>Ga0196964_10000946_pt1 | contig 15642 bp, 12 predicted proteins | sample S1_10metaG_FD_148615 | JGI IMG/M metagenome (GOLD analysis project Ga0196964, IMG submission 148615) | Soil microbial communities from Anza Borrego desert, Southern California, United States - S1_10 | ecosystem: Environmental > Terrestrial > Soil > Desert | place: USA: California | collected...
TGCCATTATTGGTAACCGAGAAGTTGGCAGCAGCGGTCTTAACAGTTACAGAAAAGTTCTTATTGGAGCGTACCCTTATTTCCTGGGCAGCGCTTTCTACGCCATTGGCATAGTCATTAACGGTAGCAAAGGGAAGGGTAACGGTAGATCCAGTAGCTGCGCCATTACCGGTAAAGGTGATCTCCAGGGCATTGGACAGGGCAAGCTGCACGGTCTGGGAAGCAGTGGAAGAAGCATTGGAGCTGTTCTGAGCTTTTACTGCTGCGAAGGAGAAGATGGAGGCTGCAAGGATGATGATCTTTTTCATTTTGTGTTGTTTTGTTTGTTTTTGTTTTTGTTGTTTTTGTTTGTTTGATGATGCAAAGATTGGGCGGCGCAGGACACCCTGCAAGGAAAAAGGGCTGCTTAACCCGGGCTTTGCAAGCCGGTAACAAGCGGTTTACAAATGGCTTGCGGTGTAAAGTCGCGAAGGCGCAAAGGTGAATGGCGCAATGGCGTAAAGGCGAAGGCAAATGGCTCAATGGCGCAATGTTGTGGGACGTGAAGGCCAGGAGTCGTGAAGGCGTAAAGTCGAAGGGTTGTCCTTTTTCTGGTGATTATGGAATTATTGTACAGGAAGAATTCTGGACTTCATCAAGGTAAGAAAGACCGTCGTTCCGACCCCTATGCCGGTGAAGAGCACATTGGCGCTGCCGGGAGGAATCCCACGGAATAAGGGAAAAGTCCGGACAAGTACCTTTCCCCTCAATACGTGAGATTCCTCGCGTTAAGCTGCCACGTTCTATTGAACTTCAGTTACTCGGAGTGAAAGTCTTTTTTTATCTCTTCGACGAAGAATTGTGCCCCTGCCTCAGTATGCTTGTGGAGATGGAGTCCCGAACCCAACCGTGTCCACCGTTAAAAGCCGTTCAGCGGGCAAGGGAACTGATCTGGTGCAACAGGATGAATCAGGTAAAAACGGGCTTCTGCAGGAGCATCGTCACCACAACCGCAGTTACGATAATGATCACGGTTTCTATGATCCAGACCGGTCTGATCTCCCTGCCCGTCACCAGCTTGACAATCCAGTCGGTAAGTAAAAGGTACAGGCAGGAAATGAGGAAGAAGGGGAGCGCAATCAGGCTCCGGCCGTCTGTGATACCGACGGCAACTAAGCTGTAGATAATACAAGGCACCGCAGCAAGAGCCAGCAGTCTGCACGGTGTGAAACGAATCATCCAATGAATTTTAGCGGTCTGCGCTTTATCCTGTAAGTTTTCCATATTCAATCAGCGCCGGCGTTTTTCCTTGTTCAGCTCCAGCAATCCCTTATATGCCGCCTGATGCAGTATCGTTGCGTGGTCCTCATCCGGGAAGTAGCCGAAGCGAATGGCTGAAGGTGAATAAGCGGCTTTTTTCAGATGTTCCTGCAGTCTCCGGGCCCCGGTTTCCATCTCTTCGCCTTCCCTGCCAACGGCGATGTATACTGAAAGGGGATAGTCTTCTGGCAGGTGCAGCTCCTGCTCATACCTCCCAAGCAGGGAGCCCCTGTCCCACCAGGTGCTCGGACTGACGATGAGGTATTGGGTGAACAGCCGGGGTTTCTCAAGCAGGATCTCGGCTGCGAGGAGTCCGCCCAGCGATTGCCCGATGATCATCCGCTGTCCGTTGCCGGGCAGCTTTTTTTCGACATAAGGCTGCAGCTCCTGTTCCAGGAAGCGGATAAACGACGCCGAACTACCGGTGGTCGGGTATTTTTTCCTGTCTTCCTCCACAGTGGTAGGGTGGGTGAAATCACGCCTGCGGTCTACATTGGCAATACCCACCAGGATCGTCGGCGGCGCCATCTGCATCATTTCAAAGAATTGAAGAATGCCTGCAATATGAAGAAAGTCTTCATCGGCGCTGCCATCCAGCAGGTAGATGACAGGGTAGCGGGCGGTATCGCCGGGTTTGTAGGACTGTGGGTAATAAATGTTCAATTGCCGGTTTTCATTCAGTACGGCCGAATGTAATGTGACTGTCGTGCCGATACAGAGGGGAACTTCTGCGGCCGGTTTTACCTGCGCGCTGACTGTACCGGAAAACGATCCTGAAAACAACAGCAGGCAGAGGATATAGTGAAAACGGGTAGGGTAAAAATGCTTAAAACACATAGTGCTGCTTAGGGCATCAAATATCGGCATTCCTATAAACGGATGCTCACTCCGTAAGGGGTACTATTAAACATTGTTATAATCCGGCGTTTTTTAAACCTGCTTCCGATATTTTTACAGCTTTATTCAGAGCAGATGAAAAAGATCCTTGCCATAGTGCTGTCAGTTATTGCCGGAACCGCATCCGCTCAGAGGAGCGGGGTTAGTGATTCCGTACGCCCCATACCTCTGAGCGAGATGAAGTACCGCCTCAGTGAGGACGGCTCGCGCTATGTTAAGCTGACCTTCCTGAACCAGGTCTGGATGCGCTGGAATCACAGCAATCCCGGTACCACAGTGAATGGAGAACCGCAGGACCATACATTCGACATCGGCTTAAGACGCACCCGCCTGCAGCTGTACGGGCAGATCTCGGATCATGTGTTCTTTTACATGCAGTACGGGCTGAACAACTTTAACTTCCTGGCCCAGAACGCCGGCAACCGTAAGCTGCATGCTTTTTTCCATGACGCACTGGGTGAGTATAAGGTATTCAAGCGCAATGACGCACTGAAGATCGGTGCCGGGCTGACCATCACGAACGGACTGAGCCGGTTTACCCAGCCCAGCATCGGCACCATTATGACCACCGATGTGCCGGTATTCCTGCAGGCAACAGTTGACCAGACAGACGAATTTGCGCGACGGCTTGCGGTCTATGCCCGCGGACAGGTGAGCAGGCTGGACTACCGCGTTGCCATTTCAGATCCCTTTCCTATACAGACCAGCGGGAGCACACCGCCGCTTACTTCCAGTGCCAATTTCACGCCGGTGGGTCACACCAAGCAATATGCCGCCATGCTGATCTGGAACTTTTTTGACCGGGAGCCGCATACTACGCCATATATGACGGGTACTTACCTTGGCGAGCGAAAGGTGGTGAACCTGGAGGCAGGGGCCATTTACCAGAACAGGGCTACCTGGAGCACTACCAATACCGACACCTCCTTTCACGATATGCTGCTCTGGTCGGTGGCGGCTTTTGCCGATCTGCCACTGGCTGCTAACCGGTATGCCTTGTCCGCCTACTTAGGCTATTTCAATACGGATTACGGTCCGGGCTATATCCGTAACAATGGCATTATGAACCCGGCCAATGGTGTGGAGCCGGGCACCGTGGCCAGCGGACCGGGAAATTCATATCCGATGTTCGGTACCGGCAGCAGTATCTATGCGCAGGCAGGGCTCAGGCTGCCGGAAGACCTCCTGGGAGATAAGGGCACGCTGCTGCCGTATATCAGCTATCGCTACTCCGATTACGACCGGCTGATGAACCCCGTGCACATTACCAATGTTGGGGTAAACTGGCTGATAGACAAGCACCGGTCGAAGCTCTCTTTCAACTACGAGCTGCGTCCGGTATACGAAGCGGTGCATAACGTTCCCGACTGGGCGAAACTGACCAACCGGGGATCCGCCTGGCTCCAGTACCAGGTTTCATTTTAGCTCTTGCTGATTGATTCGCTTATTTGTGCGAGGACTACTACGGACATAAAAGAAAACATAGGTGTAGTTTCCGCTCCCGCAGAAAACGGAGATCGCGGCTTACTCCGATTGAGTAGCAGGATCTCTGTTCAGAGCCGCAATGACGGGTGATATTGTAGACCGTTCCTCTGTTACCTGCCTCTCAGTCCGCTATTTCCCTGCTTTCATTGAGCCATTGCGCCATTGCGCCAATGAGCCATTAACAACTACTCATCATCCAGCACCCCGGCCATCTTCGTCTCGTTCTGGCGGGAGAAATAGTAGGCATGGATAACGGCTACATCGCGAAGGAAGTCGATGCTGACCACTTCCACCCGGTGAATGGGAATGCCGGTGCGTTGCACCAGGTCTTCGATCATTTGCGGACGCTTGTCCGGTTGTATAAGGTCAATGCGTTCGTATTTGATTTCCTTTACATTCTCATGGGTCAGGTTCACATTGCGGTCGAGGATGAGCGTCAGCAGGAGGATGAAGGCATTACAGCCGATAAGCACCGCGTAGTGATCATCAACGGTAGCAAGCGCATTGATGATGCCTATGGCGACGCAGACGAAGAAATAACCCATTTCCTTTACCGGGACCATCACGGTGCGATAGCGCATGATGGAGAAGATGGCGAACAGACCAAAGGCAAAGCCTACCTTGATCTTGGTGGCGCTGAGCAGGAAGCAGATCAGGAAGTTGAGGCAGTTGAACAGGAAGAACGTGAACAGAAAATCCTTGTTGCGATGCCGGGGATAGTAAATAAGCCTGACGAGGATAAAGATGGCGAGCACATTGATGCCAAACCTGATGAGCAGCTCGGTCAGGTTGAAACCTGAGCCTGTCCCTTCAAGCAGTGTGTCTAACGATTCCATTACTCTGAATTTTGGATACTTTTTGGATTAACGGTTTAAAAGCGTTGTATTTTACCTTATTGCCGGTGAGCAGCAGTCCGTAAGAGTACTTACTGATGCTGCCAGCGGGAATTCTTTCTTTTTTAAGCAGCTGTACGATCGGGCTGCTTTCGTCCATCTTCCCCTGTTTCACTTCTATGATCGCAATATCGGCAAGCTTTGCTTCCGTAGTATCCGTACTGAATGAAATCCCAAAATCCACTGTAGCCCGCTCGGTCAGCTTTTTATTGACCAAAGTAATTCTGAAAAAGAAATTTTTCAGCGTGATCTTCAGCTCGCTGATATCATGCTTGCTGTAGCGCGCCTTTACCGCGCCGAACTCGTCTTCGCCAAGCTGCAGTAAAAAGCTGTCGATCATCTTGCGGTATTTATCGGTGCGGGTGCCCTGATATTTCCGCTTGATCTCAAAAAATGTATTGTTTGTCTCGATATATTGCCGGCATCTAACCTTGATCCGGTTGGTCAGTCCGTTATGGTGGTCCTTGAAAAACTGGAAATCCGGCGTATCGAAATAAATAGTAGAGTAGGAAAATACCCTGTGCCCGTCAATCTCCAGCACATAGTAGTCGTCCAAAAGCTGCTCCAGGATTCCGGCCAGCCTCGACTGATGCAGGATGTACTTGCGGTCGATCCGGTTCTGCAGGGACACACTATCCATCTGCGACAGATTGATCGGCGACGCGTTCCGGAGCATGTATTCTATTTCCTTTTTGATCTCTTCCATTCGGGGTCTTAACCTCTGTTCTTAATTTTTATGCCTGAACCGGATTTCTGCCGGCCCCTGCCGGTATGGCTGCCATACATAGTTTTCCGAAATGATTCGTTACTGCAAGGTTATTTTTAGGTTAAGTCAAATTACTGATTTTATCCTGCCTGCGTGCAACAATTGTGTCTTTTTTTTGAAATGAGGTGACTTACCGGGTTTTAATTCAGCAATTTGAACACTATTATATCCTGCAGTTCCCCCTCCCCGCATCCGGAGGCGTATTTCAGGAATAAATAGAGAGCAGGCGCGTTGCCTTAACTCCCCCTTTTTCTAACCCTCTATGCATAACCCCTGCTTTTTTTACCTTTGCCACTCATTGTTTAAAACAGTTTCCAACAAAATGAAAAAACTCATTTTATCCGTTTACGCGCTTGCCTTGTTCCTTACGGCAAGGGCGGATGAGGGAATGTGGATACCTATGCTGATCGGCAAGAACTACGACGAGATGGTGCGCATGGGTCTGAAACTCTCTCAGGAAGACCTTTACAGCATCAACAAAAGTTCATTGAAAGATGCCATCGTTCAGTTTGGCGGCGGCTGCACCGGGGAGATCATTTCCCCAACCGGGCTGCTCCTGACCAATCACCACTGTGGCTATGACGCGATTGCCACGCTGAGTACTGTGCAGAGTAATTATCTGGACAACGGCTTCTGGGCGAAGAGCACCACCGAAGAGCTGCCTGCGCAGGGACTCTCTGTACTGTTCCTGCAGCGCATGGAGGATGTTACGAAGGAGGTAATGGATGCTACGGGCAATACCAGGGGTGAAGAGTTCACCAAACGTTTCGACGAAGTCCGCAAAAACATCGAAAACCGGGCAGCCGAAAACGGTAAGTATGTTGCCAACGTAAGAGAGTATTTCAATGGCAACCAGTACTTCCTTCTGATCTATAAAAGATATACTGATGTGCGCCTCGTGGCCACCCCCCCGAAAAGCCTGGGCAAGTTTGGCGGCGATACCGACAACTGGATGTGGCCGCGTCATACTGCGGACTTCTCCATGTTCCGTGTATATGCAGGTCCGGACAACGAACCGGCGGCTTACAGCCCGAACAACAAGCCTTTTAAGCCCCGCAAGTTCCTGCCGGTTTCCATCAAAGGCGTGAAAGAGGGTGATTTTGCCATGATCTTTGGTTATCCCGGTCGTACCAACCGCTACGAGATCTCGAAAGGACTGGAAGTTGCGCTCTCCGACGTAAATCCCTCTATCGTGAACATACGCGATAAAAGGCTCGCCATCATGCGCAAGCATATGGATGCCGATAAATCGGTATACCTGAAGCTTACCAGCCAGTACCAGCGCATTTCCAACTACTGGAAATATTTTATCGGTCAGAGCGAGCAGCTTAACCGCCTGAAAGTGGTGGACCGCAAGGCAAAGAGCGAAGCTAAGTTTACGGCCTGGGCGGATGAGAAAGCGCCTGCTTACAGCAACCTCATAGAGAAATATGAAGAAGCTTATGCGAACTACCAGCCTTACGCCAAGCATGCTACATATTACAGTGAAGCATTCCGTGCCCCCGCGCTCAACCGCCTGGCGGCAGCCCTGGACCCGCTGATGAAGGCGATGGAGAAAGGTCAGACCAATAAGGACAGCCTTGCAAAATACCTGAACCCGCTCAAAGCCGGACGTCGCTCCCTGATGAAGGAATTTGATCTTGCTACTGACAAGGAACTGTTTGCGGAGATGACAAAGATGTATTATAACGATGTGGACAAGAGTCAGCATCCGGGCATTTTTGAAGAGGTGATCTTCAAGAAGTACGGTCGCAACGAGGACAAGGCCTTTACGGAATATGCCAATTATGTTTACAGCAACACCTTCCTGCTCGACAGCAATAAATTCAACGCATTTGCAGATGCTCCGACCCTGAAGCAGCTCAATGCCGATCCGGCAGTGCAGTATGCCATGAGCTTTGTACGCAACTATGAGCAGAACTATATGCCGAAGATCGATGCCTTCAATATGGAGAAGAAAGAGCTGAGCAAGCAGTATGTAAAAGGTATGATGAAGATGCGCGAGGGAAGGCTGTTTTACCCCGACGCCAACTCTACCATGCGGATATCTTACGGTAAAGTGCTGTCCTACAGTCCGCAGGATGCCGTATTCTATGATTACTATACCACCATTGATGGTCTGATGGCTAAATACAAGCCGGGAGACGACGAGTTTGACGTGCCCCAGGAGCTGATCCGCCTTTACGAAAAGAAGGACTATGGCCGCTACGCCGATAAAGAAGGCACCCTGCGTACCTGCTTTATCACGAACAACGACATTACCGGTGGTAACTCCGGCAGCCCGGTCATTAACGGCTATGGTGAGCTGATCGGACTAGCGTTCGATGGAAACTGGGAAGCGATGAGCGGTGATATCGCATTCGATAAGAAATACAAGCGCACCATCAATGTTGATACCCGTTTTATCCTGTTCCTCATCGAGAAGCTGGGTAAGGCGCCAAATATCATTGCCGAGATGGATGTTAGGCAGTAAAACTCAATTGTCTGTTAGAAAAGCCGCTTCTGCTGAAGCGGCTTTTTTTATTTGCGGATGGCGACAGTTATCAGAAGCTGTCAATACTGTTATCGTTTCTATTTGACTTCCCAGGTTGTTCTTCTGCCTTCTGCCACTGCCTTCTGCTGCCTGCCAGCTTTCCTCGCTCGCGCAGGTCTCTGCCTTTCTGCCCTCTTAATCTATAAAAAACACCCCGCTGGGAACAGCAGGGTGACGTTGATGAATTACTTCTCTGTTATAGCAGGCGGGTCAGCAGACCCGTAGTAATAGAAAGGGCCGGGCGGGGGAATGGTTGGGTAAATCTGTAATATCAGGAAAAAAATAGCCCGGCTGAGAACAGCAGGGCCTTAATGTTTGGAATTGATGAAACCTCTTTATTACGATCTGTTATGGTATGATCTCGTTTCGGTTTGCACCATCCCGGAAGCTTTTACCGTGATTGGGTAAATTTCTTCAAAGGGCGGATGCGGAAGTTTTGCTTCCATTGCTCACACTGTTTCCTGCCCACCGATCTGTTTTCGTCAAGGTTCGAGGCCCGTCCGAAATATTACCAGATTCCCTATTTCTAAATGAAGATAGGGTTTCCTGACGGAACGGTTGGGTACTACATGGAATTTTTTTTTATTATGGCTGAGCCGGTCCGGCAGCTACGGAAGCCGTTCATATTGATTCCCGGGCGATGGATAATCCATTTTCCGTCCGGAAGGAATTGAGGTTCAATGAAAAAGCCCGGCTGAGAACAGCCAGGCCTTAATGTTTATATTGATGAACAACTTAGTAGTCGAAACGATTAGTGCCTGATCCATTTGATCGTGCGGACAACGCCTTCAGATTCAAGCCTGATCAGGTAGACGCCTGCGGAAAGCTGCGCGGCAGGCAGCGCGATCTGATGGTTGCCGTTATTCAACTGGTGGTTTTCGCTGCTGACAACGCGTCCTGCAGCGTCGGCAACGGTAACGGTCAGCCCGCAGGATTTAGTCACCTGGAACTGAAGGTTTGCGCTGTTACCGGAAGGGTTAGGGACGACCTGCGCCAGCTGCAGCAGGTTGGCTACTTCATGGACAGACACCGGATTGATCATGGCAAAAGTATCGATCACATTGTAGGCATTATTCGGCAGCTCTACCAGGTCTTTGTCTACGATCTGCGTACCACCGAAGGTGAGGTCGAGCTGTGTGTTGGCCGGGATGGACATCGGCAGCGTGAAGTTCAGGGTAGCGATTGTGCCTTGTCCGGAAACGTTCTGGTGGTTGGTTCTGGCGTAAGCCCAGTCCAGGGACTCATTGGTCATCACCTTTGTGAAGTTCAGTGTGTTGGAGCTGTTGCCGATCCAGCTGGCGGGGTAGGTGATGGTAGGGGGAGCAGCAAGCGTAACACCGGAGATGCTGATAGAAGACGCCAGGCCGTAGATATCATTCATCATGTTGCCGGTGCTTCCCAGCTTGATCGGAACGGACACTGTTGCACCCGGTGTAAAGTTGATGCCTGTAAGGTCGAAATAAAGATCCGGTACGCCGGTGGTCTTCATCTTCGGACCGCCTTTCAGGTGCACAAGCCCGTAGTTGGTTGTCACCGGTGTCAGGTCGGTGAGGTCAACGGTTCCGTTACCATCACAATCGGCATGCTTCATATTCACACCATTCATGAAGCTGTTGGTCCAGTCTGGGCAATACTCCGCCTGCCAGTTGGTAGTGGCACCCGGGCGCGCAGGGCCGGTTTGTCCGAGCGCTACTGCGATTGCGAGCGGGTCATACATATTGACCGTAAAGTCTGCATTGGCGTCGCCCGACCATACACTGTCGGTATTGCACTGGGCAGTCTGGATGACAACGGCATATTCGGCGTAAGCATAGATGGGGCAACCGTTATCCCATACTTTAATAATAAAATAGAACTGGGGCAGTGTAGCGGGGTTCATGGTGGTCGGCGTCGTCCAGCTGATATTGGCGGTACCGGTGCCGGTTCCCGAAGTGGTAGATGTGGTGAAGGTCCAGCCGGGAAGGTTTGGTGAGGTTATGGACAGATTGACGATATCGGTAGGAGTTGGATCTGTGAAATTGAGTGTCAGTGTGTTGCTGGCGCCGGGACAGGTTGTGTAGTGCATCGGTGAGGCCGGATCCGGTACGGTCAGGGTGATGCCGCCGGTATTTACAGACATGACGTTGAAGTCGCGCATCGTTGTGCCTACCAGCACACCGTTCCTGTATTCGCTGACCTTCAGGGCAAGCACGAACTTTCCGGCGAGCGGGGCCAGGATCGTTACGGACTGATTTGCATTAATTGTGACTGAGCCGCCGGTTCCAAGCGGGTTGGCAAATGAGAAGCCGGGGGCGTAGCTCGCGGCCGTGCCCGATGTGGAAGAAGATGAAATCATCGGATTATACCATTCGAGCACCAGGCTGTCATTTTCAGCATCAACCGGGTCAAGCGGGATGGTTGTGGCGGTATTCTGGGCGACCATGAGTGGTGAAGGGTTGGCAAACCAGGCGCTGGTGTTCAGCGCGACAGAGTTGTCCAGTGTCGCTTCTACATAAATATCCGCGTTCATCGGGTTGCTGAGATTCGCGATCTGTCCGTTGCGGCAGCAGGAATACCAGCTGATCTTCCAGTCGCTGCAGGCGCTCAGGTTTACAGTAGCCGAGTAAGTTCGCCTTTCGAAGCCAGGGTAGATAGAGTTGGTCTGCGCACAGGAGTTAAGCGTTCCCGCACAGTAGTTGGCAATAGTGTCCGGTCCGGAGTAGAGTGGAAGGGTCAACTGAGTGGTGCTGGCGCAGGACGAGGAGATGTAAACCATCTCATTGGACGCCAGAGAGGCATTGAACGGCTCGCATGCCTTCAGCAGGGTAAGATAAATACGGTACTGGTTACCGGTACCTGTATATTCGTACCGGATCTCGGCGCTGGCCAGGTGGGAGGCAAAGAGCTTGCACGAGAATAGCAGGCATAGAGCTGCCAGGGTAATCGTCTTCTTCATAGATTTGTTTTGCATATAGATAGCAATTGCGCTGCGAATGGTTGGGTGTCTGCCCGAATTAATTAAGTAAATTTGGAACAGATGCGTCGGGTATTCATTCTCATTGGGTTTTTCATCACGTTTTTTTGGCTCAGGTCTGCTGCGGAATACCGCCTCGTCCGGTCTGTGCCGATGAGGGCGACCCTGCTGACCGTAGATGACCTGGGAAATGCCTACGTAGTCCGGGAAGGAAATGCGCTGGTGAAGTTTGACGAGCACGGCGACAGCCTCGCTTTTTTCAGGAGTGTGGAGAATGGTCCGGTAGGACAGGTGGATGCCTCCAACCCTTTGCGGGTGGTGGTATGGTTCCCGCAATACGCGCGGGTCGTACTGCTGGACCGGATGCTCGCGCAGAAGAACGACCTTGACCTCCGGCGCCGGAATTTTCAGAATGCTGCGGCAGTGGCAGCCAGCGCCGATGGCAACCTCTGGATCTATGACCAGTTCAACGCGAGACTCAGAAAGATAGACGAGCAGCTCGAAGAGGTGGCGCAGAGCAATGATATCAGGCAGGAAGTGCAGGCAGTACCCGCGGCATCATTTCTCCTGGAGCGTGACAGGAAAGTTTTTCTTACTGATACCGCAAAGGGTATATTCACCTTCGACCGTTTCGGAAATTACATCAACACACTGTCCATCCCGGGCATTCGCAAACTGCAGGTAGCAGGCTCACAGCTCATATACCGGCGGGGAGATTCCCTGGTCTCCTGGGACCTCGACCGCATCATTGAAAAACTGATTCCCATACCGAAGATCGGTGTACCTGTCATCGATGCGTTCATCGTACGGCAGACCTTATATGTGTTGTATGCCGACCGGCTTTCGCTTTACCAAATCGAATAGGGCACCGGGTGCCCTCAGCTCAGCTTTTTTTCCATCTCCAGGAATGCGTCGGCAGCTCTCTTACCGCCCCAAAGCACTTCATAGATCGCAGTAGCCAGCGGAATGCTTATGCCGTAGGAAGCTGCTATGTGCTGCATTCCCCGGGCAGCATAATAGCCCTCCGCCACCATATTCATTTCCAGCATGGCGGCCCTGACGGAATAGCCCTTGCCCAGCATGGCGCCAAATGTCCGGTTCCGGCTGTGCAGTGAATAGCAGGTCACGAGCAGGTCGCCCAGGTAGGCGCTGGTATGGAAGTCGGGATGCTCATTGGAGGGGTGCACTTTCTCGAAATGCACGTTCAGGAAATGATACATCTCCCGGTAACAGTTGGTGATATATACGCTCAGGAAATTATCGCCGTAATCCAGCGCATGAGCCATGCCTGCGCCGATCGCATAAATATTCTTCAGCACCGCGGCGAACTGGGCGCCCCAGATATCGTGATTAAACGTCGTATTGATATAGGCTGTCCGGAAGATCCGGGCTATGGCCCCGGTAAGGTCATCGTTCAGTCCGGAAAATGTCAGGTAGGAGAGCCGCTCCTGGGCCACTTCCTCAGCGTGGCAGGGTCCGGTAATGGCTACATAGCGGTCCAGGCTAAACCCCTCGCCGGCAGCTTCAGCGAGATAATCATTAAGCAGGAGGTTTTCTTCCGGCAATACACCTTTGATGGCAGAAATAAGGTTCCTGGATGTCCAGGACTGTATTGGCGCCTGGTCCAGGACCTGGCGGGCATAGGCGGAAGGAACGGCAAAGATCAGGGTGTCGCAGCAGTCGAGCACTTTTGCGAGATCGGCAGTAGGCTGGATCCTTTCTTCAGGAAAAGATACGGAGGTCAGGTAGTGCGGGTTATGATGTCTTTGCTGCAGGTGTTTGACCGCCTGCTCATTGCGCAGCCACCAGTTGATCGTATGGCCGTTGTCGGTTAGTATCTTTGCCAGCGCGGTGCCCCAGCTTCCGTTTCCGATAATGCCGATATTGCGGGGTGTAAGTGGTTCCAACAGTGCGTCGTTAACAGTATGAACAATTAAACAGCTTACTCTTCTTTTTCCTTTGTGTCGAACAGTTTGTCTTTCGGAACTGTCTTTACCCTGGCCTGGTCTTTCAGCGTGCGGGCAATAGCGCCATAGGGAGCAGTTACTACTTCGTCACCCTCTTTCAATCCGTCCAGGACCTGGATATACTGGTTATCCTGAATGCCCGTCTTCACATCGCGCATCATCACTTTTCCGGTCTTTTTGTCTACCACGAATACCACCTGCCGCACTGCGTCTACATTATCCTGTTTGTTTTTAACACTGTCAGGATAGTCGCGCGTGGTCACCGCATTGACCGGTACGGACAGAATATTTCTTTCCCTGCGCGTCTGGATCTCAACACTGGCAGACATGCCTGGCTTGAACGGGAACGCGGAGGCAAGATTTGCCATCAGGTCTGCATAGCTGGAGGGAAGGATGAGGATATGCACGGTATAGTTGGTGACCTGGTCGGTACTGACCTGCTGCATGCCGGTACTTCTGCTGCTTACGCTGATTTTGGAGACGACACCGGTGAATTTCCTGTTCCTGTAGGCATCCGCTTCAATGATCGTTGTGTCTCCCAGCTTTACCTTGGCAATATCGGTTTCGCTGACGTCAACACGTACTTCAATCCGTCCGAGATCCGCAATGGTCATCATTTCCGTACCTGCCATCTGGGCGGTACCCACCACGCGCTCGCCAAGCTTTACATTGAGGGCTGAAATAATGCCGGAGGTCGGGGCTATGATCGTCGTCTTCCTCAGGTTTTCCCTTGCCTGGTTCAGACTGGCGCTGGCACCCTGGACACTGTAATTACCACCGGATACATTCGCCTGGGCTGCTTCCCAGGAAGCTTTGGCGCTCCGGTAGGCGGATTCCGACTGCTCGAATTCCATCGCGGAGATCACCTTGTCTTCATAAAGCTTTTTGTTCCTGTTGTAAGAAGCCAGGGCCTGGTCGTAGTTGGCCTTGGCCTGGGCAACCATCTCCCGGGAATTCATTACCTGGGCCCTGCTTTGCTGAACGCTGGCTTCTGCCTGGCTTACCATCGAGCTGTAGATTGCCGGGTTGATCCTGGCAAGAAGCTGTCCCTTGCGCACGCTGTCCCCCTCCCGCACATTGAGCTCGATGATCTCGCCGCTCACCTCGGGACTGATCTTTACTTCTGTCTCCGGATAGATCTTGCCGCTGGCAGTTACCGTTTCGGTAATCGTATGCAGGGCCGTTTTTTCCACAGCCACTTTTATCCCTTCCTTATCGGAGGATTTCGCGACCATGATAAGCACAATAAGCAGCAATACCGACCCGCCAATGATCCACCAAAGGGTCTTTTTCTTCATAAAGAAGTTTTGAATATCAGGGCGTAAAAATAATGTTTCAGCAGGAAGTGCTCTGAAGATTTTTGCACGTGTTTCTTTTGGTCAGAGCATTGCAGCGATCAGGGCACCTGCCTGTCCGGCGAGCCTGAAATAAAAATCCATCAGATGTATCAGGAACATGGAAAGATAAAACGCGCCCAGATTGATGCAGGTGAGGAAGTAAAGCAGTCTGACGGGGGCTGCCGCGCCGACATGATAGCTGACTATTACAGCCTTCAGTGCGATCAGCGTTCCGGTAACACCAAGTGCCAGGTAAAAAAGCGTTTCATCCCGGAGCAGGATTGCGGCAAACCAGCACAGCAGGGAGGGCACCAGGGTATACCTGTCGGCAAGACCTGTCGTCGCTGCATGCGGAACGCCTGTTGTCACCGGCGCCAGGGCCAGCAGCCTGGCGACAGAAGCAAGCACCTTCAGGGCTGCGAAGTACAGGACGACGTATAGAATCCACATATTCCCTCCGTATACGGTATAAGATACGGCGGTGATGCGAAATTTGCAAGCGAGTGGAAAATGTGGTTTGGCAGTGTGTAAATCATCCTCCCGGCTGCGACCCGGCTACAGCAGGTGAAGCTGTGGTGAGAAAATGATGAAGATCAATAATAGACAGGCCGGTGCTGGCGTGTTCAAGTATCAAAAACACATCGTAGAAGGGTCCATGGTAAAAATTCAGTGCGTCATTAATGTTGCCACCGTCGCGCAGATGAAACAGAAAAATATGGCGGTTGATCTCATCGAAGGGACCAATTGCTAAAGCTTTTATAATATGGTCGCCGTATCGTTGTCCGGAAAGATGCTGATAATCAGCAGAAAGCTTTAAAGCCTCCCATTTTGCAAGCGGGAAATGATTCGTAAGGCTCTTCAAGCAGGTACAGTTTTATTTAGAATACTGAAAATGGTGCTGAAAGGCCGTACAGTGTAAAGATAGGAAATAATAGTTGTAAAAATGAATGTTAAGATGAGAAAAGAAGGTTAGAAAGACAGCACAGAATATCTTCCTTAAGTTGTTAGAAAATAAAGGATTGTTCTTGTTTAATTGGAACGGAAAATTTTATATTTGCAGCCGCTCAAATGGTAGCTGTTTTAAGAAGATATTCTTTAAGACTTGCCGGAGGGTAAGTTCTATACAATAATGTTCCTGGGGTGCAGGATGCAAATCTTCACCTCTCTATCCCGAACTCTGAAACGGCCATAATAAAACAACATCAGGGATATTTTGACAGAAAGAATGCCGGAACCGCGCATGATGATGTCAAAAAAGATAAAGCGCAGGCGTAGTCTATCTGATGTTGGGGTGCTTGGCCGTACCTTGAGAATCGATAGCTACTAACCTGCGCCTTTTTTTTGTCCGTGCCCGAAGTGCACCGTTTCCATTAACTTTTTTGGCAGCCCGCAATATACACGCCATGGATAATACCACCTATGGATGAGCACTGGGAATAATGTTGTCGGTTTGTTATCGGCAGCAGCAGAGGAGGGCCCTCTGCAGTATCATGCAGCCGCACGGAAAGCCGGC
>Ga0196964_10000947_pt1 | contig 15640 bp, 23 predicted proteins | sample S1_10metaG_FD_148615 | JGI IMG/M metagenome (GOLD analysis project Ga0196964, IMG submission 148615) | Soil microbial communities from Anza Borrego desert, Southern California, United States - S1_10 | ecosystem: Environmental > Terrestrial > Soil > Desert | place: USA: California | collected...
CGGACGGAATTGTTACCCATAATTGTTTTTACGGATGGAGGGAAGGCGCCGCGCACTACTTCACACCCGAGATAAACAATGCAACCGATCTCTGGCACATCAAAAAAGTCAGTCCACAGAATATGTGTCATTTAACTCAAAAACCGGTCGAGCTTGCTGAGCGTGCGATGCTTTATTCATCTCGCCCCGGGGAGAACGTGCTCGATCTCTTTGGCGGCAGTGGCTCGACACTGATCGGTGCGGAGAAAACAGGCCGCCGCGCGTTCTTGACGGAACTTGATCCGCTCTACTGCGACGTCATCTGTGATCGGTTCCAACGATACAGCGGTAAGCCGGCAGTATTGGAGCGCACCGGCGCCTCGCCAATTCCAATGAAACCGCGCGAGGAGAATATGCGATGAAGAACGGTACTATCACACCATCGTCACGAAACGAAAAAACCCCGGCGGCGGCCGGGGCTGGTCGGGAGAATGGTTAATGTTACGCCACCGAAAACTTTCCTCGTTCCATCTTGCGGAAGCGGCTGTCTGTTCCTTTCGCGGCGATCTCCCGAATGATCGCCGCGTAAAGGGTTGCCTGCGGAGTTTTGCCGCTGGTGCGCCAGAGGTCCGCCGCCTGGATCCGGTCCAGAATCTCTTTGGCGTTCAGGGGTGTCCCGGCGTCGGTGAGCACCTTGGCGGCAGCGTCCAGGCCGCTCATCTTACCGTCCTTGCGGACGGCCTTTTTTCGCGTCTTCTTTTCAGAGGTGGTCTCAGCCGCAATCGCCGCCGCGTCCGGTTCGCCATCCGCCACAGTGGTCCGGGATTTCTTTGCGGTGGCTTTTTTCTCGTTGGTGCCCTTGGCTTTCTTCGACATCGTTCTGTCCTCCGGTTTCTTGGGCGCGTCGCCCCTGGTTTGTTGGCCTGCCATCTTCAGCGTGCGGGCGGCCATTGCCGCGCGGACGCCGCGTGCGCGGCGTTTCGGCTATTCGGCAAAGATGTGGTCGGCGAGGCCGGCGCAAAGAAAGTCGACGATCGATTGGGCTTCTGGCGTTTGCGCGGGGACATCCATTCCACGATCCCAGTTGAAGACCTGTTGTTTGTCGGCCAGGCGCTGCACCCAAAGTTTGGAGATCTTGCTGTCGCCGATTTCGTATTCGGGGTTCTCTGCGTGGCCGGGAAAGACCAGAGCGTCGAACCGATAGCCATTCAAGGTTCCGCGCACCCAGGCTCCGCCGCCCATAACCCGGCGTTCGATCTTGGTGATGTTCAGGTCGTCTCCTACGTCCATCTCTTCGCTCATCGTTCTTTTCTCCGGTCCGTGGCGCGCCTATTCGCGCCAGCGAATGGAAAACATGCAGGTGTTGCTCCATTGCGCGGAACATTGGAACATTCGCATGTTCAAACGGGGTTGGGCCTTACGCGGCCTGCTGACGGCCTAAAGCCAAAGAATGTCGGTGTTCGCAGACCCTTTTTGACAGCTCAGAGACAATTCACGGCGGCTGCTCAATTAACCGCCATTAAACGGATGGTGCCGCATGCAGCCTAAGCTTCAGCTAAAGCTGACGGCGCTATCCGTAGCGGACGCCGCCAAAGCCATGTCGGCCGCATCGGGACGCGTCATCACCGAAGCGATGATTGAATCGGACATTGCCGTCGGTGCGCCGGCCAATTCGGACGGCACGATCAATCTGATCCATTACGCCGCGTGGCTAGCCAGGGAGATTGCCAATGGTAGCGATGAATCCACGCGCGCTTAAGCCATCGGAAGTAGCGCGACTATTAAACTCGACGCCGCTTGGTCCGGTGATCGATGAGCGCCAGCTTTATCGCCACCGAAACCAGGCGGGATTCAGAATCGGTGATGGCAAGCACATCGATCTGTTCCGGTACATCGCTTGGCTTATCGAAACCAAGCACGCACCGAAGGTAAAAGTTGATCCGGCCGAAGCCTATGCGGCAATGAAAGCGGCCGCAGCGCAGCGGAATCGGATCAAGGCAGAAGCCGGTCGCGATATTGGGGAGTTACCCTCCGTCGCAGATCCCGCGCGGAAGGCGCATTCGACTCGTGATTTTCGGTATTTCTGCGAGGTGTATTTTAACCGCACGTTCCATCTGCCCTGGTCGGAAGACCACCTGAAGGTCATTGCGAAAGTAGAGCAGGCCGTTCTCCACGGGGGACTGTTCGCGATGGCAATGCCGCGCGGCAGCGGAAAGGCCCTGGCACTGGATACGCCATTACCAACACCCACTGGATGGACCACGATGGGCAACGTTCAAGCCGGAGATATTCTGTTTGATGAACGAGGCAGACAGTGCAAGGTGACCTTTGCCACGGAAGTCCAGACTGAACGCCCCTGTTACCGGGTCACATTCAGCGATGGAGAGAGCATTGTATGCGACACGGATCATTTATGGACCGTCCACGATCGGTACGCGCGGAAGAATCCGGTCACCCTTCCCACCGCTGAGATGGCGCGACGCTTTCTTCTACCTGATTCTCGGGGTCGCCTGGCCCATCGTTATCGCTTGCCCATGACGCAGCCGCTTCAGATTGCGGATCAAAGGCTTCCTATCGAACCTTATGCTTTGGGAGTGTGGTTGGGTGATGGCACGAGCAGCAACGCAGGCCTGACTGTTCACGCGAATGAAGTCGACGAATTCAGTTTTCATCTCGCATGCTGCGCTGAGGAACTTCATGTCTATCAGAAACAGCCTACTGGATTGGGGCGTAGGTGCCTGATGCGAACACCGACGCATCTGCCCCTGCAATTGTCCTTTCAAACCCGGTTGCGACTCTTGGGGGTGCTGGACAACAAACACATTCCTGATCAGTACTTGCGCGCGAGCGAAAAGCAGCGCAGGAGTCTGCTGCAGGGATTGATGGACACAGACGGTCATATCGCCCGGAATGGGGCATGCGAAATCACGCTGAAGCACAGGGCGCTCGCAGACGGCCTGTGCGAAATTCTCGCTTCGTTGGGTCTGAAGTATCATCGAACAGAACGTCATATCCATTTAAACGGAAGGCGGTTGGGGCCCTACACTCGGATTAGTTTCCATCCATCGATTTACGATCAGCCCTTCCGACTGCGTAGAAAATCCAAACGATTGCGAGTGCGCGGTGGTAGCCATTCACTAGCTGAGGGTCGCCACATCATTGATATTGTCCCAGTGCCCTCAGTGCCGGTCCGTTGTATCCAAGTTGACTCGCACAACAGTTTGTACCTCGCCGGGAAGCGGATGGTGCCTACCCATAACACCTCTATCGCTGAGTGCGCGTGCCTATGGGCTGTTCTTTACGGGCACAGAGATTTTGTATGTCTAATTGGCGCTTCCGAAGTTCACGCGCTGGAAATGCTGGAAAGCATCAAGACCGAACTGGAGAGCAATGACATACTCGCAGCTGATTTTCCAGAAGTATGCCATCCCATCGCTTCGCTCGGCGGTATCACCAATCGCTGCAATGGTCAGCTTTATAACGGCGAGCGCACGCATATCGGCTGGACGGCAAACGAAGTCGTGCTGCCGACAATTGGGGGTAGTGCTGCAAGCGGCGCGATCATAAAAGTAACCGGTATCACGGGTCGCATCCGCGGCATGAAGTTTAAACGTCCGGATGGTAAAGCCGTACGCCCGTCACTCGTCGTGCTGGACGATCCACAGACCGATGAATCTGCGCGTTCACTTTCGCAGTGTGCGACTCGAGAGCGCATCCTAGCCGGCGCTGTCCTCGGCCTTGCTGGGCCCGGCAAAAAGATTGCCGGCGTAATGCCATGCACTGTTATTCGCCCGGGCGACGTCGCTGACAACCTGCTCGACAAGCAAAAGCATCCAGAATGGAACGGCGAGCGAACGAAGATGGTTTACCACTTCCCGGTGAACGAGAAGCTATGGACGAAGTATGCGGAGATACGCGCCGAGTCCCTACGCGCACACGGTGATCTGCGAGATGCTACGGCGTTTTACGAGGCAAATCGTGCCCTACTCGACGAAGGTGCTCAGATCGCCTGGCCACAGCGATTCAACCACGATGAGACAAGCGCCATTCAGCACGCGATGAACTTAAAGCTTCAGGACGAAGCCGCCTTTTTCGCCGAATACCAAAACGAGCCACTGCCGGAAAAGACCATCGACGAAGGCATGCTCTCCGCTGATCAGATCGCCGCAAAAGTAAACGGACACAAGCGGGGCGAAGTTCCGATTGGATGCAGCCACTTAACCATGTTCATCGATGTGCAGGGCAAACTGCTGTATTACCTGGTCGCGGCTTGGACGGATGATTTTACCGGCAGCGTGGTGGACTATGGTGCATACCCGGACCCAAAACGGGCGTACTTTACATTACGCGACACTCAAAAATCACTGCAGAGCGTTGTAAAAGGTTCCGGTTTGGAAGGCGCAATTTACGCGGGTTTAGAGGCCCTCACCGCTCTACACCTTCGGCGCGAATGGCTGCGTGATGATGGTGCAGCGATGAGAATCGGTCAGTGTTTGATCGATGCGAACTGGGGAACATCGACCGATGTGATTTATCAATTCTGCCGCTCGTCACCACATGCCGCGATCCTGCTTCCGTCGCACGCAAGATTTGTAGGTGCGTCCAGCCGGCCTTTTAGTGAGTACGCAAAACGCCCTGGTGATCGAGTTGGGCTGAATTGGCGCATACCAAATGTGCAGGGCAAGCGGGCGGTGCGGCACGTATTGTTCGACACAAATTTTTGGAAGACGTTTGTTCATGCTCGATTGTCTGTGCCAATGGGAGACAAGGGTTGCGTCTCGCTTTTCGGACGCGAGCCAGATGTTCACCGGCTGCTGGCCGATCATCTGACCGCCGAATATCGCGTTCGCACGGAAGGCCGAGGCCGCATCGTCGACGAATGGAAGCTACGGCCCGAGAACTTTGATAACCACTGGCTGGACTGCCTGGCGGGCACTGCGGTCGCAGCCTCGATGCTGGGCGCGGTACTGCCAGGGACTGACGCGCGCCAAATTGCGCGTAAGCGAATAAAGCTCTCTGATTTTCAGAGGAAGTGACATGCAAAAAGAAAACCGCGCTGCGCAGGGGCTAACATGTCCACACTGCGGCTGCACGCATCACCACGTGCTGTATACGCGTGCGAAGGGCAACTGCATTCTGCGCCGCAAAGAATGCCGGCATTGCGGCCGGCGGATGTTCACGCGGGAAGTCATTTCTGACAATACCGAAGCGCTGTCGCAAGAAATTTAGAATTACAATTACACCGGTGTAACAACTTTCAGCAATCACCACCTCCGCCGGCAAATAACCCTTTGAAAGAAGGGATGCTGGCTGTGAGCGAAGACCTCGAACAAACAATCCGCGACAACGCGAAAGCTCCCGCCAAGGTCACAGGCGATTCGGGCAGCGTGGAACAACACCCGCTGCGCGACCAAATCGAAGCAGATCGTTACCTGAATTCTAAGAGCGCCGCCAAGCGTAAAGGGCTTGGCGTCAAATTGTCGAAGTTGGTGCCGCCGGGGACGGAATAGCAATGTTCGACCGACTCAAAAACTTGCTTTTCGGCAGTGCCGCGCCAGCTCTTGCAGACGGTAAGCGCCGGGCACCCCGCGTGATTCGGGCGCGCTACGACGCGGCGCTCACCACCGATAACAACCGCCGCCATTGGGCGAATGCCGATGGCCTGAGTGCTAGGGCCGCTAACAGTCCGGTTGTTCGCCGAACGCTGCGCAACCGCGCCCGTTACGAAGTCGCGAATAACTCTTACGCACGTGGAATCGTGCTGACGCTTGCGAACGATTGCATCGGCACAGGACCACGCCTACAGCTGCTTTCGGACAACCGTGCCGCAAACGTACTGATTGAAAAGGAATTCTCGCGCTGGGCAAAGGCGATCGCATTGCCAGAAAAGCTGCGGACTATGCGGATGGCGAAATCCGAAGATGGCGAATCGTTCGGCATTCTCACCAACAATCCCCGGCTCAGCACAGAGGTTAAACTCGATCTGAAATTGGTTGAAGCCGACCAGGTAACCACGCCCGTTCCAGTTGCGATTGGCCCAAACGTCGTGGATGGAATCATCCTCGATGATTTCGGAAACCCAATCGAGTTTCACGTACTGCGTGTTCACCCTGGCGATGCGAACTCACGGTTCACACTCGAATATGAGCGGCTGCCGGCAAAGACGGTGTTGCACTATTTCCGTGTGGATCGGCCGGGCCAGGCGCGTGGAATTCCCGAGCTTACGCCTGCGTTGCCGCTGTTTGCGATGTTGCGCGATTACTCGCTGGCAACACTCGATGCTGCCAAAGCCGCAGCTTATTTCGCGGGCATTCTCTATACCGACGCTCCGGCAAACGGCGAATCTGAAAACGTCGAACCGATGGACACCATCGAACTCGAACGCAACGCGCTACTCACGATGCCAGGGGGCTGGAAACTCGGACAGGTTGAAGCGCAGCAACCGACCAGTTCGTATGCGGATTTTAAGCGCGAATTGATTTGTGAGGTCGCCCGGTGCCTGTCGATGCCGTTCAACATCGCTGCAGGAAATTCCAGCGGCTACAATTACGCCTCCGGACGCCTCGATCATCAGATGTACTTCAAAGCGATTCGTGTCGAACAAGCGCACATCGCAACCACTGTTCTCGATCGCATTTTTGCGGCTTGGGTAGAAGAGGCCGTACTTATCGATGGGCTTCTCCCCCAATCGATGCGTGGGATGTCTTCGGATTGGTCGCATCAGTGGTTTTGGGACGGCTGGGAGCATGTTGATCCCACCAAGGAAGCAACCGCCCAAGCCACGCGGCTGCAGAACAATACCACGACCCTTGCGGCCGAATTCGCAAAGAGCGGACGCGACTGGGAATCCGAGCTGCGTCAGCGCGCAAAAGAAGTCGCACTGATTAATGAATTGGGTCTCGCACCTACACAAACAGAGCCCGCTGAAAACAAAAGCGCATCCGCCCCGGTTGGGCGCGATGAACAGGAGAATGTCGATGCCCCCAGTCCCGAAGATTACTGACGCACTCGCACCGCTCACATTGACCTGCGCTATGCAGATCGAAGCGGCAGATGGTCCCGACGGCAAAGTGGCATTGCCGCGCTTTTCGATGGTCGCGTACACCGGTGGCCCGATGCGCGTGGCCGGCTGGCGCCATCCGGTCATCGTCGATCTGAACGGTTTGTACATTCCGTCTCAGAACCGCCCAATTCGCTTGGGCCACGACGCGTCGCATGGTGTCGGACATACGGATGCGATCAAAGTTCAGGGTAATCAGCTCATTGCGGCCGGCATCGTTTCCCGCGACACGTCAGCCGCGAAGGAGATTGTTGCGTCGTCCCGGAACGGTTTTCCCTGGCAGGCATCTATCGGCGCTTCGGTCGAAGACGCCGAGTTCGTGAAAGAAAACCAGAAAGCGATCGTCAACGGCCACGAAGTAACCGGCCCGGTCAACATCATCCGCAAATCAGTTCTTGGAGAAATCAGTTTTGTCGACCTCGGCGCGGATGGCCGTACCAGCGCCAATGTTGCCGCTATGGCACAGGAAGGAAATGTCACTGTGGAAAACGATGCAGGTAAAGAATCAGTTCAGGCGGGTAACAATGAGCCCTCTATACTGCCGGGGCAGCAACCCGATGTGGCCGCGCGTATTCGCGCCGAAGCATCCGCGGAACTCTCTCGCATTTCAGCGATCCGGAAAATCTGCAACGGCCAGAACGCGGAGATCGAAGCTCAGGCGATTCGCGAAGGATGGGATGCTACGCGCTGCGAGCTGCAGGTACTGCGTGACAATCGTCCGAAGGCGCCATCCATCATCACGGCGCAGGATAGCGGCGTGACCGCAAACATGCTGGAAGCGGCTTGTGTCTTGAGCGCGAAGCTGGACGACGCTCAGGAGCAATACGATGAGAAAACGCTCGATGCCGCGCAAAAACGATTCCGCGGCGGCATCAATCTCCAGGAGCTGTTCCTCGAGGCCGCATGGGCCAATGGTTATGCGGGCCGCAACTTCCGCGATAGCCGCGAGGTGATGCGCTTCGCGTTCGCGCGCAATGTCCAGGCTGGGCTCTCGCCAATCGACATTGGTGGCATCCTTTCCAATGTCGCGAACAAATTCCTGTTGGACGGATTCTTCTCGGTGGAACGTACCTGGCGGAACATCTGCGCGGTACGCAATGTTTCCGACTTCAAAACGGTCACCAGCTACCGGCTTGTCGGAAAGGATCAGTACGAAAAGGTCGCACCCGGCGGCGAGCTCAAGCACGGCACCCTTGGTGAGGAAAAGTACACGAACAAGGCCGACACCTACGGCCTGATTTTAAGCCTCGATCGGCGGGACCTGATCAATGACGATCTCGGTGCGATCACCCAGGTCCCGCGCAAGCTCGGTCGCGGCAGCGGCTTGAAGATCAACGATGTGTTCTGGACTGTGTTCCTCAACAATGCCGCGTTCTTTTCAGTCGGGAACAAAAACTTCCTCGCCGGCGTTGACACGGCACTGTCTATCGATGGCCTGACCAAGGCTGAAGTGGCCTTCATGGACCAGGTCGATACCGACAATAAGCCCATCGGAGTGATGCCGGCAATTATGCTCGTGCCGACGGCTCTGAGCGCATTCGCCACCCAGCTCTACAAATCGCTCGAACTGCGCGACACCACGGCCAACACGAAATTCCCCGTCGCCAATCCGCACCAGGGGAAATTCCGGACCGAAGTCAGCCGTTATCTCTCGAACGCTCAGTATGGCGGCAATTCCGCAAAGGCGTGGTACCTGCTGTCTGACCCGAACGATCTGCCGGTGATCGAAGTGGCGTTCCTCAATGGCCAAGAATCACCAACGATCGAAACGGCTGAGGCCGACTTCAACGTGCTCGGCGTTCAGATGCGCGGCTACCACGACTTCGGTGTGGCGTTGCAAGACCCGCGCGGCGGGATCAAGAGCAAGGGCGAAATGTAATCACTCGCCCATTCCCTCGGCTTTCGCATTGGAGAATTAAAATCATGATTGCAACGCTCGTTCAAGCAGGTTGTGCCATCGACTATACGCCGGTAGCTGCGGTCAATGCAGGCGATGTAGTCGTGCAGGGCGCATTGGTGGGTGTGGCCCCGCGGGCTATCGCAGCTGGCGAGCTCGGCGCATTGGCAGTGGAAGGCGTGTTCGCATTTCCAAAAGCCGCCGGAGTGGGACTGGGAATCGCAGCCGGGGTTAACACCTATTGGGATGCGGGCGCACAACAGGCCACCACGAATCCTGCAGGCGGTATCAACACACTTATTGGCAAATCAGTTTTGGTGGCGGCGGACGATGACACAAACGTACGAGTGCGGCTGAGCCAATGATTGACATCCTCGAAAATGGAGCGCGCTGGCTCGAAGACCAGCGGCTGAAATTCATGTCGCGAAAGGTCGTATATCAGCGTGGCGCCACGAGTGTCGAGGTGAATGCCACGGTTGGACGAACAGTTTTCGAAGTCGACAACGGGTTTGGCGTACGCGAGCGGTTTGAGAGCCGAGATTACCTGTTCGCTGCGAGCGAATTGATTCTCGCCGGCAACCTCGCGCTTCCAAGACGTGGAGATCAGATCCGGGAAACGGCAGGCACAACGGTTTTCATCTACGAGGTACTCGCACCAGGGAAAGAGCCCGAGTGGCGTTACAGCGATGCTTACAGAGTAACGCTGCGCATTCACACCAAGCTCATTGGTACGGAGGCTGCGCCGTGATCGAGACGCTTACGAAAATGAGCATGGGAGTCTTGCTAATTGCCTCTGTTCCAGTTGGCGGCGATCCAGGGATCTGGGCCCAATGGGGATTGGCTGGCGTGGTCGTGGGATACACGCTCTGGCGCGATCACCAGCGCGAACGCCGACTATCCGAAGCCATCGAGCGGCATCAGTCCTGGGTGCAGACGACGCTGCTTGCGGCGTTGGAGCGAAACAGTGTCGCGCTGGAACGGATGGTTGAGAAGTTTCCGAAGCGGGAACGTGAGTGATGCCGCTGGTGACAGAAGTTGCGGATGGCGTCGTCGGAGAACTGAACGGCCATGCCTTTAGTCAACCTTTTACGGCAGAGCGGACGTACCTGCCGGTGTTTGAATTGCCGGAATTGAAGGCGCTTCATGTCACCGTTGTTCCAAAGGGGATGGCTGTAACGCAGGTCGCTCGAGACCGCGCAGCTTACGACGTTCATATTGATGTGGCTGTTCAGAAAAAGTTTGAGACGGGTGACACGGTAGAGCTGGACACGTTAATGACCCTGGCTGAAGAGATCGCTGACTTCTTTCGCTTTAAGACGTTGTCTGGTCCGATCGGGGCGACCTGGTTCAAGACGGAACACACAGCACTCTATGCGCCGGAACACATGGATCATTACCGGCAGTTCACAAGTGTGCTGACGCTGACGTTTCGGGTGATTCGATGAACAACATTGTAATGCGAAAAATCACTGTAACTGCGGAGTATCAGCCCTTACTCGCGCAGCCACTGATCGCCACGGTCGAAATCTCAGCATTGCCGTCCAACAGCGACCCAGTGTTTTTCCTTGGCGATGATGGTTCCGATGTGCCGTGGATTTCCGGCGAATACCACACATTGCAGCGGGTGAACCTGGCCGACATCAAAGTCAAAGGCACGCCTGGCGACGCCGTGTCCCTCGTTGGAGGGACTTGGTGATGGGATACTTCGGCGGCAGTGGCGGAAGCGGCGACGGAAATGTAGTTGGTCCCGCATCGAATAACGATGGCTTCGTTCCCGTATGGAGCGGCTACAACAGCAAGGTTCTTGGAGAAGGCGTTCCAATAGGCGGCTCCTATGGGCTGATTCAGGCTGATGCGAGCGGCAATGTTCCGATGAACCTTTTAAACGGCGCTCTGCCGGCTTTGGATGGTCAGTACCTTTACAACGTCGTCGCGGCGAGCTTGGCTCCCAGTTACGTCATTCCGACTGAAAATCTGCCGTACTCCATTACTTACCGCGGCAATTCGTTCAACGGCGCCGACCAGCTAGTACTTTTGGACTACGGCGGAAATCTCCCGGCACTGAATGCGTCAGCACTTACGCAAATTCAGGCATCCAACATCAGCGGAACGCTTGATGGAAATGTGCTGCCTGACATTTCATACGACAAGCGCGGTGGAGTCCCTCCCACATGGGGGTCATACGGCCGGTATCTTCGTGACGACGGCTCCTGGCAGAACATAAGCTTTGGGTTTGCATTGATTTCGGAAGACCCGGGCACGAACACCGTCACGCTCTCAAACGGATCTTCGTTTAGTTCGCTCCGGCTTAGCAGCCTCGTGCTGGAAGGTGTTTATCCCGTCACGATTTACGCTCCTCCAAACGGCGCGCCAGAACAGTACACGTTTCCTTACACGCAGGCGTCATTGGGTTCTCTTTCGGCCGGTGACCTGGTCTTGACTCATTCAAATGGGCTCATGGCTTGGAAAGAATATTCCGGCTCATAACTGGAGAAACAAATGAGGGTTAAGAATCGCATCGTTTTAGAAACACTGCGCGCATTAAGCACTCTCGACGGCGGAGAAAAAGAAAGGTTTAAGTTTTCGCCGCTCACATTGCTGTCACTAGCACGAAACGTCCGACGTTTAAAGGACACGGCAGAAGACATTGAACGCACACGGCAGCAGCTGGTTCGCGATTATGGCGTGGGAAAGTGGGATGAGAAAGGAAATCGCATTCCTGATTCGTCCGAAAAACTGCGCGCATTCAATGACGCCTTTCAACAAGTCCTCGACGTTGAGGCGGACGTGGATCTTTTCCGCATCAAGATCAAGGAGCTGCGGTTGGAGCAGAACAACATCCCCGTGACCGCATTGGCGGCACTGGATTGGCTTCTCGATGAAGATCAACTGAGTGGATCTCATGCCGGCTAGCAAAGCGAAGATCAAGATGTCTCCCGAGCGTGTGATCGCTAAGACACGCAAGGCATCCATCTCGAATCTACGTCAAGCCGGAGCCTACATTCGCGGCATCGCGAGAAAGAGCATCAAAGTTTCACCGCAGTACGCGCCACCAGGGAAGCCGCCGCGCTCGCGCAAAGGACGGCTTAAGGACGCGATCATCTTCGCGGTTGAGAAAGAACAGCAGCGGGTTCTCGTCGGCCCGACAGCAAGTGAAGTCGGAAAAATTGGTCGAACACACGAGCGCGGCGGTACGGAGCCGCCGAAGGCAAAGAAGGCTCGAGACCCGAAATGGAAGCTTGAGGTCGGCGGTCACGGTCCAGTTCGCAATGACACCACCGGGCTTGAATTCGCCAAGCTCAAATCGAAGGCCCAGGTCGATCGCGCAAAGAGTATTGCTCAGTCAGTGCAGGCGAAAGACGCGCAGCCAACAGCGCAGTACAAGCCTCGGAAGTATCCGCCGCGACCGTTCATGGGACCGGCATTCAACATCGCTAAGGAACGCTTGCCCAAGCTGTGGGCAGGATCGGTGAAATAAGGAGATCGCGCTATGAGTGCAAAACTTGGCATGCAGGCAAAGCTCTACCGGCTTTCACTTGGCGTCCGCGCAGCGTGGCCAGGTTCCGGCGCACCTGCCAATCTCGTCGAACTGGGCAACGTCAAAGACGTGACGCTCAATCTTGAAACCGGCGAAGCAGATGTCACCACGCGCGCGAACAACGGATGGAAGGCGACCATCGCTACGCTGAAAGAAGGCTCAGTCGAGTTTGAAATGATCTGGGACCCTTCTGACGGTGGATTCTCAGCGCTGAAGGACGCGTACTTCAACAATACTTCGGTGGCGCTGGCGATTCTGGACGGCGCCAAGGATGTCGTCGGCTCACAGGGCCTGTGGGCTGACTTTAGCGTGACCAATCTCACGCGCGAAGAGCCGCTTGAGGACGCCATCAAAGCGAAAGTTACCATCAAGCCGACCTATTCGGCAGTTCCGCCGGCATGGGTCACGGTCGCTTAACAGTAGTCTTTGGGAGGAACATATGCGCACTTTTAAGGACATGGCAGGCCGAACCTGGACGCTGCAGATCAACGTCGACGCGATTAAGCGCGTTCGTGGACTGCTGAATGTGGATCTGCTTGAGATTGCGGACGGCAAACTCATCGAACGGCTGGCCAGCGATCCTGTTTTACTCTGCGATGTCGTTTATGCAGTCCTCAAGCCGGATGCCGACAGCGCTCAAGTGTCCGATGTTGATTTTGGACGAGCGATGGGCGGCGACTGTCTCGAACACGCGACTTCCGCGCTTCTGGAGGAACTCGCCGATTTTTTCCCATCGTCGAAGCGCAAAGTTCTGCGCCTGGCACTTTCCAAAATGAAGGATGTGGACGCGAGAATCGCGGCGCTGGCAGAAAAGAAACTGTCCAGCCCGCTGCTGAACGAGCGGATCAACCAACTGCTCGAAGACTCTGGTGCACCATCTACGAACTCGCTGGAGTCGTTGGTTGCGCGCCCGGTCCATTGACGCTGCGTGAGCTGCTTTGGATGGCAGAAGCACGCAGCAAAGCGGAGTGGGGACGTGCATCGGCACTTCTCGCACTGATTGCAAATGTAAACCGAGATCCGAAGAAAGGCGTTCCGTTCACCCCTTCGGACTTCAATCCTCATGAACGGAAAAAAGCAGATGTGCCCGTCACGAAGCTTACAGACCTCAGCATTTTGAAGGCTGTGTTCGTTGACCGGCACTTGGGAGGAAAGTCATGAGCGAAGAAATTACCACCACTGTGAAGCCGGGTATTCGCACCACAGAGTTCTGGCTGTCGTCCGTCGCGTTGCTGCTGGGCCTGGTACTGGCCAGTGGCGCCATTCCTGAGGGCGGATTGGCTGCGCAGATCATCGGCGGCGTTTTGTCGGTGCTCTCCAGCCTGGGCTACACGGCGTCGCGCACCAAAGTAAAGAGCGCCGGAGGCGAATGATGAACCTAATTGTGCAGGCCGTGGTGGGCATCATCGGGATGCTCATCGAACTGTTCGTGCCGAATTCGGTGGAGACTGCGCGTGAAACTCGCGACCCAAATGCTCCTTCTTCTGGCGTGTACGCTCACCCTTCCCGGCTGCGTCAGCTCTGCTTCCCGCCCCTTGAAGACGAATGAAATAACGTGGGCAAAGATGGGAACGCCAGCACGTATCGTCGACGAGCAGAAAATGAAAGTCCTCGTGCCTGACGGGCAGGGCGGTTGGACGCCAGGTAGAGGCAACCTCGCCGGGATGATCGCTATTGATGAGCCGACTCTCGAGTACTACCGAAAGCTCGATGAAAAGTATGGAGAGAAACGCTGATGCTCGAAATCTGTGCAGCATGGGTTTTGTTTTGGCTAGGCGTGATTGCTGCAGTTCACGCAGCGCGCCTTGCCTTTTTTCAGCGAGAACGGTGAGCTATGGCTTCGTCATCCGGCATTCGCGCTGGCCTTGCGTACATTGAGATTTACGCCAACGACGCACGGCTCGTCAAAGGGCTGAGCGAGGCCGCCGCGAAGTTACGGGCGTTTGGTGCGGCAGTCCAAGACATTGGAACGAAAATGTCCGTGGCTGGCGCAGCGATCGTCACGCCACTGCTAGCCAGTGCTAAGTCATTTTCCGATGTCGGCGATGCCCTCGATAAGATGTCAGCGCGGACGGGCATATCCGTCGAAGCGTTGTCGGAGATTGGGTTTGCCGCTGATCAATCAGGCACTTCGCTCGAAGATGTTGAATCATCCGTTCGTAAAATGCAGAAGACCATTTCGGCATCGGCGAGTGGGTCTAAGCAGGCCACCGACGCGCTCGCCAACCTAAAGCTCACTGCAGAGCAGCTGCTACAGCTCTCCCCGGAAGATCAATTCACTGCGATAGCGAAACGATTGTCTGAAATATCTGATCCTGCAATGCGTGCCGCCGCAACGATGGGCGTTTTCGGAAAGTCGGGAACGGCACTGCTGCCGTTGATTGGAGATCTTCAAGAACTCCGTGCTGAAGCGCGCGCACTTGGACTTACGATGACCACGGACGATGCCAGGGCCGCAGCACAGCTTAATGATGCGTTCGGCCGCGTAGAAACGGCTGTGCAGACTGTCGTAAACGCACTCGGTGCTGCACTAGTGCCTCTCCTTATAGATGTCTCGGTACACATCGTCGCGGTACTCGGCGACATTCGTCGATGGATTAATGAAAACCGCGGGCTGATCATTTCCGCAATCAAAATCGGTGCGGTATTGGCCCTGGTTGGCGCTGCAGTGGCTGCCTTGGGCATTGCCCTTGCGGCCGCAGGATCAATATTTGGAGCCATCGCTTCCGGCATCACGGGTGTGTTCTCTGCGATAAGCACAGCAATCACTGTGGTTACATCTCTGGGTCCGATTCTGGCTGCTGCTGCATCCGGAATCGCAGCAGTGTTCGCTGCGATCGTCACTCCTGCTGGAATCGTTATCTCGTTGCTGATTGGCCTGGCGACCTACGGCATTTACGCATCTGGCGTGGTCGGGCAAGCGTTGGATTATCTCGGCTCACGTTTTGAAGAATTGAAAAGTGCGGGAATGGAGTCTCTGAAAGGCATTAAAGATGCTCTAGCCACGGGCGACATTACGCTGGCAGCACGCATTCTTTGGCTGTCCTTGAAGACCGCCTGGCAACGAGGAATCTTCGAGCTCAACGTATTGTGGCTCGGATTCAAAGAACAGTTTTTGACCGTCGCGACCGGTGCGTTTTATGGAGCAGTCACGCTAGTCGCTGAA
>Ga0196964_10000948_pt1 | contig 15614 bp, 14 predicted proteins | sample S1_10metaG_FD_148615 | JGI IMG/M metagenome (GOLD analysis project Ga0196964, IMG submission 148615) | Soil microbial communities from Anza Borrego desert, Southern California, United States - S1_10 | ecosystem: Environmental > Terrestrial > Soil > Desert | place: USA: California | collected...
ATGGGTTCTGAAACTGGTCGAGAATCTCAGGAAAGCCGTTGCCGTCGGTGTCGACCTGGCACTCCGCGGGAAGTTGGAGAAAAGGCCCAGAGTCTTTCTCTTTACACAAGTAATAGATCAACGCTTCCGAACCTTGGCGCCCGCCCGGCGCTTTATCAGACGGATAGGCACGCCAAAGCGCACGATACATTTCCACGCCCATGCGAATGGAATTCAGCGTTGCGAGAACAGCAGACCGCTTCGCGTTTGCGCGCGCCTTCTGTGTTGCTTGCACCAGTATCACACCGCCACCAAGAATGACCACTGCAACGAGCACGCAGAAAACAGCTTTGCCGCTGACCGCTGCGCCGCCGGCCGCGCTTGCGCCTGCGATGCTCGCCGTGCCGGCAGCAGCGGCGGCGACGCTCTGTGTCGCAGCAAGACTGGCAGTCTTCGCCACAGCACACGCAAAGCCTCCGGGCACCGAAGTGAGCAACGACTGGCTCAAGTCTGCACTGAAGAACGCGGCCGAAAGCGCCGTGCCATAGCGCGATAGCCGCTGACGCAGCAGGTCTCGACCGCGATCGAGCCATGCCGACACGGTGCCTGGGTTCGAGCCCATCAGGCGCGCCGTCTCTCCCTTCGTGTAACCCTGGACGTGGTGGAGCAAGATCGGCACACGGTACTCTTCCGGCAGGTCATTCAGCTCCCTATCCATCACCGACTTCAGCTCGTTTAAGACAATCGGATCAATACTCTCGCTCTGCTGCTTCACAACTCCCGCCTCCTGCTCGTGTTTGCGCTGAATCGACCGGTTCTCGCGCAGTCGGTTGGCCACGTTCCAGGCCGTCGTATGGAGCCACCCGGCCAGAGTGGGTCGATCGGTGAGGTTCGGCGCTTTCTGAGCGAGAGTCACGAAGACAGTTTGTGCAGCGTCCTCGGCGTCCTGGGTCTGGCCCAGGACCCGGCGGCAGACGCCAAAGACAAGCTGTTCGTGTCGTAGGACAAGTTCTTCGAAAGCCGCTTCCTGCTTTGTTCGGGCGAACTCAGCGAGCAGGGCGCCATCTGTACGAGTCATTTCAGCCAAGGCGATCATTCCAGTAGCTCCTGTGTACACATATCTTTCCGGACTCGCCCGGCAAGTGGTTCAAGATTCTTGAAATTATTTTACGAGACGTGCGCCTGTCCTTTCCGGCGTGTCCGCTTCCGCGTATAGAGAAGCCGTGAAGAACTGGAAGCTGCACCACTACATCCTCGTCGGCATGGGCGTCGGCCTCGTCATCGGCATCGGGTTGAACCGCTTTGCCGATCCAGCTTCGTCGTTCTTCAAGCACGCCGTCTGGTGGCTCGATCTACTCGGAAAGGATCTCTTCGTCGGCTGCCTGATGATGATCATCGCGCCGCTGATCCTTGCGTCGATTGTGGCGGGCATCACCACGCTGCCGAATCCGAAGGAACTCGGCAGCATAGGCTGGCGCATTGGCGCGTACTATTTCGTCACCACCTGCGTTGCCGTTGGCATCGGCATCGCGTTGGTTCTGCTGATCGAGCCGGGAAAGCAGGCTGCATCTCAGACGGTTCGCGCCGAGCGCGAAGAAACACTGGCGGAATACCGGCAGCAGTTCAGTGCGAAAACTGGCGGCGCCAACCCGCTCGCGCCGGAGAACCACGCCGCGTACATGACTCACGTCGCCAAACAGGAAGGCCAGGTCGCAGCGAGCAAACTGTCGGTGCGCTGGGACCGCATGCAGAACACCGCCGAGCGAACGCTGGGCGATGTCTTTCGCGAAGACCTCATCCGCCCGATTCTCTCGAATCCGTTCGCCGCGCTCTCGCAGGTGCCGCCGAACTCGCTGGGCATCATCGGGTTTGCGATCTTTTTGGGCCTGGCGTGCGTCGCCGTTGGATCTCCGGCGCAGCCGGTGATGTCCTTTTTCCAAGGGATGAATGAAGTCATGATGCGCATCACTCTCTGGGTGATGACGCTCGCTCCTGTGGCGATCGGCTGCATCGTCGCCAGCATGGTCGCGAAGATGGGCATGGCCGCGTTGCAGTCTCTCGCGTGGTACTCCGCGGTCGTGATACTCGGGATCATCGTTCACGTATGTCTTCTGACGTTCCTCGTCGCCACACTCGGCAAGCGTTCGATCAAGGAGTTCTGGCGCGGCATCTGGGAGGCATGGCTCGTCGCTTTCACGACGACGTCCTCTGCAGCAACACTGCCGGTCACGGTGAAGTGTGTCACTCAGAATCTGAAGGTTTCGCCGAAGGTCGCAAACTTCTCTCTGCCGATTGGCTGCACGGTCAACATGGATGGGACTGCACTCTACGAAGGCGTTGCTATTATTTTCATGATTCAGGTCTTCGGCGGCCTGGATGATGTGAACGTGACGCTCACGGCGGCGAACACGTTTCTCATCTTCGTCACCGCAGTGCTTGCCTCCGTCGGTGCAGCCGCAGTGCCGAGCGCCGGGCTCGTGACGATGGCCATCGTTGCGGGCGCGGTTGGTTTGCCGCTCTATTACATTGTTTTCATCTACGCCGTCGATCATCTCCTCGACATGTTCCGCACGTCAACGAATGTGCTCGGTGACATGGTCGGCGCCGTGATCGTCGACCGGTGGGAGAATGAGGACGCCCGCAAACCTGCTGTGCCGATTTCCGACACGATCGAGGCAAAGTAAAGCGCGCGGGGTTTCATGCCCGCGCGCCTTGTGAGAATACTCGCCGTTTGCTACCGGGTCAGGTCTTTGCTGATCCATGTATCTCCGCGCGGGAAGATCGCGCGCGAGCCTTCCACGCCGAATACCGTCCGCCCATCTGCGGCGTTGATCGTCATGATGAACGGGAAGCGCGTGCGTTTCCCGCCAGCGCTCAGCGCCGCCGGAATGTCCGTGTTCGTGTCCGGCTGCGTCGACAAGCGCGGCAGGAAGCCTGTCGTCACGCTCCCTTTGCCCTTCGCAGAGAGCGCCAGTTTCGTCACGACCGGCTGGGAAGCGTCACGTTTCTGAGTCGAAACCACGCCCCCATTCTTGTCCACGACGTTGATCGTGTCGCTGAAGTTCGTGCCGATGCCGACACTCGCGGTCGCGGCGCTCGAGATTCTGCGCTCGTTTGGCGGAAGCGCGATGAACTGGACTTTCCACGCATCAGCTTCCGCGCTTCCCTTCGTGTCATCCTTGCCGAGAACGCTGGTGATCAGGAAGCCGCCACCGAGATTGCCCGGCCCGAATTTGTATGTCTCCTGGAAGACACTGCTCTTGGCCTTCTGCTGGAACTTCAGCAGCTCGCTGGTCTCGAAGAAGTCTCCGATCTCGAGGCTCACCGGAAGAATCTGCAGGCTGCTGACAAGGTCGCCAGCGTCCACGATGCGCCCGCGTTTACCGAAGCTCTCGTTGCGCACGCTGACCTTGATCTGCCCGGCGCTGCTGATGCTCACTGAGACCGTCGCGTCCGTTCGCGACCGGACGGTGCTGCCCTTGCCCTTGTCATCGAGAATCACCACCGGCGTTTCGTAATCTGCGATCTGCAGTTTCACTGCTGCGCCAGCCATCTTTGAAAGCGACGTTCCGTCAACGTTGACCACGCCGGTGTAGTCGATCGAATCCTTTCCCGCGTTGCTGACGTCGCCCTTGATCGTGATCGATGTCGCGAACAATTCGGTCGACACGCGTGGATTGTCTTCGACTCGAAATGAGAGCACCTGGCCTGTTGCCGACTTGTCGCGGCTGAGCGCCATGTTCCCGAGCACATCGCGGCACTGGACCTGGAAGCTGATCCGGCCCGTGACGATCGGGCGGCCAACCAGCTTTCCCGTCGTGGGAGAGAAAAACAGACCGAGTTCTTCGAACGTCGCAACGTTGCGCACGGCGCCGGTGGTCTCATCGGTTACCGTGATGTTGCTTGCGCTGAAGGTGTACGGCGCGTTGCCGGCGATGACTTCGATCCGGTCGCGATAGTGGCGGAAGGCCACGCCGTCAGAGAAGGCGCTCTGCGCGAACTTGAAGGTGTTCGAGTCCACCATCGTGATCCGGTACGGCTCGGTCACCTTGTTCGGATTCGTCCCGCGACTATCCGTGACCGTGACGTCGAACGTCATCGGCAGATCCGGCCCGGAGAACGCGCTGTTGCCGCCGAGCACGCCAGTCAGGCGACCTGTCAAGTTCATGATCGCGGTCGATTTGTTCGGTTCGTTCGCCACGGGCAGCCCGGCAATAGCTTCAGATAGCGAAACGTTGCCGGCGAAGTCCGAATTCAACTTGTCCGAGGTGAACCTGCGAGGCGGAAATCCGCCGCGCGCCTGCACAAAGCGGATGATCTGGCTGCCGAACGCCGCGTCGCCAAGATCGCGTTCGGTTGTGCTCGACACGAGCGGATTGGTAAAGCGCAGTGGCGTGCGGAGCGCGCCTCCGGCGCGGCTTTCAGCGGGTCCGTCAAGGCTCCGCGACGTTGTCGCGAGCGAATAGGAGAAACCAACAACGGCGAAGACAAGGCCGAGCAGCAGTGCTTTCAACATGGCGAGAACTCCTTCAACAAGGTTCAAGTTCAGAGACAACACGACTCCGTCCCACGGCCGATCGGTTACCGCGGTGCGGGAGAATCCAGCACGACCAGCGAAACTCAGAAACGTTTGCAAGCGGCGCTCCAGAGGCGTTCATCTGGAGGAAGTGCGGCTCGCATCAAGGCGTGCAGCGCAAGTTGTACAATAGTTGGTGAACAAGTGCCGGGGCGGGTTTACTTGGGAACATCTGGTGACGGAGTGGAGACAGATAATTTTTCAGTAGCACGATATATCTCAAGTGTAACACCAGAAACGAGAAGCGTGGTGCCGGCGACAAGCAGAAAAATTTGTTTCGCAAGGTTCGCATCGCCGCTTGCCGTCAGCCCAAGCCCGTTGAGCAGCGAAAACACGAGCACGCCCGCGCCAAGAAGCTCGAGCGTTTTCGCTTCAATCCGGCGCATGTAAATAACTCCGGGTTCGGGGAGGTAACGCGAATTCGAGAATCTGGAATCGGGAATCTGGAAGCGGGAATCGGTACATCTGCTGGCAAGATCGATCTGTCGCAACGATTCCCGATTCCCGATGCCCGATTCCCGATTCCCGGCTACTCTTTTAGTCGGATCGACTTGATCGTCACCGGTTCAACGGGCACTTTTTCCAGCGGTGCTTTCTGGCCGTCGATCGTGCCCATCTTGTTGGCGACCTTGACCGCCTTGATCTTGTTCACCACGTCCATGCCGCTGACCACCTTGCCAAAGACCGTGTAGCCGTAACCGGCTTCGGTCTTGTTCTTGTGGTTCAAGAAAGCGTTATCGACGACGTTGATGAAGAACTCGGCGCTCGCCGTGTCCGACGCCGGAGTCTTTCCCATCGCCTGACCGAGACGCGCCATTGCCAGCGTCCCCACTTCATTTTTTAAGCCGTTATCGGCTTCACCCTTGATCATGTCCTTGGTCTTCTTCTGGACGAGATCCGGCGTAAATCCGCCGCCCTGGATCATGAAGCCATCCCACACGCGGTGGAAGATGGTGCCGTCGTAGAACTTGTCTTTCACGTATCCGAGGAAGTTCTCAACAGTGATCGGCGCCTTGTCGGGATAAAGCTCGGCCTCGATCGTCCCCATGCTCGTCTCGATCACGACGACGGGCTTCGCATTCTTCTTCTCATCGGCTTTCGGCGCATCTTCAGCCTGAATGACAACTGAAACGAGTGCCACAAGTATCGCTGCAACAAATAGGGACCGCATCGTTCTGTCTCCTGTCCTGTCTCGTGTCCTGTCTTCTGTCTTCTCTACTGCCGCCTGCCAACTGCCGCTGCCTACTGCGTGTGACCCCTAACCCCTGCCGTTCACTCTTCCTTCCCTGTGCCTTGGAACTGGCTCTCCTTCGCCGCGAAGAGCGCGTTGAATGTCGTCAGGCTGCCATAACAGCGTGTGATGTAGCCTTGCAGTTCGAGCTTCTCTTCCGGCGATAGTGTTGCGTGCGCGTTGATTTTCTGCTCCAGCACGCGCAGCTTGTCGCGAATGCCGATGATCTTCTTCACGAACGCTTCGATCGGGACGTCTTTCGGCTGCGTGTCTTCTTTGCCGGGGATCAGCTTCATCGAGCCGCCCACCCAGCGTTTGCCGAGTTCGAGATCTGCGTCGATCCAGCCGTAGTCGCCGAGGATCTCGCGCACCGCATGGCGGACGCGGTCGAGTTCCACGTCACCCACGTGGCCTTCGGCTTTCAGCGCATCGAACGTGAACGCGACCCGGCGTACTTCCGGCCCTTTGAACAGAATGACGTAGCTATCACCTTCGTAGTCGACGATTTTTCCGCGGCCGAAGGCGGGATGATTCACGACTGCACCGATCCCGATGCGCGGCCTTGCTGCTTCGGACATACGAGCCTCCTGATGAAGCGTAGTTAGAAGGTTTCTCCGTCCGGCTTCTTTTGCGGCGGAGTCGGAGCTGCCGGGGGCGCTGGAGCTGCCGGCTTGGCTTCGGGCTTCGGCGCCGGTTGAGCTTGAGGCTGAGACTGCGGTGTGGGTTGCGCGCTGCTCTCGACTGTCTTCTTGACCGACGGCGCCGACGGCACGACAGTCCACGTGTTCGCGCCAGTGGGATTGCGGGCGATGTCGGCGAGGCCGAGCTTCGTCTGCGTGCGCATCAGCGTCTGGCCGCCTTGCGACGCGGGCTTCTTGCTCTGATCCACGCCGAGCGCTTCTTCGATGATACCGACGCACTTGGAAAAATTCGGCGAGTCCTGATCGGGTTGCTTCGGATTCACGTTGTACACGGTAATGCGCCAGTTCGGCGGCGCCTGCAGGTCGATGGCGGTGCCGTCCATCGAGAAGTTCAGCGCGCCATTGCCCTTGTCGCTCGGCGGAATGGAAGTTTTCGTCTGCAGCGCGGTTTTGAGCTCATTCCAGAACTGCGCATGCTGCTCCGGCGGAAGCGGTGTCACCGCAGTGGCGGTCTTGGTCGCCGGAGCAACTGCGTCACTCGCGGGTGTCGCCTCGGCGGCAGGGGCCGGCGTCGCAGCAGCCGACTGCGGCGAACGCGGTCGCGCGGCGTCGGCAGCACGCTCGCGCTGCCAGAGTCCAAGCGCAGCAGCGGCAGCGATCAGGCCAGCGGCAATGGGAAGAGGCCAGTGCTGAGTCATCGGAACACTCCTTATCTGGAGCAACGAATATCGCGCGCGGCTGGAGGCTGGCAAGTGCGGGAGTGCGAGTCTGCGCCCTTGTCAGTCCTTGGTCACATCACGAGGATACGCCTTGCATGGAGACACTTCGGGGAATAGTTTGACGCATGCTATCTGACGAAATTTGTATTGGAGGCGTAATCGTGGAACGCAACAACGATGACGACATGCTTCACCCCGACACCCGAGAAATTCTGACACGCATCAACGCAGAGAATGAACGTAAGATCATGCAGCACGTCTACGCCGCCGAGGATCCAGCGGCAAGGGATCCGGTGCTCTCCGGATCAACAAAACTACTGCTGACGCTGCTGTTCCTCGGTGCCGCAGGATTTGGCGGGTATACGCTGTGGAAACATTACGGGCCGCCCGCGGAGGGTACGGCAGCCACTCAGATTGTCGCGATCCCATCCGACACGGGCGCAGCGCCACCCATTTCCGGGCTACCGGATGATTTGTCGGAGCCTGCCGTGGCTCCACCCGTCGCGCCATCTCAAGAGCCTCTCCCCAATGCGATCCGCGCTTCAGAAAATTCGAATGACCCCGCGAATCTGCGAGCGAAACTCGATGCAGTGCAGGCGCAGCTCAAAGACGCCATCGGAAAGCGTGACAACCTCGAAAGCCAGCTCACGGACACTGTTAATAGTGACAAGAAGGTGGCCACGAAACGCGCCGGTCTCATTTCGCTCGTCGAACGGGCCTACGATGAGCTGGTGCAAGCGGACCAGGTCTTGGCTTCTTCCCGACAAACGGAAGCAGCCCTGAAAGAGGAACACAGCAAAGCCACCAATCATCACAAGCTCGTGTTGAACACACGGATCACTCGGGCGTCCATTGCGGTGGGAAGGGCAGAAGCGAACGCTGAAAAGGCGGCCGACTACATGTGCGAAAAGCTGACCGCGCTGCATGCACTCAGCGATAAGAAACGCTGGCGCCGGGAGGAACTCGGCTCGCGGAGGGAACTCGAAATAAAGATCCAGCGTCTGAAAGAGGAGGCAAAGGCGGCGAAGACAGCGCTGTCACCGCAAGCGGAGAGTCTCGCGAAGCTGCTGATCGAGCAGGAACGCGCCATTGATGCGCTTCAGGCCCGCGAAAATGAGACGCAGAAGCTTATCGATGAGATCACTCCTGCGGAAAAGTAACACGCGTCTGTTCCGCTCCAAATTTGACAGCCTGTGATTCACAAGGTACGTTGACCCGCGATTGGAGAAGGAAAAGATGCGGCGCTACTGCTATTACTACGCTATCAACATTAAGGAGCTTTCTCAGGCTTAAGCGCGCTGACATTCGGACTGTAAGCTAAGCCATGGGAGAGCGTCCCATGGCTTTTTTTGTTTGAGCAAAGGACCGAACATGCCCACCAACATCATCGAAGAACTCCGCTGGCGAAAGCTGCTCCATCAGACCACTGATGAAGCGCTCGAAAAGAAACTCCAGGCCGAGTCCTTCACGCTGTACTGCGGCTTCGATCCGACGGCGCCGAGCCTCGCCGCGCATCATCTCATTTCGCTGCTGAACCTGGCGCGCTTTCAGAAAGCAGGCCACAAGCCCATCGCGCTCGTCGGAGGCGGTACGGGATTCATTGGCGATCCATCGGGCAGATCCACCGAGCGCAGCCTCCTCACGCCGGAGCAGCTCGCGCACAACGTCAGCGTGTACCAGCAGCAGATGTCGAAGTTCCTGGATTTCTCCGGCAACTTCGCCGCACAGATCCAGAACAACGCCGACTGGCTGTGCAAGCTGAGCATGATCGATTACCTGCGCGACGTCGGCAAACATTTCACTGTGAACGTGATGCTCGAGAAAGAATCCGTGCGCGCACGCCTGGAAGACCGCGCTCAGGGCATCAGCTACACCGAGTTCAGCTACATGCTGCTGCAGGCATACGACTTCTACCACCTGTTCAAGCACGCCGGGTGCAGGCTTCAGATCGGCGGCAGCGATCAATTCGGTAACATCACGGCCGGGATCGAACTGATCCGCCGCAAGAGGCCGGAGAACGAGCCGCTCGAGTCGCACCACGCCTTCGGCCTGACGACCGTGCTCATCACGGACTCGCAGGGGCAGAAGATCGGCAAGACGACTGGTGGCGCGCTGTGGCTCGACCCGAAGATGACGCCGCCGTACGACTTCTACCAATACTGGATCAACGTCGGCGATGCCGATGGGGTGAACTACCTGCGCTACTTCACGGATCTCGGCCGCGAAGAAATCGAAGGGCTCGAAGCCGCGCACGGCAAAGATCCAGGCCAGCGCCTCGCGCAGAAGAAGCTTGCCGCGTGGATGACGGAGAAGGTGCACGGCGTCACTGAACGCGAAAAGGCCGAAAAGACGGCGCGCGACCTCTTCACCAAGCCGCTGAAGGAACTCGACGAGGCGGCGCTTCTGAACCTGGTGAAGGAAGCGCCGAGTTCCACGCTCGCGAAGTCAAGACTCGAAGGCGAAGGACTGCTGGTCCTCGATCTCCTCGTCGAAGCGCCGAAACTCTGGCCGAGCAAGGGCGAGGCGAAGCGCTCAATCCAGGGCGGCGGCGCGAACCTGAATAACGAGAAGATCACAGACATGGGCAAGAAGGTTGCCGGGGCAGACCTGTTGCACGGAAAATACCTCGTGCTGCGAAAAGGACAGAAGAACTACCACCTGATTCGGGTGGAATGATCTCGCGCGAAGACGCAGAGACGCAAAGTTACAGTTTGTTCTTCGCGTCTTAGCGTCTTTGCGCGAGACCCGAGGCGTTCGCACGCTGGAAATCCCGCGGCGACTGGCCCGTCACTGTTTTGAACTGCGCCGAGAACGTAAACGGATCGCAGTATCCCAGGTTCGCTGCGACCTGCTTCACCGATGCGTGCATCAGCATGTCCTTGGCACGGTCGAGCCTGAACTTCACGCGGTAATCGCCGGGCGACAGCCCCGTGATGCGCCGGAAGTGTTTTCGGAAGCTCGTGTATGAAACGTTCAACCGCTTCGCGACATCTTCCATGCTGATGCGGTCTTCAATGTTCGTCTCCAGGATCGAACACGCGTCTGAGACCACGCGCTCCCAGTAACTCTGCAGACGTTTTTGCCGCGCACGTTCGTACAGGTTCTGAATGAACGAGAGCGTTTTCGTCACTGCCAGTGCGTGCGGCACCTCGCTCGTGGTTGCGGCGAGCGCCTTCTGTAGTTCAACGAATTCTTCGATGATCGTCTGCTGCACGCCGACATCGAGCACCGGCTGCTCGGAGATCAGGCCCAGCGTGGCGAAGTGAATCGCGGTCGCCGCGTCGAGCACGATGAAGAATTCGATGAAGTTGCTTTGCGGATCGAACCACGTGCTGTGAAGCCGGTTGGGGAAGCGGTGAAAGAGCGTGCCTGGAGCGATCTCAAACGTCGTTCCATCTTTATCGCGATACGTGCCGCGCCCCTGAATGCAGAAGTTCACGCCCAGAAACGTGGGTTTGAGATTCTCATTCACGTCCGGGTTCGTGCCGTGGCGCTTGAACATCGCGGTGATGTGCCGCCATCGGCCACCGACGCCAAACCCACGGGTGCGACCGTGGTCCAGATCGACAGCGCTGAGATCGAAATCGGCCATACCTACAAAGGTACCCTGTCAAAAATCCTATGCAAATGGCCAACGATGCTATTCCGTTCAGACATTACAAGAGGGATATTGTAAGTGTCAGCAGTGACAAATCTCCCATGTCTGACTTGGAGCCGCACCATGGAACAGACGCAGACGCTGCCCTCGCCGGTCGTCCAGCACTTCACCGAGAAAGACAAAGGCTACGGAGACAACCTGTACCGGGGACCGTTCGAAGCGCTGCCGCGGCCGGAGATCTTTAATCTCGAAGAAGCCATCGAGATGATGTACACGGACGGCTACTGCATCGTGCCGAACGTTCTGAACCGCGGAGAAGTCGCGGAACTCAAGCACGTCATCGACACATCCGGTGGCCCAGACGAGAAGTACCACGTCAAGAACTGGTGCTTCAACAAGCATTTGCCGACCGAGTTCCACAAAGATCCGCGGCTGTTGAAGTACGCCACGCTGCCGGGCGTGTACGATGTGATGAACGCGATTCACGCGCCCGTCGCGCGCGTCACCGGGGGGACGTTCTGGGTCACAGGACCCGGGCGCGAGATGGGCATCCACGTCGACTGGCTGCCGTGCACGCTCCCGGAGACGTACGCCTCGGATCCGCGCACGAAGATTCCGATCTTCAAATCCACGGCGCACATCTACCTGAACGACATGGTTCCCGAACTCGGACCGACCACCATCATTCCCGGCAGCCACAAATCGGGCCGCGCACCACACAACGAACCGACGTGGAACGGCATCACACCGAAAGCAGTCATGGTCAAGGCCGGTGACGTGATGATCTTCCGCACGGAAGTCTGGCACGGCGCATGGAAGAACTCATCCGCGCAGGACAGCCGCCGCTACATGATGCAGATTTTTTACGGGCACCCTATCATGAGCAACGGTGTTCCTCCGGTGGGGTATTCACATTATTGGAATCCCGAGTGCCTCAACGCGCTGACACCAACGCAGCGCAAGGCGTTCGGGGGATAAGCCGCATGAGTCTCACGCAAAGCCGCAAAGACGCAAAGAGGGTCGACCTTCTTTGCGCCTTTGCGGCTTTGCGTGAGCCAAAATTGAGGAGCGAGTATGATCAACCTCTCTGACAAACACATCTGCGTCATCGGTGGAAGCCGAGGGATCGGCGCGGGCTCGGCGAAGCTCGCCGGGTCGCTCGGCGCGCGCGTGTCCATCACCTACGGCAGCAACAAGAACGCCGCGGAGGCGGTCGTCTCCGAGATTCGCAAGAGCGGCCCACAAGCTGCCGCGTTCAAAGCCGACATGCAGAACGAAGGCGAGATCGATACCGCGGTGGACGCCGCGGTAAAAGCACTCGGCCCGATTCACGGAATGGTCGTCTCCGCCGGCATCTTCGAGAACACCACGATCGACAAGATGACGCTCGAGTTCTGGAATCGCGTCATCGGCATCAACCTGACAGGGACGATGCTCTCGGTCCGCGCCGCCGCGCGCGTGATGCGCGCCAACAAGACGCCCGGCTCGGTCGTGATCTACACTTCCACGGCGGGGCAGAGCGGGGGAGCGGGCGCGTCGGCGTATTGCACCAGCAAAGCCGGACAGATCATCTTCATGAAGTCGATGGCGTACGAACTCGCCGCGGCCAAGATTCGCGTGAACTGTATCGCGCCGGCGTGGACGGAGACCGACATGGCGGACGCGAGCCTCGAGCGTCTCGGCCGCGACAAAGTCGCCAAAAGCTTCCCGCTCGGCCGCATCGGGAAAGTCACAGATATCGCCAATGCCACAGCATTCCTGCTCAGCGACGCAGCGGAGTTCATCACTGGAAGCACAGTGACAGTCGATGGCGGCCTCGCCATGCGCGGGTAACTGAAAGGGGCTAGGGGTCAGGGTTAGGAGTTAGGAGCTATGAGAATAGCGGCAGCTCCGAACTTGATTGCTAACCCCTGACCCCTATCCCCTAACCCCTGCTGTTAGCGCCAAAGAACGCATGACTTCGGTCAATTGACCTATTCCTGACGCCGGCGCACGAGTGCGATAATGCTTCAACATTCAACCTCGGACATCGGACATTCGACATGAACTACAGACAGCTTGGCAGCAGCGACATCAAGGTCTCCGAAATCTCCCTGGGCTCGTGGCTCACGTTCGGTTCGGGCGTTGAACGCGAAAAGGGCGTCGCCTGTATCAAGAAAGCCTTCGATCTTGGCATCAATCACATCGACACCGCGAACATTTACGGCGTCGGCGCGGCCGAGAGCTTCCTTGGGGAAGCGCTGAAAGACTACCCGCGCAAGAGCTACGTTCTCGGGACGAAAGTTTTCTGGGCGATGTCGCCGACGGACAGGGGACTCTCGGCGGCCCAGATCCGGAAGCAGATCGACGCGTCGCTCAAGCGCCTGCAGACCGACTACGTGGACATCTACTGGTGCCACCGCTACGACCCGAATGTGCCGCTCGAAGAAACAATGGGCGCGATGACGGAGGTCGTAAAGCAAGGCAAGGCGCGGACGATCGGTTTTAGCGAGTGGAATGCGCAGCAGATCGCATCTGCGCTGAAGCTGCCGAACACGGCGCGTTTCGTCGCAAGCCAGCCGCAGTATTCAATGCTATGGCGCCGGCCGGAGACGGAAGTCATTCCGCTGTGCGAGAAGGAGAAGATCAGCCAGGTCGTCTGGTCGCCGCTGGCGCAAGGCGTACTCACCGGAAAGTACAAGCCGGGTCAGCCGCCGCCGCAGGACAGCCGTGCCGCGCACCCGACCATGAAGCAGCACTTCAACGACCAGGGTTTGCCATTCAACAATGATAAAATCTTCGCGGCGGTGCAGAAGCTCGAACCGATCGCGGCTCGCCTTCACATCAACATGGCGCAACTGGCCATCGCGTGGGTCCTGCGCAAGCCGAACGTGGCGAGTGCGATCGTGGGCGTCAGCCGCCCCGAGCAGCTTGAAATCAACGCGAAGGGCTCCGGCGTGAAGCTCGATGGCGACTCGCTCGGCGAGATCGATCGCGCGCTGGAAGGCGTGGTCGCCTTCTAGTCGTTAGAACAGCTCCTCGACCAGTTTTGCCAGCCCCTGCAGATCCTTCGCGGCAACGATCTTCTCGACGCGAGCCTTGTTTGCGCCGAGGTTCATCAGCGCCGTCTCGGCGCTCTTCCACAAGCGCGCGGCTTTGGCGGGGCTATCGGCAAGGTACAGCTCGGAGACGATCTCGCCGAGCTTCTGGCTGTTGATGTCCTCTTTGTTCTCGTAGTACCGCTTGATGATGCCCTTCTGGTAGCTGGTGTGGAACTGGCCTTTTGCCATGAGGTATTCCTTTTTGTTGCGCGGTCGATGCGACCCACACGATGCCGACTTGCTCTCACGTTAACCGCGAATGGTGACAGGTGACAAGTGGGAAGTGATAAGGGTCAAGACAATCAATCCAGGCTAATTCGCTCCGGCTGCGCCTGCTGCACGGCCTGCGAGAACGGCACGCGGCCGGGCTGTTCCAGCGCCTTCAGCCGCGCGCGAAGCGCATCGGCTTCGTCGTAGCCGAAGAGCACTTCCAGGCTCTCGGCGTAAAGCGCGCGGGCTTCGTCCATGCGGTCGGTGGTCACGAGCAGGTCGCCGAGCGCGAAACTGAGGCGCAGCAGCCGCTCCTGACGCTGCTTTTTCGGAAGAACCTTCTCGTCGCGATGCTCGAGCGTGGCGCGATGAGCAGCGCGCAGTTCGCGTTCAGCCTCGTCCTCATGTCCGGCCTTTTCAAGCGCGCGAGCGCGGCGGATCAGCGCCTCAGTGTCGAGTTCGTCAGCAGCGAGCGCTTCGGCGTACTTCGACGCGGCTTCGTCGTACTTGCCGCGGACCATCAGACCATCGGCGACATCGTAGGTTTTCTCGATCGCAAGCTGTGTCGGACCCGCGGTGCGTGAAACAAGTTCAACCACCATCGCGATGCACCAAATTACGTGACCGAAGATCGCGAATGGCGTCATCGCGAAGAGGAAGAGCGTGAGAAGTTGGTTCATCTCCCGCATGGCGAACGCGAAGAGGCCGCCGGTGAAAAGCAATGCGACGATGTAAACCGCGCCGCCGAGCGGTGAAAAGATCCAGAAACCCGTGTATCCACGCAGCAGCCGGCTGATCGCGGCCATGCCGCCGTAGAGGCCCAGCCCGAGAAACGAGATCGCGATGATGGGGAAGAGGAAGTTCATTAGTTAAGTTCCGGGTTCCGGGTTCCGTGTTAAGGCGCTCCGTATTCGCTTCTTCGTCAAACTCGGAATCCGGAACTCGGAACTTTTAACCTAGGTTTTGCGGATTCAGCATGTGCTTCGCCGCGATTTCCCGCGTGATCACTCCCTTTCGGTACAAATCCTTCAGGGCGGCATCCATTGTCTGCATGCCGACTTTCGCCTGTGTCTCCAGGATCGATGCAATCTGCTGTGTTTTTCCTTCGCGGATTAGATTGGCGATGCTCGGCAGATTGCGCAGCACCTCCACCGCCGGGACGCGTCCTTTGCCATCCGCGCGCGGCAGCAGCCGCTGGCCGATGATCGCGAGCAGACTGAAGCTGAGCTGCGTGCGGATCTGGTTCTGCTGGTGCGGCGGGAAGACATCGATGATGCGGTCCACCGTCTGCATGGCATTGGGAGTATGGAGCGTTGCCAGAACAAGGTGACCTGTTTCCGCAAGCGTCAGGGCTGCGGCAATGGTTTCGGGGTCGCGCATTTCACCGACCATGATGATGTTCGGGTCCTGGCGGAGGATGCGCTTGAGTGCTTCCGCAAAGGAGAGGAAGTCCTCCATGTACTGGCGCTGGCGTACGACGCCCTTTCCCTTGGGGAAGAGGAACTCGATGGGATCTTCCAGCGTGATGATGTTTTCCGCGCGCGCCGCGTTGATGGACTGCAGGATGGATGCGAGCGAGG
>Ga0196964_10000950_pt1 | contig 15606 bp, 12 predicted proteins | sample S1_10metaG_FD_148615 | JGI IMG/M metagenome (GOLD analysis project Ga0196964, IMG submission 148615) | Soil microbial communities from Anza Borrego desert, Southern California, United States - S1_10 | ecosystem: Environmental > Terrestrial > Soil > Desert | place: USA: California | collected...
AGGCGCCGAGGCCGCTGCGACTGATGCATCAAGTCTTTCGTTGGAGCTCAGCATGGATCCTCTGCCACGATCGGGAAAACTTAGTCCACGGCAGCTTCAGGCGCGAAAGCAGCTTCGGGCCGGGTTTGATAACGGCAATATTTTCGTGCTGTGGGGTGGCGAGGGACTTGGGAAAACAACTGTGCTGCGCTCGCTTCACGACGAGACTGGCGGCGCGTACATCGACATAAGGCATCTGCTCGAACGGCTGAGATCTCGCGATCCGCTCGCGATTGAGGAGACCCTTGAACAAGTTCTCACGGAAAATCTTGCCGTAAACGAGTACGTTTACCTCGATGATCTTGAACTGCTCACTCGAGTCACGATGGGCTGCCATTCCTACCCAAGGTCCAATTTTATCGCCGCAGCAATGTCGCGCGTCGCTGTGTTCGCTGTGGAACAGGGACGAAGATTGGTGATCGCCAATGATGGATCAGACTCGAGTGCTATTAGTGCGCGGGCGTACTACGCAAAGCTCGGAAGATTCGGCCCGGATGATTATTCATTCTTCTGCCACAGATACTTAAGGCCCGAAGTTGCAGCAGTGCTTGACTACAAAAAGGTGCACCGATTTGCGCCTAACCTTACCGCATTTCAGCTCAAGCATAGCTGTGAGTGGATGCGACATTGGGAAAGACTCGACACAGATGGATTTATCGACTACCTCCGGTCTCAGCGGATGGCCAGTAATGTGGACCTCGGCGAAGTGCGGCCCGTGCAGCTCAACGAACTAAAGGGGGTTGACGATGTCATTCGGGCACTCGAAGCAAACATCATCGTGCCACTGGAAAACGACAAGCTCGCCGAAGAACTGAATTTGAAGCCGAAGCGCGGCGTCCTTCTTGCCGGACCTCCTGGAACAGGCAAGACTACGGTCGGTCGAGCGCTGGCGCACCGGCTGAAAAGCAAGTTCTTCCTCGTTGATGGCACGTTCATCGCGGGCACTTCGCAGTTCTATAATCGCATTAACCAAGTCTTTCGGGACGCGAAGCAGAACGCGCCATCGATCATCTTCATTGATGACAGTGATGTCATCTTCGAGAACGGCGAGGAAGCCGGCCTCTACCGTTACCTCCTGACAATGTTGGACGGGCTCGAAAGCGAATCAGCCGGGCGCGTCTGTGTCATGTTGACCGCAATGAACGTCGGCAATCTCCCACCTGCGCTCATTCGATCCGGGCGCATCGAGTTGTGGCTTGAGATGCGTCTCCCGGACACCACGGCGCGCGCAGCGATCATTGAGCAGCTCTCCGCCAGGATTCCTGAAGTGATGGGCAAGCTGGACATTGGCCGTTCCGCTGAGGCGACCGAAGGCCTGACGGGTGCCGATCTGACACGTCTGATCGAGGACACGAAGACACTGTTTGCGTACGACAAGGTTCGAAACGTGGAACTGAAGGCTGCAACGGACTACCTCCTTGCTGCGCTCGAAACCGTTCGCGCGAATAAAGCCATGTATGAGCAGGCCGAAGCCCAGGCTCGCAAGCAGCGTCCGCATCGGCCGCCCTGGTTCGATGGAATGTCGCACGTAGATACATCCGGCGAGGACGACGAGTAACGCGGCAGCAGGTCATCTCTCCCGCTTTTCAATATTCTCCACCGGATCGTACCAGCCGGCCTTCGCGAAGAAGCCGAAGAGGCGTTTCTGCTCTTCCGTCAGCGTCGCGACCACGTCCGGCGTCAGGCTGCGCGTGTAGTCCCACTGCGGGCGGCACCACGGCTTGCAGAAGAAGGGATGAATCGCGCGGCGCGGCTTGTTCGTGCGGTTCTGGCTGCCCGCGTGCCACAGACCGCCGTTGTACGCGATGACGCTGCCGGCCGGCGCCTCCAGGTACACGACTTCCTTTTCCGCCGCGGCGTGGTCCATCTGCTTGAATTTGAAGATGCGGTTCTGGCTGTATGGCACCACGCGTGTACAGCCGTTCTCTTTCGTGAAGTCATCTAGGGTCGTCAGCGCGTTGATGTAGAGGACGTTGCCGGGAACGGTCTCATTCTGATCGATATGCAACTGCTGCGACTGCCCGCCGGGCGTCATGGTCAGGCCGTTCAAGCTGGCCAGGATGCAGTTCTTGCCGAGTAGCAGTTGCATCAGCGGGAGCAGGCGTTCGTTCTGACAGAAGGAGCGGAACAGCGCATGCTTCTGCGGGAGCATGTAGGCGACTTTGTACGTTTGATTATGCCAGCCGCGGATGGGCCCGATCTCTTTCTCGCGTTCGAAGATGCTCTCGAGCGCCTCGTTGGTGGCATCGATCTGCTCGCGCGAGAGAACGCCTTCGACGATGGTGTAGCCTTGAGTGCGAAGCTCCTGGGCGTGGTCTTCGAGCGTCTTCGGCATTAAGCGTTCTGGCTCCGAGGTGAACGCTCATAGGTTAGCGTGGAGGGTGTCCGACGCCAGTGTGCCACGGGTCAGGTCGCTTCTTACTTCTTCTCGTCCAGCGTGCGCTTCCTGCGCAGAATATGGTGATAGTGCCGCGCGAAGCGATGCGCTTCGTCGCGGACGTACTGCAGCATTCGCAGGGCAGGCGAGCGGCGCGGCAGGCGGATGCCTTCAGGGTGTTCCAGCGAGAAGATGATCTCTTCCTTCTTCGCCAGCGACGCCAGGTACGGCATGCGCGGCGAGGAGAACTCGCGCGGCGCGGGCGAGCCGTCCACTTCGCGCGGCGCCTCCGGCTGCGGCTGCGGGTTGACGAAGACCGAGTTCAGCGCATCGCGCGCGGCGTGAAGCTGCCCCAGGCCGCCGTCGATCAGGATCAGGTCCGGCAGGGCGAGGTTCTCCTGCAGCAGGCGGGAGTAGCGCCGCGTCACAACCTCTCGGACGCTGGCGAAGTCATCCACTCCCGCCACCGACTTGATGCGGAAGCGCCGGTACTGCTCGCGGCTGGGCAGCCCGTCGACGAAACTGACCAGCGAGCCGACTGTCTCATTGCCATGCAGGTGCGCGATGTCGATGCCTTCGATGTGGCGCGGCGGCGTGGCGCTCTTGAGGATCTCGTGAAGCTGCGCGACACCTTCTTTCGGATCGATGTGGAGCACGCCCGGCTCCATTTCGTCGTCGAGCGAGCCTTTGTTGCGGAGGCTCTGCAGCGCTTTGAGCGTGTCGCGGTACGCAGCAGCTTCTTCGAAGCGGCGCTCTTTGGCGGCGGCCTTCATGTCGCGTTCGAGTTCCTTCTCGACCTCTATCGAGCGGCCCTGGAGAAACAACCCGAGGCGCCGCATGTCGGCCTTGTAGTCGGCGCTGGTCTGCATTCCCGCGCACGGCGCCTTGCAGCGGCCGATGTGAAACTCGAGGCACGGCCGGAAGAAGCGGTTCTTCGGGTCGTTCTCTTTGATGTCGAGGCTGCACGTGCGGTACTTGAACACGCGTTGCAGAACCTGCAGCGCCACGCGCAGCCACGTCGCGCTGACGAACGGCCCGTAGTACTTGCTGTGTTTGTTCGTGCGGTCGCGCGTCACGATCACGCGCGGGAACTCTTCGTCCGTGACCTCGACGACCGGGAAGTTGATGTCGCTCTTGGCGCGGATGTTGAACTGTGGCTGCAGGTCCTTAATCAGGCGGTTTTCGAGCAGGAATGCTTCGACTTCGGACTGGCACTCGACGAAGTCAATATGCCGGATGCGAGCGACCAGGTCCGCTGTCTTCATGTCGATCGGGCGCTTGTCGTCGAAATACTGGCGCACCCGTTTGCGCAGCGAGACGGCCTTCCCGACGTAGATCTCGCGGTCGGTCTCGTCCTTGTAGATGTACACGCCCGGAGCGTCAGGAATCGCGTCGAAATCTGTCTTGAGGTAATCGGGAACAGCCATGGTCTTTCGTCCTGCGGCACAGAACCGCAAGTATAAGAATAGCACCGAGGGCCGATGACTTCATCTGGGATCTTAGCGCTGGGCGGAGATGATCGTTGCGTACCACGACACGTCGCCGAGATGCCCGTCACGTGCGATCTGACGTTCCATCTCCGCCACCCCGTTGCTGAACTCCGCCTCCGGAATCAATTCCAGAGAACTCATGAAGCGCGAGCGGACCCGCTGGATGACGCTGGCGTCTCCGCGCGGCTGCCTGCGGCTGAAGCCTTCAGTAGCGATGTTTGAAAATCCGGCGTCACGCAGTTCTTCGCTCAGCACGGAGATGTCCGGAAAGCGCGCGCAGTCGACCTCGGCAATCGACGGAAACCAGCGATTGAGGTACGTCGCGCGAATCTGCGCGTGGCTGGCGGTGACAAAGGCGACGCCGCTACGGCCCGTGTCTCGCAGGACACGATGCAGACCTGCGAACAAGCCCGCGCGCTCGCCGCTTTTGAGGTGGTGCAGCACGAATGACCCGAGCGCGCCAGCGAATGCGTTCGACTGTAACGGCAACTGCCCTGCATCCGCCTGAATCAAGCGGGCTTGCGGCACTTTTCCCGCAGCTTTGCTCAACATGCCGCGAGACGCGTCGATGGCAATCACGCAACCCGTCCAGTGCTTCACGATCCACTGCGTGACATTTCCGGTCCCGCAACCAATCTCGAGGATGGGCGCCGTTCCGTCCGTCGCCTCTCCCGACGCAAGCGACAATAACCGGCGGGGAACCTCTTCTTCCCATGAGCGGTGTTCGTCGTATGTCTGCGAGATGCGATCGTAGTTGATCGTCATGGCACTTGACGCTTAGCCCTTGGCGAGCTTCTCGACCACTTTCTGATTGAGGATCTCAACGCCACCGAGTTTCAACGTCATCGGGAGAGTGGGCTCTGTCGTCGCGATGGCGTCCAGGTTCAGCCGCCGCGAGTCGACGAAGAGTTCGTTCACGTATTCTTCCAACCCCGTCTTCTGCAGAGCGGCGAGCACGAGTTGGCTCAGCGGAATCTGCTTCGCCATCACGTCTTTGCTGACCAGGATCGCCGCCGTCGTCACGAAGGGTTTGTTGTCGGTCGTGGCGCAGAACAGGCGCACACGAAATCCGGTGGTCAGACCTTTCGGCGTTTGGTCCTCGACACGCTGAATGATGATGTCCATGGTGCCCCCTCCACGTGCGACGTCTCTGTCGAAGCTTAATTCAGGCGAACGGAATTTCTACCCGGTGCTTTGCCGATTGCGTGTCACCACCTCCGCTGGCATAAAGAACGCCCAGCGAATGGAGAGACCATGGACGAGAGCACGAACAGCGTTGCAGCAGCATCCCAGCCCGAAGCTTCCCCAGCACCGGTTCCGGAAACGATCAGGACCATCGCGGTCGTGGGCGAGATTCCGTTCTCCGGCGCCGCCGCGATTCGTGAACTGTATAACGCCGGATACAACGTTCGCGTGCTCTGTCCTGATGAGCCTTCGGAACTTGCGGCGCTGGCCTCGCGCAAGGACGCGTCAGCAAACTCGATCACGACTGTACGGGGCGACCTCGAGAACGAATCAGCGATCCGCGATGTTCTGCAGGGGGCATTTGCGGTCGTTTTTTTGTCGCCTGTGAATCTCGAAGGGCGTATCTATCGCAGCAGAAGCCATCTTGAAGATTGCAAGCGTCTCATCGCCGCTGCTGAGGCCTCCGCTATCCGCAAGATCGTGTATCACTCCGCGCTCGGCGCGTACTCTAAGGCGCTCTCCCGGACCATGCGCGAGGCCGCGCAGGCCGAGCAGCTTTTCCAGAATTCGCGCTGCGAGGATTACTGCGTCCGCACAGCACCGCTGATGGGGCGTGGCGACGGCTTGCTGACCGGGTTCGTGGAACGTGCGAAGCGCGGTTCACCCTTCATGTTGATCGAAGGGTATGGCAGCACGATGCTGCAGCCGCTTCACGTCAACGACCTGGCGGTGTGCCTCGTGCGGATCTTCCGCGATCAGCCGGATGAACTTGCCCCCGATACCTACCAGCTCGCCGGGCCCGAGGTGACCACGATCCTGGATCTTTACGATCAGGCGCTCGCGCGCGCGGGGCGCTTCAAGTTCAAGTTTCACTTCCCGTTGTTTGTCATGAAACTTGTCGCCATGGCGCAGCCGGGCAGCGCGTTCGAGGAACGCCTCAACCTGCTCTACGATCTGTTCTTCACCGACAAGAACGACGCGCCAAAACTCGCGGGCCCGGGCTTCAAGCCCAGGACGACAAGGCAGGCGCAGGAGGAAGTTTTCGGAGCGGCGTGACGTTCGTCGTGGGGCGGTCTCGGCCCCATTCTTTCGTACGTTAGCGTGTGTTGAAGACGTGACAAGAGGGTCCGTCGATCTCTAGAACGGCATGGGGGCGAGACGCCCCACGACGATTCTACGCCGACAGCGAGTAGTTGTTCTGGACGGGCTTGTTGATCTTCGACGGATACTTTACCGTTCCGCATTTCAGACAGGAGTACACTGTCTCTTTAACCTCGTGCCGGGTCGTGCACTGGCACGCGTTGCAGTAGCGGTTCTCATACGGATGGCGGTGGCGCATGGACGATCCTCCCAGAGCTGCAAGCCTTCGAGTCGCCAATCCCCCCAACTTACACAACGAACGAGATCAAATTTCTTGCCAACTGTTCGACGAAAACTATCTAGCGTGTATTCACGCCGGGCAGCAGGCGTAAGTACATGAGTTGATTCGTCGTGTATGGATTGTGGATTTAGTTTTTAATGGACGACACATCAGAATGATATGGAAAAGATTTGATCCTTGAACAAGTGCGAAGCGTAATTGCAGCGGGATGTTCAAATAGCGACATACTTCCGAGGGACATGAAATGTCTGCACTCGTGCAAGTGGAGCGAAAGGACCGGTGGGCGCTTTGTACCCTCTCGCAGCCGGAGAAACGCAACCCGCTTTCCCGCGCCATGCGCGATCAAGTCATAGCGGAACTCGAAACGCTCCGCCAGGACGACGCGGTGCGCGCGGTCGTCATCACTGGAAGCGGTTCGGCATTCTGCTCCGGACTGGATCTGCAGGGACTCGCGGATCAGGCGAACTTGAGCGAGCCCGAACATCTTGCCGATTCGCTGAGCATCCATCACTTCTTCGAGTACATCGCCGCGTACCCCAAGCCCACAATGGCTGCCGTCAACGGTCCGGCCGTCGCTGGCGGATGCGGCCTGGCGTTGCTCTGCGATGTGACCATCGCCGCCGAGGATGCATGGTTTTGTTTCTCGGAGGTCAAGATCGGCTTCATTCCCGCACTCGTGGGCGTGTATCTGCAGCGGATGATCGGTGCCAAGGCAGCGAGCGAGATGTTACTGACCGCGCGCAAAGTGCCCGCTGCGGAAGGACTGAATCGCGGCATGGTGTCGCGCGTCGTGTCAGGAGCGGACCTGCTTGCCACAGCCGGTGAGCTTGCTGCACAAGTTGCGCAGAATAGTCCTATGGCGGTTCAGGTGAGCAAGTCTTTACTACATAAGGCCATGCACCTTCCTCTTGAGAAGGCGCTCGAACTGGCCGTCGAAGTGAATGCTCAGGCCCGCTCTTCGCCTCAGTGCAAGGAGGGTGTGAAGGCGTTTCTGGAGAAGCGTCCGCCTAACTGGAGCCTTTGAGGCTAAGTCGAAGCAGCATCAGATTTTGAATGTGCAACGAGGAAGATTTTTACGCTCGGGACGGAAACGGATGCAAAGTGCAACTGGCAGGCCGTGTGCCGGTAAATAAGGGTTGACATTCGGTTAGCGTTTTGTACACCAGACTTTAACCGTTCCCGAGGGCGTTGCGGGATGACAGCCAGTAGTACGGAGCGTTGTATGGGCGCAGCCTCCACCGCAGATAACGGTAACGGCGGGTCTCCGGTTCGTCACCGGAACGACAGCCAACTGTTTCGTCTTGCGTTGCTGGAAGCTGAGAAGCACAAGTGGATCGAGTCGCAGAAAGCCGGGCGGGATCTCGGCGAAGCGGCTCTCCGCGACTGGTCCCGTCGTTACTGGTGGAGGTGGTGCCGCGACAGGTGGATCGAACATCTTTCCGGCGAACGCTTCTGGAGTGAACTCGACCAGCACGACTTCGGCCTGCTCAAGCGCGACTTTCATCCGAACACCGAACTGATCAACCACATCATCATCCGCATCAAAGCCGGCGGCGAAAACCTCGACATTATTCAGTGGGCGCACGCCACGAAGCAGAACATGAACGACGTGATGGAAATCCTGAAACTGCTCGACATCAACTCCCGCCGCCTCACGTTCTGGCCGGCCTGAACAGCAATTCGAAATTCAGAATTCAGAATTCGGAATTCGGGATTAACGGCAACAGCAATGTCGTCGGACTGTGCACGGCCGTAGGACAAGCCGCCTTGGCTGTTAATTACAAATTCCGAATTCCGAATTACGAATTACGAATTCGTCGCCTGAACAGCGCCGCCTTCAAATCCTCATACTCGCGCGACAAGACGCTGCTGCAGACGCTTGAGAACACCAGCATTCCAAGAAGGACGGGAACGATGGATCGCTGCACGACCAGCAGCAGCGTGCGGCCTTCCGGTGGAACGCTGTCGCGCACCGCCCATACCGCGAAGCCCATCACCGCGGTCGCGTAGATCGTCGTGTAGAGCGCGAACTCGAACTTCAGCCAGTCATCCCAGTGTTCTTCACGCACGCCCATCCGCAGTGTCAGGTCTTTGTCATGCGGCTTCTCCTTGAGCTTCGCCGCGAAGTACTGGTTGTTCAGGATCCAGAATGTGGCGAGCGATCCGACAGCCGCCAGAAGCATCGGAACGAACCCTTCAACTTCCCCGCTGAAGCCGACCGCGCGCCAGACCTGTCCCGCCCGATTGAAGCCAAGGAAGCCTATTGCCGTGGCGATCGCGGCCGCGCCGGCGATGCACATTAGTCCCGGAGGAATCGAGAACTTCGGCGCGGCGTCCCCGCTCGCGCGCGCCTGAAGCGCCCGGATCAGCGCCCACGTCTGCCAGGCGTTGCTGACTGTGCTGGCCAGCGCGATGCCGCCTTCCTTCATGTCCGTCAGCGTCACGAACGCGATGTTTAGAACCAGGTTGATACCGACAGATTTTGCCGATGTCGTCGTCGGCGTCTTCATGTCCTTCATGGCGTACAGAGCGCGCGCCAGGACCGAATTCAAGCTGTAGAACACGAGGCCCAGCGACGAGAACATCACGACGCTGGCGGTGCGGCGGATCGGTTCGCCATCATTGTCGAGGAACTTCCCCGCGCCGTAGAGCAGCCGCACGATGTCTTCGGAGAGCAGCATGATCCCGACGGTGCAGGGCAGTGCCAGGAAAATGATCATGCGCAGCGCCGTCAACAGCGTCTTGTTGAATTCTTCGCGTTTGTTCTTCGCCCAGAGTTCCGACAGCGCCGGCAGCGCGGCAGTGCCGAGGGCCAGTGAAAAGATCGACCACGGCAGGTGATAGACGCTCGTCCCCATGTTCAGGTACGTCACGGAGCCTTCGCCGGGGATGAAGATCGCGGCAATGATGTTGTCGATGAGGACGTTGGCCTGAAAGACGGCCACCAGCAGCACCACCGGCAGGAAGTTCCCCATGACTTCGCGATAGCCGGCATCGTTCTTGTCCATCGTGAACTGCGGCTTGAAGCCGCGCGAGAGCAGCGGCGGGAGTTGGATGAAAAGCTGCAGCAGGCCGCCGGCCAGCACCGCCGCCGCCAGCGCCCAGATCTGCTGCTCGGGCATCGTTCCGAAATACGGCAGCGCGAAATAACACGCGCCGATCAGCGTCAGATTCAGGATGACTGGCGCGAAGGCCGGCACCGCGAAGTGTTTGAGCGAATTCAGGATCGCCATCAGCACCGCGCCGACGTTGATGCAGACCATGTACGGCAGCATGACGATGAAGAGCTTGATCGCGAGGACGTCGCTGACCGTCAGACTGAAGAAGTGCGGCAGAATGTAGCGCAGCGCGACCGCGATCACTCCGAGTGCGACACAGCCCAGGCTGAGCCAGTACGTCAGGCGCCACACGAGCACTGAAGCCGTGCGGTGCGCTGCGTCGTGCCGATCGTTCGCAATATGGTGCGAGAAGACGGGAACGAACGCGCTGGTCATCGCGCCTTCGCCGAACAGCCGCCGCGTCATGTTAGGAAAGACGAAGGCGAGATAAAACGCGTCCGCGACGCCGCTGGCGCCGAACGTCGCCCCGATCACGCGAAAACGCCACAACCCGGTCAGCCGCGACAGAATGGTCATCAGCCCGACGATGCTGGCGGAACGAAGCAGGCTGCGCCCGGTGTCCTCGGGAATCGCGGGTTGTTGCTTGTTCGAGTCTTCAGGAGGGTTGGGCATCTTAGTTTGAGACCGCAGATGAACGGAGATGAAGGCAGATGAACAGATTGGAAGGAGATGCGGAGTGGGATAGCTCAACCATTCCGTTCCATCTGCGTTTATCTGCGTTCATCTGCGGTTCCAAATCTGTTCTTGGCGCCTTTGCGTGTCTTTCACTTGGCCCCCGCCGGCACGAGTCCGTGCTCGCGCTCCCAGGCTTCGATGTCGCCGGTGAAGTACAGCAGGCGGATCTTCTTGTACTCCTTATAGGAGTACAGCGTGGCGTAATCCTTCAGTCGCGTCTTCTGGCTCATCTCGGTCAGGAAGTCATCGCAGTTCGCCACCTTCTTGCTGTGGACCATGGTAAAGATGTTGTACGGCCAGTCCGGGTACGTCGGCCGCAGGTAACAGTGCGTGATCGGCTGCTGCTGCGCGAAGAATTCGCCCACCTCTTCGATGCGTTCCTTTGGCACCTGCCAGACACCCATGCCGTTGGCCCGGAAGCCGGCATGCCGGTGGTTCATGATGCCGGCCACGCGGCGCATGCGGCCGACTTTGATGAACTCGCGGCACCAGTTGAACATCTCTTCCGTCGTCGTGCCGAGCTTCTCCGCGACCGGCTTGTACGGATCGGGCCGCACTTCCATGTCAACCTGCAGTGCCAGAATGTAGCGGATGTCCTTCTCCGTCAGCGGCGGCTTCTCGAGATCGCGCATCTTGTCCGAATACATCGGGCCGTCTTCGTCGAGACCCAGCTTCTTGGCCTTGCCGTCGGTCATGTCGAGCTTCATGCCGATCTTGAACAGCCGCAGCGTCGGCATCAGTCGGATCGACAGCGCGCCGGACTGCTTCTGCAGCACGTCGATGTGCTCCTGCAGGCTGGAGTTCCCCGGAACCGCGATCGTGAACCACAGATTGAAGTCGTGCTTGCGCGCGTAATTGTGCGAGATGCCGGGATGCTTGTTCAGGATCTCGGCGACTTCATCGGCTTTGCCCGGCGGAGACTTGCAGGCCACCAGGCTGCTGTGATAGCCGAGGCTGCGTGTGTCGAAGATCGTGGAGACCTGGCGCAGAACTTTGCGCTCTTTCAGGCTCCCGACGCGCGAGACGACTTCGTCTTCGCTCAAACCGATCTTCTCGCCCAGCGCCTTGTACGGACGGTCCACGAGAGGGACTTCGTCCTGGATGACGTTGAGCAGGAGCTGGTCTTTCTCGTCAAGTTCTGCCATGCGTTCCTCGTCGTGGGGGCGTCTCGACCCCATCCGCCGTTGGGTTAAGTTCTCGACCTTCACTGAATCTTGTTTTGCGCTGCGCACTTTCCAACTGCCATGCGGGCGAGACGCCCCCACGACGTTACTTCGCCGCCCCCAACGGTTTACTCGCTTCCCCTATCAGGTTACGGATCGAAATCTGCGCCGCAAGCTTCTCTGCCGCTCCGATGAACGCTTTTGCCGCCGCGGACTCCGGTTGTGCAACCACGATCGGCTTTCCGGCGTCACCGCTTTCGCACACGCTCGGATCAAGCGGGATCGAACCCAGCAGCGGAATGCACATTTCTGCTGCTGCGCGCTCTCCGCCTCCTTGTGAGAAAATATCGACGCGCCGGCCGCTCGCCGCATCAATAAATCCCGCCATGTTCTCGAGCAATCCCAGCACGGGGATCTTGGTCTGATCGAACATCGCCTTGGCGCGATAAACATCCGCCAGCGCCACCTTCTGCGGCGTGGTCACCAGCATCGCGCCAGTCGTCGAACAGTTCTGCGCAATCGAGAGATGCACGTCTCCTGTTCCCGGCGGAAGATCGACCACGAGATAATCCTGCTCGCTCCAGGTAACGTCTTTCAGAAACTGAACGATGATGCCGTTCAGAATCGGCCCGCGCCAGATCATCGCCTGGTTGGGCTCTACCAGGAAGCCCATGCTCATCACTTCCATGTCGAAGGCGACCAGCGGCTTGATGGTATTCTCGCCGGCAAGTTTCGGACGTTCGGTGATGCCGGTCATAATCGGGATCGACGGCCCGTAGATGTCGCAGTCGAGCAGCGCGACGCGCGCGCCAAGCCTTTTCAGCGCCAGCGCCACATTCACCGCGCAGGTGGACTTTCCGACGCCGCCTTTTCCCGAGCCCACGAGGATCACGTTCTTGATCTGCGGAATCAGGTTCTCCGCCTGACTGTTCACCGGCACGGGCGTGCTGCGCACTTTGCCAGTCATTGTCAGGTTGAGTTCCGTCACTTCAGGCAGGCTCGCCGAAATGCGTCCGCGTATGTCCTTCTCAATCTGTTCTTTGACAGGGCAGGCGGGGGTGGTGAGTTCACAGGTAAAGGTGAGTTTGCCGCCGTCGATGTGGATGTCCTTAATCATCCCCATCGCGACGATGGACGCGCCGAGATCTGGATCTTTGACGGCTTCGAGCGTTGCGAGCACGCGTTCTGGAGTCAACGTCGCCATACAACTAGAGAGCATAACCGAGCGCAATGACGGTTGAAAGCGGCAGTCAGCAGCGCATGATATCACTTGTGCTGTGAGGACGTGACTTGCCGGTGAGTCAAGATGTAACGTTCTAGCGCACCCCCTACTTGAATAGGCCATTCCGTGAGCACCATGAGCAGACGACCATCCAGGAAACTGAAGACCGTTCGTCCGAGCGAACGCCCGCCCGAAGACGTCGTGATCGGCGGCCCCGAGTTCGTAAAAAAACCGGCGAAGTCATCGAGTCTGATTCCCGCGATCGCACGGCCCGCAGTGGATGCAAGCGGTGCGATCAATGATTCGCCCCTTTTTGACGACCTCGCGGCCAGTCTCGAAGGCGTCCAGTTTGGCGAAGCTCCGGCCGCAAACACGATGTATGTGCCTGAGCCGCCCCAGGCAGCGCCGGTGGCTTCCGCTGACGAGCAGGCTTTGCAGGAACTCTTCGGCGGCGAGCAGGCCGCAGCGCCATCGCAGGTCGTCGATCCGGAAGACAAAAAGGTGGTCTGCTTCGCACTGGGTGTGTTCCGCTTTCAGCGCTGGCCGTGCACCGAGCTCCCCGACTACCGCGGCTTCTACACCAGCCTCGCCTATCGTGATGCGGCCGGCCGCCGGCTGTCCGCCACCGTGACGATCTCCGGCCGCGACGGGGGCCTTGTCTTTAGCGTTCCGGTGTTGAAGCTCGACGATGCGAAGCTGACGAAGCTGCTGCCGACCATCAACATGCTCAACCGCATGTCCACGGGCTCGTCGTACGTCGTCAGCAGCGGATACTTGTGGGTGCGGCTGTTTGCGCTCTCCGGTACCGACGATTCCACACAGTTCGCGCCCGAAACGATTCAACATTCGATGCGCCAGGTCGTCGCCGATATGCGCGCCGCGTCGCACCTGATGCAGCTTTGCCTGCTGCGCCCGCATCCGACCGCCGACGCGATTCCGGCGGACTTTGCGCTGCCGCGCTGCGGCATCTTCGAAGACCTGACCGATCTCAAGGGGCTCGAACGCCTGGCCCGCGAGTCCGGCTACGCGACGACGGTGCTCGACCAGGAAGTGTATGTCTCGCGCGCGATGAGTCCCGACGACGGCGCGGTTGCGCTCTCCATCGTCGAGCAGGTCCTCTACGCGTCGTTCCGCCTGCCGCAGGAGTACGCCGCCGAAGCTGTCTCGAACGTGCGGCCCGAGCTCAAGCGCTGCATGCGCCTCAACGGCGTGCGCCTGACGCCCAGCCAGCAGAAGGCCCTGTTGCTGACACTCAATGAGCTCAACGAAGTCTCAACGCTCGTGCGTTACGTGGCCTTTCACGAGAACCAACTCGCCGCCGTCGCCTCGCGCAACCTGCGTCTGAAACCGTTCAGCAGCGAAGACCTGTTCTTTACGGTCGAAGCGCTCTTCGCGAGCTGAATAACAAGGAACGTTCACGGATGCCGGACGCGCCGGTTTCAGCTCCGCCCGCCCTGGCACTCACTGCAGTTTCGACTTCTACGGGCGCGCGACGAATCTCGCGCGTTGGTGCGGCCCTGCTCATTCTCTACTTCACGCTTGTCTTCCAGGGGCTCGAGTTCAGTGGCGCCGGAGTGATGGAGCGCGACGGCTATTACCACGCGCGCTACTCGCAGATGCTGCCGGAGTTCGGACTCTCTCGCTCGTTTCCCTGGATGGACGCCGCACGCTTTCGCGACAACTGGTGCGACAAGGATTTCCTGTACCACGTTTTTCTGGCGCCCTTCTGCCAGGATCCGGTTGATCCGATCATCGGCGCGCAGTGGGCGACTGTTCTACTTTTCGCTCTCACACTCGCTCTGTCGTACGTGATCGCCGAACGGCTGGGGATGCGCTTTCCCGTCCTGTTGCCGGCGATTCTCGGCGCAGGCGGTGCGCTCTGGTGGCTGCGCATGCTGATGGTCCGTTCGCACGTGATCTCCGTCCTGTTTCTGATGGCAGCAATGGCGCTCGCATATGCGGAAGTGGCCGGGCGGCTGAAGCGCGCGTGGCTGTGGATCGGCATTCTTGGTTTCCTGTACGCGTGGTCCTACAGCATGCCGCCGTTGCTGCTGTGGGTCGTCGGCGCCGCGGCGATTGGACGCTACATCGGCGGCGGCGGACTGGAATGGAAGACGACGCTGGCCGCCGCTGTTTCCGTAGGGCTGGGACTGATTGTGCATCCGTATTCACCGGCGACGCTCGAGACCCTCTTTACGCACGTTCACGTGGCGCTGACAGGCATGGGCATGCAGCAGACCGCGCATGCCTCTGGTGTGGGCACCGAGTTCCACCCGCTGCCGTTCGTAGAAGGGTTTTTGCGCTCCGAGACCATCGTCGCGGTGCTGGTTGTGCTCTGCGCTCTCTTCGCCTTTCAAGCCTGGCGAAGGAAGCAGCTTCGTCCCGCGACCGTCGCGGCGCTGTGCGTCGCGCTTTGCGCGCTGGCCCTGAATTTCCGCTTCACGCGTTTCGCCGAGTACAACATTCCGGCCTGGGCCCTCACCGCGGGTATGGTGTGGACCGACCGCTTCAGGGATCTCGATCTGGGGGAACTTTACCGCGCGCAGAAGCTCAAAGCCGCCGCGGTGCTCGTCGCCTGCGTCGCGTTGATTGCGGGATTGAACTGGTGGACCGTCTACGAATTGCAGCCCGTCATGGCGAAACAACCGCCGGTCGCATTCCGCGGCGCTGCGCGCTGGATGGAGAAAAATCTCGAACCAAACGAGGTGGTGTTGAACTTCTGGTGGAGCGACTGGCCGGAACTCTATTACACGTCGCAGCGGCAGCGCTACACCGTGGGCCTCGACCCACAGTTTCTCGATCGCTACCATCCCGAACGTTCGCGCATTTTCGATGGCATGCGCACAGGCCGTGTCCCGATCGACTTCAATGTGCTGCGCGAGACCTTTCGCGTGCGCGTGATGGTTATCTCCCGCCGCGTCGCGGTGCACTACCCGCCGCTGCGCAACCGGAAGT
>Ga0196964_10000951_pt1 | contig 15593 bp, 10 predicted proteins | sample S1_10metaG_FD_148615 | JGI IMG/M metagenome (GOLD analysis project Ga0196964, IMG submission 148615) | Soil microbial communities from Anza Borrego desert, Southern California, United States - S1_10 | ecosystem: Environmental > Terrestrial > Soil > Desert | place: USA: California | collected...
GGCGATTCATCACGACACCTGCTGGGCCCGCAAGCAGGGCTGCGCGTCGTATCACTGTGACACGGCCGTGCGCACGACCGCCGGCAACGCCCAGCCGGACATCGTCATTCGTGAAGACGAACTGGCGAATATTACAGTGCCCGTGCGCCCGGCCCGGCAGGCGCCGCAGGATGTGGCGGCCTCATTCATGCCCAAGGGCCCTGTCAGCACGAGCCGGTTGGCTGTCGCCGGAGCGATTGTTGCGGGCCTCAGCGCCATTGGGTTGCTGGGAGCAGTAGCAGGGCACCAGAAGCTGGTGATTCTTGGAATCATGCTGTGCCTGGCGGCCACCGTGCTGGGCGTGATCGCACTCGTTATTATCACGACGCCAGAAAACAGACGCAGTGGAATGCCGCTGGCAATTTCATCCATCGGCGCGCCGGGACTGCTGCTCATTTTCTATTTCGCTTACCTTGCCTACGCCCATAAACACACGGCCAGCCAGCAGACTGCCGATATGCGGCTGAATGAAAACCTGCCTTCAGAGCAGCAATTGCAGAGCATGCCTGCACCCGCTGCCAATGCCATGCGGGCGAACGTGATTATCAAGAACAACGCGGGCGTGCTTGAAGGCATGCGTTTCGGATCCGGGGTGATATTGAAGAGCCAGGATCGCAAGTGTTACATTCTGACAAACAAGCACGTAGCCGGAGACAAGAAGGACAACAGCGATCTTCGCATTGTCTTCTATAACGGCGAGGAAAGCAGTGGCGTGGTTGAATGGTCAGGGGATGAGGCAGTCGACCTGGCGATCGTGGGCTGCCAGGCGCTCACGCTGGACAAATACAAGCCCATCCAGATCTCGCCGCGCGTGCTGTCGCCGGGAGAAAAAGTCTTTGCGATAGGCAATCCCGTTTCACTGTCGTGGTCCTATACGGAAGGCATTATCTCCGGCGTACGCACGAGTAAGCTCGGCAATCAGTCCATGGAAATTTATCAGACGCAGACGCCGATTAACCAGGGCAACAGCGGCGGCGGTCTGTACGCTTCCGACGGAATGCTGGTCGGCGTAAACACCTGGACACATGACAAGTCCACGACAGAAGGCATCAACTTCGCCATCTCTACGCCGAGCTTCGTAAAGCTGCTCAGCCCCGCTGAGCGGGAAAAGTACTTCATGCCGAACACGATCGAGGGGCTCGAAAAATGAGCGTCAGGCTGCGCCGCTTGAAGGCCGATTACGACCGTCTGTGCACACTGTTTACGCAGAAGTCGCGCATACACATCAAGAAATCGCTTGGGGATCCGCCTGAAAAGTACCAGATCGAGTACCTCGTCAAAGGGCTCGAAAAAGCAATGGATGGGCAGATCCATATTCGCAACACGTTCCTTGTGGAGATCAACCTCACTGCCGCGTACCCGCGCCTGGCGCCGCAGTGCCGGATGCTGACCCCGGTGTTTCATCCCAACATTGCGCCGCATGCGATCTGCATCGGCGATCACTGGGCGGCCGGCGAATCGCTGGCAAATCTGATCGTACGCATCGCCGAGATGCTCTCGTATCAGTCCTACAACGTGAAGAGCCCATTGAACGGCGAGGCGGCGAAGTGGGTCGAAGAGAACAGTGCCTCGCTGCCCCTGGACACGTTCGACTTCGGTTCAATGCTTGCCGTCGGTGAGGCCGTCGGCCGGTCGAGCGATGGGAAGATGCTCGCTGGCGACACATGCGCCAATTGCGGCAAGAATGGCTCGACTGAAAGCATGAGTGTCTGTCTGAACAGCCACGTCTGCTGCGAGAACTGCAAGCTGCATTGCCAGCTCTGCGATGCCGTCGTCTGTCTGAAATGCGCGCTGCTGACCTGCGCGAGCTGCAAGGCAGTCACGTGTCAGAAATGCGCCATGAAGTGCGCCTCCTGTCAGCAGACAACCTGCATGCGCCACCAGGCCCGCTGCAGTATCTGCGAACACAGCCGCTGCATGGACTGCATCGTGGAGTGCCAGGCGTGCGGCAAATCCACATGCCTTGAGCACATTCAAAAAGTGAAATCCGGCGCAGGTTCGCAGATGTTCTGTACACGCTGCGCGCCCGCAGTGATGGTCAATTCGTGAGTCGCATGGACCAGATACCTCTCGGCAGACCATCTGTTATCTCGAGACTGGCGGCGTCGATGCGCGCAGCTTTCTCGCCCGAGAGAGCTTTGCCGCAGGATAGCGCCACGCACCTGACGTATTTTCTGATCAGCCTGGCCATGATCTCGCTGCCATTCCTGCTCAATGGCAAAGCGGACTCTGAAGAAATATCTCTGGGCAGATATAAACTGCCGCCGATGTGCATCAGCAAAATGTGTGGCGCGGAATGCCCGGGCTGCGGGATGACCCGTGCTTTTGTGCACTTAACGCATGGGCGGCTGGAGCACTCATTTTCAAGCAACCGCGTCGGATTGCTGCTGTATGCCTTCTTCGTCATACAGGTGCCCTTCCGCTTTTATCTCTACCGTCGCCCTGCCGCGCGGCAGGCGAACTGGGCCAGACGACTGCAGGTCTACACGGGCTCGCTGGTGCTTGCCGCCCTGGTTATTAATTGGCTTCTCAGACTCATCTCAGTCTGAACCGCGCAATCCAGGCGACGCCGTCAATGGCATTCACCCAGAGCAGTACTGGCGTTATGAACGGCGCGTGTTCATGTTTAGCGCAGAATCACATGATTTTCTTTGCGCCGAGTGCGCTTTGGAAATACAACCCCACGATGTAATCCTCAATCGAGTGGGGCTGGCCGGCTATGCGTCTCACCTGCACACTCATTCTGGCGATGCTTGCAACTGCTGCTGCAAACGCAGGCGATGCTGCGCCGATCAATCCGAAGTCACTTTCGCCTGGGCTCGTCGCAACATATCGATCTCCGGAGGGAGCCACTGTATCGCGGATCGAGCCGAAGCCGGCGTTCTCGTTTGGAAACTCCAGCCCGCACCCGCGCTTGCCTTCCGGCGTATTCAGCGCGTCCTTTGAAGGAGTGATAGTCCTTCGCGGGGATGCCCCTTTTTTATTTGATGCCTTCGTCGGCGGCGAATTGACCGTCAAAATCGACGGCGATGAGGTTCTCAAAGGCCGCGGTGAAAGCGAATCAGCCCAGGTCCGCTCGGAGCAGTCTCTTGTGCGCCGCGCCGGCCGCTACCGGATCAGCATCGATTACCGCTCGCTTGCGAACGTGCCGGCTCGTCTGCAACTCTGGTGGCAGGGCGCAACCTTTTCGCGCGAACCAATTCCTGCGTGGGTGTTCAAGCATGTGCCGCAGGAAATTCCGGAAACTGTCCGGCTGGATAGCTTGGCGATGGAAGGGCGCAACGCGGCGAGCCGACTCGGCTGCGCACAGTGCCACGCCGGCGCATTCCCTGCACTACAGGATGCGCCACCCGGTCCGTCGCTGAGCGGCCTGGGTGCGCGTGTTTCGCGCGAATGGCTCGTTTCGTTTTTAAATAATCCAGCAGAGGCGCACCCTGCAGCAAGAATGCCGAGCTTGTTCAAGCCTGATCGCGATGGCGCCATTGAACGGCGGTTGATTGCCGATTTTCTTCTGACGGAAAATAGCGCGAAAGCAGCAGTGACCCCGGCAGGCGATCACCGGCGCGGCAGAAAGCTTTATCTGAGTATCGGATGCGTGGCCTGCCACTACGATCTTGAGACCAGGCGAGAGGAGCAGAAGGTTGTAGACCGAATATCCTTCGACGGCCTGGCCGACCGCCTTCCGGCGGCGCAACTGGCTGAATTCCTGAAGAATCCCATTGTCCGCTACCCGGATGGAAGGCATCCGCAATTCGCGCTGTCCGCAGAGGCCGCTCGTGATCTGGCCGCGTATCTGTTGCTATGGTGCAAGCAACAGGCCGCGCCTGCCACACGGGAAGCTCCTGTGAGCGACGCCGAACTGGACGCGGCGGTCAAGAGGCTCGGAGCGCCCGACAAGAGCGGCGCGGCAATTTCACTCCTGCGCACGAAAGGTTGTGCTGCGTGTCACGCGGGGCTGCCTCAAGCAGAAAAACAGATGATTCCGCTTACTCCGGAGAAAGTTGCGGGGTGTCTTTCCGACAGCGGAAGCGTCCGCTTCAAATTGGATGAGTCCACGCGCAAAGCTCTCGTGGCGTACACATCTGTTTCAACGCGCGAGCGCCATGCATCGCCTGTGGAAGATCGCAGGCTGTTAATCGGCCGCCTGGGATGTTTTCGCTGCCACAGTGTGGACGATCGTCCGCCTCCGCTGGAAGAAGCCAGCGCATCCGTGGGTGGGGCGTTCCTGCAGACCGTTCCCTTCCTGCGAACGCCGCGGTTGAACAACGCGCTGGCGAAGTACACGCGTGAGTATCTCTCCAGCGCCTTGCGTCAGGGCGTGAGCGGTGTGCGCTACAAAAGTTACTCCTTCGTCATGCCCCACTATGGCGCGCATGTCGAAAGCATTATTCAGGCGCTTGCTGAGATGGATGGTGACGTGGTAAGCCCGCCGTCGGCGGCTAAGAAGGAAACTGATCCCACGTTGACCGGACCGGGCGCCTCGCTGGTCGGATTTGAAGGCTACTCCTGTGTTTCCTGCCACACGTGGAATGGCGCGCAGCTGAACGAAGGCGATCCAGGCGCGGTGGGCCCGGACCTTACAACCACAACGCAGCGCATTCGGCGCGATTGGTTCGATCGCTGGATGGACGAGCCTGCACGCATTGTTCCCGGAACAGTCATGCCGCAGATCTTTACGCATGGCCAGCCCGCGACGATCAAATCTGTTCTGGATGGCGACGTGGCTCGGCAGAAGGAAGCGATCTGGGCTTATCTTTCTCTCGGAAAGGAGGCGCCGAGCCCCAAGCCGCTTCCCGCGGTGCCTGTTGACATTCCGCCTGCCGGCGCGCCTCCGCTGGTTGCGCAGATTCCCATACGCTTGCCGGACAAAGCGAACGTTGAAAGCATTTGCGTGGCGTACGGTTCGCACGACCTGCTGGTTTACGATATTGGAGCACTGAAGTTACGCGGAGCGTACTCGGGTGCGCAGATTTTAAGAAACGTGCGTGGGCGCACACGCACTTTCTCGTTGGCAGGCGTAGCGCTTACAGAGTTCACAGCCTCGTCTGCAATCGACGCTCTGACATCTCCGCCGCAAGCAGTCGAACTGCTTGGGTACGAACGATTGGCAGATGGCGCGCGCATTAAGCTGCTCGCGCGGTATGCAGAGAAATCAATCGAGGGAAGCGAAACGTTCCGAGTCACGGCTCGCAAACTGACGCATGAAATTCAATGGTCAGGCTTGCCGGTGAAGAGCGTAACGCACGACTTGAAAAACGTGGCGTCGCCACCGCCCACGAACTACCCGCAACTGCCGGATCCCGGACCGATTGGCGGCTCGCTCGAACGCCCCGGATACCGTGCGATTGTCTATCCGCGGCCGAAAACTGTTACCGGCGAAGATCTGCTGATGCCGGGCGCGGTGGCGGTTCACCCCATCGACGGTCGTGTCTTCGTCGCTTCAATGAAGAACGGTGAGCTTTTCGTGCTTCGGGACCAAGCCGATGACGGGAAGGGCGCGCAATTCGAAAACTACGCGGGCGGGCTGTTTCAGGAAGTCTATGCGATGCTGGCGGAGAAAGACGGATTGTACGTACTTCATCGGCGAAATGTGACACGCATTACGGAGACAGGCGGCAGGGCAACAAATTTTGAACGTGTGTTTGCGCTTCCGCACGGCATTGCTGAAACATACGACTACGGCTATGGCCTTGTGCGTGACAAGACGGGTGCCCTGGTGATCAGTTTTGCGCCGTATGCCAATCGCAAGCTTCCCGGATCAGGCTCGGCAATTCGCCTGATTCCAGGCGAGAAGCCCGAAGAAATCGCCTTTGGATTCCGCAATCCACTGGGCTGGTGCAACGGACCGGACTCCGAAATCTTCTACACAGACAACCAGGGCGAATGGGTTGCCACAAACAAGCTCTGCCATGTGGTGAAGGGACGGTACTACGGTTTTCCCAACCCTGATCAGAAGGAGCACGCGACAAAACCCCCAGGGAAAACCGCGCTGTGGGTGCCGTATGCGTGGGGGCGTTCGATTAACGGTGTGACCTATAACTCTGGGGAAAAGTTCGGTCCCTTCAAGGGCCAATTCTTCCTGGCGGAGTTGATGTATGGCGGCGCCATCATTCGCGCGAGTCTGGAAAAAGTGAATGGCGAGTACCAGGGTGCCTGTTTTCCGTTCTGGGGCAAGGGGCTGCTTGGGCCGCTGACACTGGCATTCGATCCACGTGGGCGGCTCTTCGTTGGAAGCATCACCGAACCCGGCTGGATGGCACAGCCGGATCGAGGCGCTTTGTTCCGAATCGATTTCACGGGACAGACTCCGTTCGAAATTCATTCCATCAACGTAAGGCCCCAGGGCTTCCGCTTGAATTTCACACAAGCCGTCGACGCGAAGCTGGCAGGCCTGCCCGAGTCTTACGCGATCGAACACTACCGCTATGAGTACACGGGCTCGTATGGATCGCCGGAACTGGATCGAATGCCTTTAAGCATTGAAAAGATCGCCGTGGCCGCTGACGGGCGCTCGGTCGAGATCCGGACAGGCGCGCTGATCAGGGATCGAGTCTACATGATCGGCGCAGCGGGGGTAAAGTCCGCTACCGGCGACGCCCTTGTTAACCCGCATGCGGCGTACACACTCAATGAGATTCCAGTTCCCTGAGCAATAATCCCGACATCTTTGCTAATGGGTAGCTCGGCAAAACCCGCCTTCTTGTCAATGGGGAATACTCGATCTCTCCTTCAACATGTACTAACGGTGTCCTCTCCATTCGAGTGGGCTGCGTTTGAATCTAAATATGCGAATCGTATTTCACTGGGGACTTCTGTTTATTTGGCTTGCATTAAGCATCCTGGGAACGTTGCAATTGATGCGGTACGGTTCTATTCCAGGCAAGACCGGCAATTCGCCACTCAGCAAGCCCCAGGGTTTTTCCTCAGCTGAATCGACAAGACATAAATTGTACCTGGCGCTCCATCCGAAATGTCCCTGTTCCGCCGCCACGCTGGATGAATTGACACATGTCATTTCGCAGGCGCCGAATGGACTTGATGTGGTGATCTTTTTCTACAAGCCAAAAGATCAGGAAGATAACTGGGTGGATACTCGGTTATGGCGTGAGGCAGCGACTCTGCCTGGCGTGCAACGTGTGATTGACGTCGACGGCCTCGCCGCTGAGCAACTGGGGGCGCCGACGTCCGGAGACGCGGTTTTGTACGGCCCAACAGGTACGCTCCTTTTTCATGGAGGATTGACGTCCTCGCGCGGGCAGCGCGGGGAAAGTATCGGCCGCTCTGCAATTCTGGCGCGCTTGAACGGCGAGACGCCTGCCACCACGAATGCTCCTGTTTATGGCTGCCAGATTCAGCGTGAGATTTCGAGATAGTTAATGCCCTGTGTAAACGACAAAACAGCGGCGCGCGCCGCTGCTCTCTTTTCCGAACATCAGCAGCGGGTCTTCCAGCGAACGGACCGGCTGTTTGCAGCGTTGATGCTGGTACAGTGGCTGGCCTGCATTGGTGTGGCACTGTTCATTTCACCACGCACGTGGACCGGAGCCAGCAGCGCCGTGCATGTACACGTGTGGGCCGCTGTGTTTCTGGGTGGTACGATCGCACTGTTCCCGGTCGTGCTGGTGCTGATGGCGCCGGGAAAGGCACACACGCGACACGTTGTTAGCGTGGCACAGATGCTGTTCTCGGCGCTGCTGATCCACCTGACAGGCGGCCGAATTGAAACTCATTTTCACGTCTTTGGTTCTCTCGCGTTTCTCGCGTTCTACCGTGACTGGCGCGTCCTGGTGACGGCCTCACTCGTTGTGATCACCGACCACTGGCTGCGCGGAATGTACTGGCCGCAATCCGTATTCGGCGTCATCGTTACCAGCAACTGGCGGTGGCTGGAGCACCTGTGGTGGGTCACTTTTGAGAACGCCTTCCTGATCCTCGCGACACGTCAAGGCATAGCTGAAATGTGGGAAGTCGCATCCCGCCAGGCTGCCGCTGAACACGCGAATGCCGAACTTGAACGGGAGATCGCTGAACGCAAACGTATTGAAGCGGCGCTAGCTGACAGCGAGCAGTGGCTGCGTATCGTGACCGACAGCGTCCCCGTTTTGATTGGCTACATAGATGAAGACCTTCGTTACCAGTTCATAAACGCGGCCTATGAGGACTGGTTCGGGGTTCGCACCAGTGACATTCGCGGCATGCACGTGCGGGAACTTCTCGGGGAAGAAACGTTTAAGTACGTGAACCGTTCATCCAGCGTGTACAACACGGTGAAGCCGTTCACTTCGATGCGCCAACGATCCTGCCCAACGGCGAGATTCGGCATACTGAAATGTCCTATATTCCTCACTGGCGGGGTTTCGAACTGGCGGGTTTTTTTGTTGTGGTTCACGACGTCACAGAGCGAAAAAGAGCTGAAGAATCGCTGCTTGAAGCAGACCGCAGAAAGAACCATTTTCTCGCGGTGCTGGGGCATGAACTCAGGAATCCGTTGGGGCCGATTCGCAACGCCGCGTATGTTCTGCGGCAGTCAGCGGGAAACGACGGGCTGATCGCCCGCTCGAGCGGCGTCATCGAACGCCAGGTCAAGCATCTGGCGCGCATGATTGATGATCTTCTCGAGATCTCGCGCATTACGCGCGGCAAATTTCATCTGCAACGCGAGCGTCTCGATCTTTGCGCACTCGCGCAAACAGTCGCTGATGATAACAGGCCTGCCCTTGAAAAGGCGGGATTGCGGCTCTCGGTCGATCTTCCCAGCGACCCAGTATGGATCAAGGCGGACTCAACACGCATAACCCAGGTCATGGAGAACTTGCTGAGCAATGCCGCGAAATTCACCGATCCCGGAGGCGAGGTTTCCCTGAGTGTTTCAGTCCTTGATTCATGTCATTCAAGGATCGAGGTCCGCGATACGGGGATTGGTATTGAACCTCAGCTGCTGAATGAATTGTTTGAGCCGTTCAGCCAGGCAGACCGAAGTCTGAACCGCAGTCGCGGCGGCCTGGGTTTAGGGCTCGCAATCGTACGAGGTATTGTCTCTCTCCACGACGGAGAAATTCGCGTTGCGAGCGGTGGAGTAGGTAAAGGCAGCAGTTTCGTGATCGAGATTCCCATCGATGTGTCGGAGGAAGAAGAGCACTCCGCTGCAGTGATCAGCCCTATGGGTCGACCCGGGCGCAGGATTCTGATTATCGAAGACAATGTGGACGCGGCCGAAAGTTTATCCTTGATGCTGGAGCTCAATGGGCACCGCGTGTCCGCCGAGAATACAGGACAAAGGGGCATCAACAGGGCTGCCGAGCTAAAACCAGAAATTGTAATCTGCGATATCGGACTGCCGGATCTCAGCGGCTACGACGTATGCAGAACCATGCGAAGCAATCCGATCCTTTCAAAGACCCGCTTTATCGCACTAACGGGGTACGGCCAGGCGCAGGATCGGCAGCGCGCGCGGGACTCTGGCTTTCATCTGCACTTAACAAAGCCAGTTGACCTGACCGTTCTGGAGGCTGCAATTTCCCAGGCTGAGCTGACGACAACAGAAGCCGTTTAGCTCGCTCCACAAGTCCCTCACTCCGAATATGGGATTATGCTGATACCGCCGTTACGTTCGAGCACGGCATACTTGATCTGGTCCAGCCTTTCCAGCCCATGCGCCTTCCGCGCTTCGGAGAGGATGTCCGATTCGTCAACTCTGACTTTGTCCATTCGTTCTTTCAGCAGCTTGCCATTTTCCAGCACGACAAGGGGCACGCCATCCATAAACTTCTCGAGCGTGCTGGAGCGCTGCTTAAAAAGCGAGATCAGGATGTCGATTCCTACGAGTGTAATAATGAGCAGAAAGGCATTCGTTACAGAATGATCGCTGTCGATCATCGCCTGCTGGGTTGTTTCGCTGATGATGAGCAGCAGCACTAAATCGAACGTCGTCGCCTCTGCCATCGTTCTCTTTCCGGCAATCCGAATAATTACCCATACGAATAGATAAACTACTGCGCCACGCAGAACCGACTCCATGCTTCAATACTCCAAAACCAGACAACAACTTCAGGATCAGGGCCAAACGAACTGTTGGAAGCTGAGTTCCGTCACATCCTCGAGACCGATCCGCACCTTGTGGTTCCAAAATTCCTGCGGTTTAAAATGAAACCGGACCCAGGCGGCCGGAGTTTTACTTTCGATATGAAAAACGTAGGTAAGCCGATCCGCAGCCGATTCCACGCGAATGGGTTCTGGCACTACTTTTTCCAATTCGACAGCCGTAAAAAATGTTTTACTTACCCAGATGCGTGCCTCAGAACCCTTGAGGGCGTCTGCGCCAATGTTGAGCGTTATGTCGCTTGGACCTTGTGCGCGCTCGAAGCGATAATACTTCGCCGTAAGCAGGCCCTTTTCGTCAGCTGCTGTAAGGCGTGTAAGAGGGCCGTGGCCGAGCAGTCCGAGCAGCGCGGCAATCGCAACGAGAAGCATTACAGTCCAGGCAACTCTCTGAACAATCCAATCGCGCTGCTCAAATTGTAAGTCCTCGTCCACCTCCAGGCCGCGCAATTGTGGTTTTTCACCTTTAGACATCATCACTCCCGAGCCCTCGCAAGAGGTGATGCAATCCTCAGGCCCTGTGCCATTCAGGACGAAATGTAGAACCCGGCAGGATTACATAGTCCGCGAGTACGGGATACGCTCGAGACCGGCAGGAAGATATTATATGTTTCTTTAATTGGATTAATCGCGGCGATAGCGCAGGTTGAACGGAGTATTTGGGAGGCGCCTACTTCCCTTCTGCAAGCGGAACCTGCGTTGGATGCATCAGGTACGCAAATAAGTCGCGAACCTCCTCTGCCGTAAGTGCCTGAAGCAGCCCTTCCGGCATCAGCGACTGTGGGGACTCGCGCGTCTTTTTTATTTCGCTCTTCTCAATTGTGATCCGCTCTGTAGGCGTTTGAAGCGTGAGCGTCCGCTCGGTGCGTGCGGCGACGATGCCATTCAGAACCCGGCCATCTGTCAGGATCACGATCGTCATGCGAAAGTCCGCGCCGACCACCGCGCTGGGATCCACAATGTTGTCGAGCAGGTAGCTCAGATCGGCGCGTCCCGAGCCGGTCAAATCCGGGCCGATGCGGCCGCCTTCGCCATAGAGCGAGTGACAGCTCGCGCAGACCTTATTGTACATCGCTCGACCGCGACTCTTGTCGCCGGCTGAGAGTGTCTCCGTCGTGAGCTGCGTCTTTAAGCCCGTAATGAGCTGGCGTTTTTCGTCATCCGCTTCGCGCAATTGCCCCCACACTTCCGTGAGGCGCTTGCTGATGGACTCGTCGTTGAAGCTGGAAATCTGCCGCGCCTGAAACGCCGGCAGATCACCGCGCGGAATGCGCCCGGCGCCGATCTCTTCCAAAAGCGCCACTGCAAACGTTGGCCGCGAGACCAGTGTTTCAATTACACTTCCACGGTCGGTGGGATGAAAGTTGCGATAGCTCTTCGCGAGCTTAACGCCAATCGCTGCGTCATCGAAAAGTGCCAGGCCCTTTGCCGCCGTCGCATTGAGGAAGCGTACCTGCAGGAGGTTCTCGCAGATCTCGCGCAGGTCTGGCGGCCGGCTTTCGATCAATGTCTGCAACGCCGAACGCCGCGCCGCCAGCGGAGCTTCAGCATCCAGCGCGATTCGTTTCACCTCGTCAAGCGCGCGGCCGTCGCCGAACAGCAGACTCAACTCGCGCACACGTTCGCCAACTGCTGCGTCTGCCGCAAGCTTTCCCGCAAGTGCATCCCAGCGGGCCGGCTTCGGCGCTTTGCGCAGTCCTTGCAAACCCTCGCTCATCCCGTTCAGCACGTCGCGAGCAACCACTGCATCAGTTGCAGCCGCGTTCAGTAAAATATCCAGCGGTGCGGTGTCGTCGCGGATTGACTCCGCCAGTCGGCGCGCGATAAGACGCCGCGTCAGTGGAAACTTGCAGACCGCTCCCAGCCGTGCCAAATCGGCTGGGGCGCTCTCGGCCAGCGGCATCAGCCCGTACCATGCCATGATGGGTATGTTGTGATCAGAAGCATCTTTGGCGTGCATCAGAAGTGGTTCCGCCAGAATTTTCCGGCTCGCATGGGGCAACCGCTGCATGGCGGAGACCAGCATCAGACGCATTAGCCCAAACGCATCCTCTCGTGCGGCGCGCGTCAGGTCAGAAAGCAGTTCAGCCCGCAGATCGTCCGTCGCTTGCGGATGCCGGCGTCCCATAACGGTATCCAGCGGTAATTCGTCCGTGAGAAATCGAAGCGCCCATACGCGGACATGCTCGCTTCGGTCGCGGAGCAGTTCGCGCTTGCGCTCGTGAGTAATTCCACCCAGCACGTTCAACGTGCAAAGGGCACGGATGCGCGTGGGTTCCGGCGCACTGCCTTCGATAAGACGGTTCAATTCGGGAAACGCCGCATCTATTTTGACGTTTGCTCGCGCCCGTTCCAGAAGCTGCAGCCGCGCCATCCGGCAGTACCACTCGTTGGTATGTTCATGCAGGCGCACAAGCTCAATGGGGCTGAGTGCGGCAAGATCTCTGCTTTCTGAGCGCTTCGGCGTGCCGTGAGCGATTTTAAAAATCCGTCCGGAACTGCGATGAATCCCGTTGTGTTCGTGGCATTCTCCAACGTCGCTCCAGTCGAGCGCAAAGACTCCGCCATCGGGCCCGCAGGACAATTCCAACCCCCGGAACCAGAGGTCTGCAGCGAATGCGAAGTCAGCCTCATGCCGGGATACATAGCCTGAACCTTCGCGCTCAATGCGATCCGAGTTGATCCGGCGGCCATGCAGATTCAGCGTGAACATCCGTCCACGGTACGGAGCGGGCCAATTGTCTCCGGAATAGATGAGCAGGCCGCAGTGTGCGTGACCGCCACCGTGGCTGTCTGCCTCCGCGCCGAGCAGCTTATTGGCAAAATGCTGATGATCGGCGTGCTGCTCCATCAGGACGTAGGCGTAGGGGTTGGGATCAACAGTCGCCGAGCGCCTGAAGTGCGCACCGGGAATCAGGTGCCAGAAATGGCCAGTGACTGTGTTGGTGAAGAATGTCTCACCAACGTCATTCCAATCCATTCCCCATGGATTCGTTGTGCCGTGCGCCAGCACTTCAAAAACCTTAGTGCGCGGATGAAAGCGCCAGATTCCGCCATTCAACGGCACACGCTTATCCGGGGAAGTTCCGGGAGTGCCGATGAGTCCGGGACTCGATGCGCCGCATCGTCCATAGAGCCAGCCATCCGGCCCCCAGCGCAGCCCATTTGCCATCGTGTGATAATTGTCAGTGCCGATACTGAAGCCATCGAGCATGACTTGGGGCGCGCCATCAGGAACATCATCGTGGTTGGCGTCTGGGATGAACAGCAGGTGAGGGGAACACGTCAGCCAGACGCCACCGAATCCAACTTCCACGCTTGTCAGAAACTGGACCTGCTCCGTAAACACCCTGCGCGAATCAAAACGTCCGTCGCCGTCGGCATCTTCGAAGATGAGCACCCGATCGCGCAGGTTGCGGTCGAATTTTTTATTGCGATCCGCGTAGGTGTAGTTCTCCGCCACCCAGAGCCGCCCGCGTGAATCCCACGTCAACGCAACCGGGTTGCGCACGTCCGGCTCACCGGCAAACAGGGTTACCTTAAAGCCATCCGGCACTTTAAACTGCTCGGCGGCAGCGAGCGGCGCCAGCCGTGGCGTCTTCGTGTCAGGCTCAGTGTCGTAGATCTCCGGAAATTCTCCGGCGAGCGTGTTTACGCCGACACCAATTCCCAAGATGCCGGCAAGCACCGCGGTCAAAAGAAGGCGGACCAGACGAGTATTTTCATAGCGGATTTGCATCAGCACTAGATACACCACTGCGGGAAAGACGGGCTAAGCAATAATGCGGCGTTTGGGGACTGCTATTGTCGAAGCGAACGATCTGAACGAATACTTTTGATGACCAGATTTGCAAATTCCTCCACATAGGGGCGTTGAAGGCTTTTGAAGCGAGCCTTTCTTTTTACAAGCACCACATCTTCGGACCCGAACACGCTGGAAAGATCCTTGAACACTAGTTCTTTATTATGAAGGGCCATCAACCTGGGGCTGAGTGACAGTAGCGCCGCTCCGAGATTTTTCTCTGCATAGGCCAGCATCACAGCGCTGTTATACGATTGCAAAACGACATGAAGCTTTTCGCTAACGCCGGCGTGCTCCAGGATTGAGTCGATACGCATCCTTCCGTTCGTGCCGACGCTCGGTACGATCAACGGGTGATCTTTCAGTTCCTTGACCGTGATCTTACTTTTCTTTGCCAGAGGATGATTCTTGCGGCAGGCCAGCACGAAGGGGCACTGCAGCAGCGGCACGATTTCGAGGCTGGCTTCATCCGTCAGGCCCTTAATGCTTCCGATTACCGCCAGATCGGCTTTCGCCTGCAGCAGAAGTTCCGCAGCGGCCGCAGAAGTGCGATCAATGAAGCTTAGGGACACCTCCGGACATTTCTTGCGGAATTCAGCGGTTGGCTCGTCGAGTTCGTAATGGAGCAGGCTGGTTGTGGTAGCGACTGTCAGCTTCTGCTCTACACGATTAATCTTCGAAAGGAAATTATCTTTCAGCGTGTCGAATTCATCGACCAATGGCGAGAGCATGTTCACGAGCAACTCTCCCTCGCCGGTGAGTTGCGGCTGGTGGTCGACAACAACAACCAGCTCGACGCCGAAATCCTCTTCGAGAGCGCGGATCTGCTGCCACACGGACGTTCGTGACAGATTAAGTTCCCGTGCCGCGGCCGTGAACGAGCCGTGCCGCCGCGTCTGAACCAGAGAACGAAACTGCTGCATGCGTAATTCCTTGAAGTACCGCCGCTGTGCCATGCTGCCTCACCTCTCCGTTCGTTCTCACGTACGTCTTCAGCCAACGTCTACGCAGGGAACTTGAACTATGTAACCCGTATCGTTCGGATTGAAGTTGTTGTATTTACCAAATGTGTGAACTGCCGCGCAATGATATCGCGCGCAATTTCGCAAGACTTGCCAAGTCGGGGTGCCGGAGAATTATCGATGAGTGCGGCAGCGCGTCCAATTATCGATTCGCATCTGGATCTGGCTTATAGCGCCGTGCTCTTCAATCGTGACCTCACCTTGCCGCTTGCGGAGATTCGCCGGCAGGAAACCGGCATGAGCGATGAACTCTGTCGCGGCCGCAACACCGTCTGCTTTCCCGAATTACGCCGGGGCAGTATACGTATGTGCCTGGCGACGCTGCTGGCGCGCGGCGGCCCCGAGCAGCTACCCCGCAAAGAACTGCGCCGCTCCGATTTGGACTCGCGGACCCCCGCGCTGGCGTACGCTCAGGCGCATGCGCAACTGGCCTATTACCGACTGATGGAAAGCGAAGGTTATATGCGCCAGATACGCACCAGGGCCGAACTACAGCGCTTCTGGCGGCCAAGTCATGCGAACGCTTCTGCGCCGCTCGGTTACATACTCAGCATGGAGTGCGCCGATCCCATCACCTCCCCGGCGCAAGTCGAGTATTGGTGGAACCAGGGGTTACGTGCGGTCGGGCCCGC
>Ga0196964_10000952_pt1 | contig 15581 bp, 11 predicted proteins | sample S1_10metaG_FD_148615 | JGI IMG/M metagenome (GOLD analysis project Ga0196964, IMG submission 148615) | Soil microbial communities from Anza Borrego desert, Southern California, United States - S1_10 | ecosystem: Environmental > Terrestrial > Soil > Desert | place: USA: California | collected...
CGTTGAGTTGTGTACAGTCGTGTTGAGTCGTGAAGCTGAACAATTTGTCACACGGAATTATTGGACTTACGCGATTTCAGGCCTCAAAGCGTGTGAGATTTCGTGATTTGCCGCGATGTTCTGAGCGAATTTGAAATCAGATGAGACAACATTTTTTCTTTCGTGATTTTGTGAGATGAAGTGTGACGCATTCGGTCGGGTGGCCCTGACGGCGGCAGCCGTCTGGGCGCGAAGCGCAGGAGGTTACATCATTCGTGTTGCCTGGCAGTTCACGCGAGGGCAACGCGAAGGGAGTAACCTCTTGCGCTGACGCGCCCAGACGACGCGGTCGTCCGGGCAACCCGCCGTCCTGCTCTGCGCTCTCCGCTCTCTGCGTTGAAGTCGTTTGTCGTTACTTCGGCCCGCGTTCTTTGAGCAGCGAAATGTATTCGCGCACACCCTGCTCAATATCAATCGTCGGCTTGTAGCCCAGCAGCTTCTGCGCTTTGTCGATCACCAGCGTGCCGCGCTCGGGGCGGTTGGTGTCGGCCGGCTTCTCCACCAGCTGCGCGTTCGGGAAATGCTTCTTCACTTCCTGCGCGAACTCGAGCACGCTGCGCGCATTGCCGCGCGTGATGTTGAACGTCTGATTGGCGGCCTCGGGCGTGAGCAGCGCTCGGGCAAAGCCGTCAGCGACGTCAGTCACATAGGTGAAATCGATCTTTGAGCGGCCGCCGTCGTGAAGAATCAACGGCTTACCCTGCATCGCGTTCTCGATCATGATCTGCGTCACGCGCCGGTTGCAGTCGCCAAAGCCGTACACGGCCGAGGGCCGGATCACGACGTATTCGAAGCCGTTCTGCTTCGCGTAAGCCTTGGTAAGGATTTCGCCGGTCAGCTTCGTTCCGCCGTACACGTCGATGGGATCGGTCGGGTGTTCTTCATCGGCGATAGGACGTTTGAAATTGCCATAAACGAAACTCGAACTGGTGAACACCACGCGCTGCACGCTGCCGGCGGCCTTGATGCCTTCCAGAACCGAGAGCGTGCCGTCGACGTTGATCTGCAGCGCCTCCGTCGGATACATCGTCGATTCTTTGGCGCTCGGCAGCGCCGCCAGATGAACCACCGCGTGCGGCTTGTATTCGTTCATCAGCTGCTGCATACGCTTCTGTACACGGATGTCGCCGCGTTCGATGCGGACTTTGCCGTGCAGGCCTTCCATGCGCGCTTTCAGGAAGAACTGGTAATTGCTGGTGAACGGATCGATGTAATTGAGAAAAGCGTCGAAGAGCAGCACTTCGCAGCCCTGCTTGAGCAGCTCGCGCGCAAGATACGATCCAATGAAGCCGCAGCCGCCGGTGATGAAAACTTTTTTGATCCGGGTGTCGCTCACGATTGATCAATCCTCATTTTCAACGGCAGCCGCGCGGCTGCGCTTTGGCACAAAGATGGATGGGTCCGGCGTCTTGCTCTTGTCTGGAACGGCCATCACCCATTTGTCATTGCCGCGCTCAAGCATGCGTTCGATGATCAGCACGTCTTTCAGCTTCGGGGTGCTGAGCAGCTCTCTTTCCTTGGCCAGAAGTACGACTTCACCGGCATCGAAGAACCTGCTCTTCAGGTCCGGATAACGCACGTCATCTATGCTCTCTTTCGGACGGTTAAGATACCACACAGCTTCGTTCGAACTATCGCCAAGCATCACCACTTTGCGCCCGTTGAGCTGCTCGCAGACCTTGCGGTAGAAAACCACCGAGTCCTCATCGCGTTCATGCACGGGGCGGACGACCGCTTCGTACCCGATGCACAACGCCGCGGCGGCAGCCAGGATCTGGAAGGTGGCTTTCACGCGCAGCCCGGCGGCCATGCTGCGCGAAACGAAGAACAGCTGCACGGCGATCGCGCCGCAGAGAATCAGCAGCAGCGCCAGCTCCGTGTCTTGCAGCCCCAGCAGCTCCCGCTTCGACACTACAATGCCGCAGCCGCCGACCAGCAGTGCCGGCAGCAGAACAAAAACTGCTGACAGGCTTTTTCCACAGGGCTCGCCTTCCCGCGCGAGGAACTTTACTTCCCAGAACCACGCCAGCCAGAGCGCAAAGAACGGATAAAGCGGCAGCAGGTAAAGCGCGCGTTTGCTGACGATCAGTCCCAGCAGCACAAAGCCAACGCCCAGCGCGCAGAACAGCAGCCGCTCACCATTGAGGGTTGAACTCGCCGGCGCGGGAGCCGCTTCGGCCCCGCGGAGGTAGCGGTACGTGAACCAGCCAACAAAGGGAAACAGGACGCACCAGGGAACGAAGTTTTCGAACAGATTGCGGATGTAAAACCAGAGCGGCATGTAGTGCTGGTGGTCTTTTCCGCCGACCGCGCGCGCCAGGTTTTCAGTCTTAAGCACCGCGCGCATGTTGTGACCGGCCATTTCGACGGCAAAAAACCACCACAGCCCCACCGCCAGCGCCAGCGGCACGCCCCACACCAGCCCGGTATGCCGGAGATCCGAAAGACGTCCCTCGCGCGCGAGCATCGCCAGGAGCGGCGCGATGACGAAAATTCCCGCGAGCGCCGGCCCCTTGGTCATGCTCGAAAAACCAAGGCAGAGATAAAAGCCGAGCAGCATCCAGAATGCCGGCCGCGACGAGCGAATCCGATCGAGCGCATAAAGCGCGAAGACCCACGCCCATAGCAGAAAGGCGGTGAGCGTCATATCGACGACCAGGTCGCGCGAGATGTCGTGAAAGAACTTCGCCGTCATCAGGATCACTGCAGCGATGAAACCGCAGCGCACGCCGAAGAGTTTTCGCCCGATCAGAAATGTGCCGCAGACGGTCAAGAGTCCCATCAGAAGCGGGCCGAGCCGGAACGACGTGACCGCATCAAGTCCGAGCTTCTGTCCGACGGCTCCCGTCGCGGCGATGAGCCAGTAGAAAAAAATCGGCTTCACCAGGCGCGGCCGGGTGTTGAACTCCGGCACCAGCCATGTCTTGAAATCGCTCGACTCGAGCATCATTCGCGCGGGAACGGCGTAGCGCGCTTCATCCGGATTGTGAACGGCCTGGATGTGCAGGTTCCAGCCGGCAGTAAGCAGAAAAGCGAAGCCGAGAATCAGCAGCGGCGCCAGCAGCTCGCCGGCGGCGCCGGCTTTTGAATCAGCGGTCACGATACAGACGCTTCCAGGCCAATCTCCGCGCGGACCGGCGCAGCATCCTTGGGCCAGTCGTAAAATCCAGTGCGCAGGCGCTGCTTGCAGCGCAGCAGCTCGGGCACCCCCGTGATCGCCTTGCGCAGCGCGCTGTACTTCGACGCACCATGCCGGCGCGCTTCGTGCCGCGTGGGGAGTTCGCCGATACGCCGCGGATCCATACCGCGGTGTACCAGAATGGGAACCAGGTAGCGGTGGTCGTTCTCGATCAGTTTCAGCTCGCGCGTGTAGCTTGCGCGCAGCGCCGTGAAGTTGCTGGCCGCGTCGCTGACCGGGCAGGTCATCAGGAACTGGATCAATACGTTGCCGAGCTTCGAAATCGCGATCAGCGAGCTGGCATGCTGGCGCCGGGTGCGGATGGCGTTGCACAGATCCAGCCGCCCGTTCTCAAGCGGCTCAATCAACAGGACGATGTCTTCCGGCTGGTTCTGCAGATCTGCATCCATCGTCACGATAATTTCGCCCGTCGCGTGGCGAAATCCGGTCTGAAAGCCGCCGGTCTGCCCCGAGCGCACCGGGTTCTGCACCGGCCGCAGCCGCGGATGCTCAACCGTAAGCTGCTTTAAGAGCTCGAGGCTGCCATCGGTGGAATGATCGTCGCAGGCGAGATGCTCCCACTCCCTTCCGGGCTTTTTCAAGCGCCAGATTTCCATCGTCTGCTCAATTCGCAGAACGAGTTCCGGGATGTTGGCCGTCTCATTATGAATGGGTGTGACGACGGAGACTTTCATGGACGTCCCGAATCCCGCAAAAAGTAGCGCACGCGTCACTCTTGACGCCGTAGAACTCGAAGGGCTTCAAAGATTTAAGCAGCGACTATAGCCGCAGAAACGGACTGGCGCAAGGCTGGCAAAACTGAGCACTCGCATCCGCGCAAGCTTCTGCTATAGTACCCGCCCATCGCCGCACAGTCCGCCAGAATAAGGAGAGCTCAGCGCGAGTGGACCAGACGTCTAGCGTACCTCATAAGCCCAAAGTCAAAGGCCCAAAGCCCGACCGTCTTCTGAGGCGCCTCAATAATTATTCGATTTACCAGACCTTCCGCCGCGCGATCCGCGATTGCCAGCCGAAGGGCCCCATCCTGCTGGCACCGTGCGGCTACGGCTGGTTCTTCGAACGTTTCCGCAAAGACAACATGGACGTGGTCGGCATCGACATCGAGCCGCACAAGGTCGAGTTCGCGTTGAAGAAAGTAAATCCGCCGTACAAAGTCGTCGAAGGCAACATTCTCGAAATGCCCTTTAAGGACGGCGAATTCGATTTCGTGATCTCCAACCGTTTCCTGCTGCACTTCAACGATGATTTCCGCGCCAGGGCATTTAAGTCGCTCGCGCGCGTGACCGGCCGCTACCTGCTGGTCCATTACGATTACGTCCACTCGGTGCGCCAGTTCTCACGCGTGCTGCGCTTTGCCGAAGCCCCCGAGAAAGATTTTTCGCAGTACGAAGGCTACCGCGTCTGGAAGCGCCACGGCCGCAAACTGCGCTACACGCGCGAGATGATGGCCAAAGAAGGCGCCGACGCCGGCCTGAAGATGAAGAAGCTCTACTTCGTCAGCTACCTGCTGAGCGAGCGCGTGTACTGCCTGTACGAAAAGGCTTAACGGCGGCTCTTGGCTTTCGGCTCTTGGAATCGCTCGGCTTAGCCGGTACCAAGAGCCAAGAGCCAGGAGCCAAGAGCTAAGAGCCAAGAGCTAAGAGCTAAGAGCCAATTCTCAGCACCGCCTTCGCGTTCACCCCTTTATGCATGTCCTCGAACGCGCGCGGCAGTTCGTCCAGCGCGTAGACGCCGGTGACCATCTCATCGAGCAGCAACTGTTTGCTCGCGTACAGGCGCAGCAACTCGGGGAAATCCCGCGGCGGGTCGCATTTTCCGTAGAGCGGGTTGATGTAGATCTTGTCCCACTCGAAAAGTTCCATGTCGATCTTCACCTTCTCTTCGATGCCGCTGATCTGCACCGCCGTCCCGCCGTTGCGAACCATCGCCAGCGGCGCTGCGCCGAGCGCCGGAATGGACGTGCACTCAAAGGCGTAATCGGCGCCGCGGCCTTCGGTGAGCGCCTTCACTTTCTGCGCTGCGTTGATCAGGCCTTCGTCGGAACGGTCGGCGAGCACCGCGTGCGTCATGCCGAAGCGTTCGGCGAGCTTCAGCTTCGTTGGGTTGACATCGACGCCGATTATTCTTCGCGCGCCGGCAATACGCGCGCCCTGGATCGTGCAGATGCCCACGGCTCCCGTGCCGATGACAGCCACCGACGCGCCACGCGGAACGTTGGCCACGTTTTGTACTGAACCGACTCCCGTCATTACGCAACAGCCCAGGATGCATGCGGACGTGAACGGAATGTCGACGTCCATCTTGACCGCCGCCGCGGCCGGCACGACGGTTGCCGTCGACATCGTGCCGAGATTAAACGACGTGCCGATCGCTTCGCCGCGGTGGCGGATGCGCTCCTTCGGCACACAGGGTTTGTTCTCGCAGACGTTCTGCAGCCCATGCGTGCAGGAGAAACACTTTCCGCAGGGCATGGCCCAGTTGAGCAGCACGCGGTCACCGGGCGCGACGTGGCTGACACCCGGCCCCGCTTTTAAGACAACGCCAGCGCCTTCGTGGCCCATCACGAGCACCGGTTGGCGGCGCAGAATTTTATAATCCGTATGGCACACGCCGCTGGCGCGGATCTCCACGAGGATTTCACCGGCCTGAGGGTCGGCGAGCTCGATGTCATCGATGAAGAACGAGCCCTTGCCGTCGGCCAATGCTGCGCGTGCTTTCATCGTCGCCTCCTGGAGTCTTGCACTATTAACTGAACACGACTTCAACACGGAGACACAGAGATCACGGAGAACAACTTTTACCACGATCGTGAAAACCGAACTCTATCCCTACTCTGTGTGTCCTCCATGCCTCCGTGTTGAAGTCGTGATTGTTAGTGTGCGCCAAAAGGTTGAGAGGCTCTACACCAAATTCGCTAATGTATGATACTTTCTTTCATTAACGGAACACGACTCCAAAACAGAGACACAACGGACACCGAGAACAGTTTCTATATTTTCTTACACAGCGGAGGGACTCCATTTCTAATTCTTCTCGGTGTCCTTTGTGTCCTCCGTGCCTCTGTGTTGAAGTCGTGTTCGTTAGATTCACCCCGAAATAGCGGTGGCCTCACGGCCGAGCGTGCCTAAAATAGTAATCGCTGCATTAAAAGGGATGAGCCCGCTCTATGAATAAGAGCCAAGCGAGAACGGCCGGTGAAGCGCTGGATGCCACAATGGTCTCGGCAAAGAGCCAGCCCGTGGATCAGACGATCATCGCTTCGCCAACCAGCACCATCGTCGATGGCGTCGCCAAACTCACCTCCCTTCCGCGCGTGGACCTTACCGGCGATTCGCTCCTGCAGAAAGCCCCGCGCCTGATGGTCGACGGCCTGCCCACACCGGCGATCGGCGGAATTCCGCTTCTGGCCAAGCTCGGCCAGGGCGGCATGGGCGCGGTGTACTACGGCATTCATCCGGTGAGCAAACACGAAGTGGCCGTCAAAGTTCTGCCGCAGCATCTGGCCGAAAAGCAGCCTGAACTGATCCAGCGTTTTCATCGCGAGGCTGACGTTGCGTCGAAGATCAATTCGCCGAATCTCGTCGGCATCGAATCAATCAGCCAGGAGAATGGGCTCTTTTACCTGGTGATGGAATTTGTTTTCGGCACAACCGCCGGCTCGCACCTGAAGCAGATTAAAGCAGCGGGCTCAGCCGGACTTTCCGAAGCCGATGCGCTGGACATCTGCATTGCGGCAACCAGCGGACTGGCGGCGGCGCATCGTGTCGGCGTGATTCACCGTGACATCAAGCCCGACAATATTCTGATTCCAAAAGACAAGAGTTCCGGCGCGCTGAACTTTTCGGCATCGAAGCTCGCGGACCTGGGCCTCGCTCGAAGCGAAGACAACAGCGCGTCGCTGACGGGAACAAATTCCTGCATGGGCACGGCCGGATTCATGGCGCCCGAGCAGATCATGGATGCCAAGCGCACGGGAAAAGCCGGCGATGTGTTCAGCATGGGCGCAACGCTTTACGCGCTGCTCGCGTCGCGCCCGCCCTTCCAGGGCGCCACGCTGATGGCGTCGCTGCTGGCCACCACGCAGGAGCCGCACGCGCCGATCACGTCGCAGCGCGCGGACGTGTCGAAGGTAACCTCGGAGCTGCTCGATCGCTGCCTGGCCAAGGACCCGGCAAAGCGCTACGTGGACGGCTCGGCGCTGCTTGAAGCGCTGCGTGTCTGCCGCGACTGTCTCGGCAAAGAGAACGTCACGACCGGCGCGATCGAACAGCTGACGATGCTGCAGCACAAGCCGGAATCGGGGGTCAAAGCCGCGTTCGCCGCCACGAGCGCGAACGCGGCTGTAACACCAGCAACGTCAACAGCGGCGCCTCGCGCGAATACGTGGAAATATTTTGCCGGCGGCGCCGCCGCGGTGCTGCTTCTGGCGCTGCTTGGAAGCCTGGGAAAAAAGAACAAAGAAGGCGCCGACACCGCTCTGGAAAAGCCCGCGTCCGAATCGCCTTCTCAACCTGCCGCTGCGGGGGCGAAACCCGATTCGCCGGGACCTGCCGTCGCGGATGCCGCATCGCAGGAGGCCAGGCTGCAGGCAAAAAGAATGTTTCAGGAGCATGCCAGCGCGGGCTTCAAGGCGGCCGACGAGCGCAAGTGGATGGCGGCGAAAGTCGAACTGGAGCTTGCGCTCGCGATCCTGGGCAGCGAAGAGCATCCGCTGAAAATTTCGGCGCAGGAAAAACTCGCCGAAGCCAAAAGACAGATCCGCAAGAAAGACGGTTCCCGCGAGCTGTCCGAAGCGCCGAATCCGTATTCCGTCGCCATGTACAAAGGCCACACCGCGATGGCCGCGCGGCAGTGGGAGCAGGCCGCGCAGTATTTTGCTGAAGCGCGGCGCTTGAATCCCGCTGACGCGGCGGCCCTCAACGCGCAAAAAGATGCCTCGTACGAGCAGGCGATGGAGAGCGCCCGGCGCTCGCGTGATCTGTTGCGCTGGAACGATGCGGAAGCGGCGTACGGCGAAGCGCTGCGCCACAAGAACGGCGATGCGGCGGCGCTGAAGGGGCTCGATGAGATGCGGCGCGACCGGGGCATTGCAAAAGCGCGCGAAGCCGACGTTGACCCTCGCATGACGTCCGCCGACCGGCGCGATGCCTGGCGCACGGCACAAAAGCCCTGCGTGATCAATTCGCCGGAATATCGCCTGTGCGAAGAGCGCATTGAATACTGGAGCCGCGCGGTGCTCCGCGAGCGCTCCGAGTCCGATCGCTCCCGTGCCAACGCCGATGACGAGGACGAGCGCCGCCGCCGGCCTGGTCAGCGCGAGATAAAGCCCAAGGAAGCCGCTGAGAAAATCCGCAACCTGCTGAAGAAATAACCCTCTGTGGCATGGGCAGCGCGGATCATCGGACGGTGTTGCCTTGCAAGAAAACGCGCCCGCAACGCAGGCAAAAACCGCAGACTGCAGCGCTGCCCGCGCCACACTCCCGGAATTGAAATCCGCTCGTGAAGAACTAACCTGTTTGCATCATGCAAAATAATTCTGCTTCCGGCGCGCCGATGCCCTGGTTCGTGCGCGGCGACATCGACGGATTCTTCGGCCTGGCGCTCGACAACTTCGTTCAGCTGCTGCTGATCGACACGCTCTGCCGCTATGTGCTCGGCTTCAGTGACGCGCTCCTTTACGGCCGCGTGCTGCCCGGCGTTGCCGTCTCGCTGCTGGTTGGAAATCTGTACTACGCCTGGCAGGCGCGGCAGCTCTCAGCGAAGACCGGCCGCAGCGACATCTGCGCGCTGCCGTACGGCATCAACACCGTTTCGCTCTTCGGACATGTTTTCCTGGTCATGCTTCCGGCAAAACTTGCGGCGGGCGCGGCCGGTGATCCAGATCCGGCGCGCGTCGCGTGGCAGGCGGGGCTCGTCGCGTGCATGGGATCGGCGCTGATCGAATGCGGCGGCGCGTTTGTCGCCGAGCGCGTTCGCAAAGCCACGCCGCGTGCTGCGCTGCTCTCGACGCTCGCGGGCATTGCGCTGACATTTATTTCACTCGGCTTTCTCTTTCGTACCTTTGCGAGCCCCGTGGTGGGACTGACGACACTGTCAGTCGTGATGCTGATCTATTTCGGACGCGTGAAATTCAAAGGCGGAATTCCCGGCGGGCTGGTCGCGGTGGCGCTCGGCACGCTGCTGGCGTGGATGACGGGGCTTGCAGGAACGACAAAGCCCCCGCCCTTCTCCATGCAGCTGAATGTTCCCATTCCGGTGATTGGCGAGCTCGTCGAGGCCTTCAAAGATGGACATGCGATCGTGTACATTTCTGTCATTCTGCCCATGGGAATTTTCAACGTGGTCGGCTCGCTGCAGAATATCGAATCCGCGGAAGCCGCGGGCGATTCGTTCCCGACGGCCCCATCGCTGATGGTCAACGGCATTGGCAGCCTCGCCGCCGCCGTGTTTGGTTCGTGCTTCCCGACGACGATCTACATCGGGCATCCCGGCTGGAAAGCGATGGGCTCGCGCGCGGGCTATTCGATTCTCAACGGCGTCGCGATGACCTTTATCTGCCTGACCGGAACGCTTGCAATCCTTTCGTGGCTCGTTCCAGTCGACGCCGGCATGGCGATCGTCATCTGGATCGGCATGGTGATCACCGCGCAGGCCTTCCAGGCCGTTCCGCGTGAGCACGCGCCGGCGGTGGTCGTCGGCATCCTGCCGGGCATCGCGGCGTGGGGCGCTATTCTCGCGAAGAACAGCCTGCGCGCGGCCGGAATGGGCACGCAAGCGGCGCCGTTTTCAGAAAAACTGATCGAGTCCTTCAAGCAGAGCGACACGTGGATTCACGGCGTCTTCGCGCTCGAACAGGGATTCATTTTCAGCGCGATGATTCTGGCCGCCATGACGGTGTGCCTGATCGAACGCAAGTTCATCAAAGCCGGAATGTGGTGCCTGGCCGGCGCGCTGCTCTCGATGGTCGGCTTGATGCACTCATACCAGTGGACGCCGGGCGACACGGCGCTTTCGCTCGCGCCGAGCTATCCCTTCGCGCTCGGCTACGCAATGATGGCCGCGGTCGTGATGTCCGCGAACTGGATCACCGAAGAAGGCGAAGGGCACTGATTCCATTTCGGATTGGCGAATTGCGGATGTCGGATTAGCGGCGAGCCTTCCACAGCTTCACGATTTTTTCTGCATCCATCTCGCTGACGGTGGTCATCGGTCCTGCGTGCGCAGTGGAATTCATCTTCCGGATTTTCTGGTTGATAGTTTCGACGGCCGCACGCACGTCGGCTTCGGACTGCTTCGACGCGAGCGCCTCGATTTCCTTTTCGATCTCCGCCCGCTGCGCCAGCGTTTCGGGCAGAAGCGAGATATTCTCACGCTTGAGCAGATTCTTGAGCCACCAATTTTCGTCGTAAGGCTCGTCGAGTCCGGGAATCGGCTTGCCCGCGCCCGGCAGGTTTTCAAAGGCGCCGCTCTCACGCAGCTGGCGGATGCGCTGATCGGCTAGGGTTTCGTGCCGCGGTTTCTGAGACATCTGTTTCACCACGCAATTTTATTCACCACAGAGATCACAGAGCACACAGAGGAGGATTAAAGTAAACCTCTGTGCTCTCTGTGTCCTCTGTGGTGAATTTACTTAAAGCCACGACAGTGGATACGCCGGGTCGTCGAGCTTCAGCGCTTCGGCGGTGAGATGCAGCGGGCGCTCGGTGTCGAACATCACAGCAAGCTCCTCCGTGCGCGTCGCATTCATGCTCGCGGCGATCGTGCCCGGGTGCGGTCCGTGCGGAATGCCGCGCGGATGCAGCGAAATCGAGCCGGACTCGATGCCTTTGCGGCTGCCGAAATTTCCGCGCACGTAAAAGAGAACTTCATCGGCTTCGACGTTTGAATGAACGTACGGAACTTTGATCGCCTGCGGATGCGTGTCGAGCATGCGCGGTGCGAACGTGCAGATCACGAAGCCTTTCACGTCGAAGGTCTGCTGAACCGGCGGCGGCTGGTGTACCGTACCGGTGATCGGCTCGAAGTCTTCAACGTTGAACGTGTACGGATAAATGAAGCCGTCCCAGCCCACGGCATCAAAGGGATGATTGGCCATGATGTAGCGCGTCAGGCGGGAGCCGTCCTTCACGAGTATTTCCGTGTCGCGGTTGTCGTCGATGAAGAGCATCTCGCGCGGGCCGTGCAGGTCGCGCTCGCTGTAGGGCGCCCCGAGCTTGATCTGGCCATCGCGGTTTTTGTACTTCGGCGGAATGCGCACGGCGCCTTCCGCTTCCAGGATCAGGTAATCTTCGTCCGCAATATTGCGCGGCGCCAGGCGGTAGGTGGTGCCGCGCGGGATGACGATGTAGTCGCCTTCGCGGTAAGGCAGCTTGCCGTAAGACGATTCAAGCACGCCGCCGCCGTGAAAAACAAAGATCACTTCGTCCGCGGCGCCGTTCCGAAACAGCACCGTCTGCTGCGTTGCTGGGCGGCAGCGGTAACAGATGACATCCGCGTTGTACATCATCGGCACGCGGCCACTGATGGGATCGCCGCTGCGCGGCATCTGAGCCGTCTTCAAATGATAGTGCCGCAGGACCTGCTCATCCGCCTTTTTGATTTCCCAGCTTCCGGCCATCTCAACTTTTCTCACGCGAGTGGGCGGGCGCAAGTGATACATAATCGAGTAGGCGCGGTTGAAGCCTTCGGTCGTCACCACGTGTTCGTACGCGATGCCTTCCTGGTTAAACGCGTTCTCGCGCGGTAAACGGATGTGGCGTTTGGCGGGAACGTCTCCGAAGCGAAGATAGTTTGGCATGGGTTGCTCCCAACGGCTTCTTTTCACCACAGAGGACACAGAGAACATGTACTAACCACTGTGCTCTCGTTTCAAATTTGTTCTGGTCGTGCGGTAATAAAATTCCGCAAGACCCCGAGCCGCTCTATCTCTAATTCAACCACATCACCCGGCTTTAGCCAGCCGCCGGTATTCTCGGGACCGAGTTCCAATATGCACCCGGTGCCGACGGTGCCGCTGCCGATCAGATCTCCGGGAAAAAGTTCCGCGTCGGCCGATGCTCGCGCGATAATTTGGGGCCACGTAAAGTACATGCTCTTTGCATTGCCGTGCGAGAGTTCTTTCCCGTTCACGCACGCAACCATCTCGAGCTCTACGCGGCCATCTTTGTCGATGCGATCCTGGAACTCGTCCAGCGTCACCAGATACGGGCCGACGCCGGTGGCGAAATCCTTTCCCTTCGCCGGGCCGAGACCCACCGACATTTCTTTGCGCTGAATGTCGCGCGCGGAGAAATCATTGATGATCGTGAAGCCGGCGACGTGTTCCCACGCTTTCTCCGGCGGAATATCGCGCCCGCCCTTGCCGATGATGATCCCGAGCTCCAGTTCGTAATCGAGCTCCTGGGAACCGCGCGGCGCGTACACTTTCGCCTCATGCCCAACCAGCGTGCCCGGATTGCTGTAGTAAAACACCGGCTCTTCGTACCACGCCGGCGGAACCTCCAGCCCCCGCCGCGCCCGCGCCGTTTTCACATGCTGCTCGAAAGCGTAGAAATCGCGGAAGGTGCGGGGGATGCCAGTAGGGGGCATGTATGCGATAGGGTGATCCTTATTGGCTACATCAACTGGCAGAAGCTTCGATAAGGTGGAGGCGTCCTGAATCCATCGATTGAGGTACCATTCCATTCTCAAAGCCTGTGATAGGGGTAACTCTGTGTCAGAGGAAAATGCTCTCGTGGGTGGAGGATTGTTGTGAGCTTTAAGCAAATCGAGATAATTAAATAGCCGCCCTGCAGTGTCGGCTATGCAAATCCGAACGTCCGCGTCGACTTCATTCAGGTCAAGGAGCAGTGCTAATCGCATCGAGTTACTTTTCCGGTGCTTTGGCAAGTGACTCTTCGAAATTGCCCTCAGACGACTCGATATCGAGAATTGTCAGAGTAACGATAGTGCCTGGTTTAATACCAACAACAGGATCGAGCGGATAAAATACGCCATCTCGGTAAATAGCTCGTATGGTCTGAAATCGAGGGTTTAAATTCGTTGTCATTGATCGAACTTCCAAAAGTCAGTGCGACTCGTTTCGAAACAAAAATACTGCACCCCTAGCGTTCTGGTGTAATCGGATTCGCCAGACGAAAGCTACAGCGTCCCGCGTCGCGCCTGCTCGCGTTCGATGGCTTCGAAGAGCGCGCGGAAGTTGCCTTCGCCGAAGCCGTCGGAGTTTCCGCGGCGCTGGATCACTTCGTGGAACAGCGTCGGGCGGCCGAAAATTGGATGTGTGAAGAGTTGCAGCAGATAGCCGTCCGGACGATCGCGGTCGACAAGAATTTTCAGAGACTTCAGCTCGTCAACGTCCTCTTTGATTTCCCCGACGCGTTTTAAGAATTCCTCATCGTAGTAGCTGTCGGGCACGTCCATGAAGCTCACGCCCTGCGCGCGCATTTCGCGCACCGTTGAGACGATGTTCGGTGTCAGCAGAGCGATATGCTGCACGCCAGGGCCGTGGAATTCGTCCAGGAACTCCTGGATCTGCGAATTCTTGCTGCTGGGCTCGTTAATGGGCAGCTTGATGTAGCCATCGTCGCCGACGACTTTGCTCATCAAGGCGCTGCGGCCAGTATTGATGTCGAAGTGCGCGGTCTGGTCGAAACCGAAGATGCGGTGGTAGAAGTCCACCCATTCATCCATGTGTTCAACGTTCGCCACGACATGGTCGATCATCGCAAACTGGATTTCACCATCTTCGATGCCGCCCGGAACATTGACGTATCCAGGCGCAAACTCGCCGTGCTTTTTGCGCTGAATAAACGTGTGGACGGTGTCACCATAGGCGGCAATCGTGCCACCGACGAAAATGTCGTGCTCATCCAGCGGCCTGACAATCCGAGCGCCGGCTTCGGAGGCTTTCTGCAGCGCGAGGGCTGTGTCATTGACGCGGAAGGCCAGATCCCTGACGCCGCAGCCGTGCTTTGTGACGAACTCGCGAATGGCATCCGCTTCCGGGCCGCTGCCGGCTGCTTCGGCAAAGAGGAAATTTACGCGCCCCTGGCCAACCACGACAGCTTTGCGGCCTTTTAGCCCTGTTGACGGATCGCCTGCGCAGCGCCGGTACATACCGAATTTGGTGGTGTAGAACTCGGCCCACTTCTCAACATCGTCGACAAAGAATTCGATGTGATCGATACCCTTCACGCCCAGCGGATTGTGGCCTTTCGCGTGGGCTTTATGGATCAGCTTTGCGCCGGCAGATTCCAGATGCGTATGCATGGTGCCTCCCAGGGGACGTAGCAAGCATTTGGCCGCAGTTCGCGGCACGCTTGTATTTAATCACATGTCGGGAAGTAAGCCAACGTGAGCGCAAAGCTATTTATTTTGCGTCATGGTAATAAAAATGGGAGTCCTCAAATTCCCTTTCGGTTTGCCAGGCTCTTTAGAGCCAGTTGCATTCCAAGAGAAGATCAGTACTCCCAACTGTACTGAACCATTTTTTAAGCACTCTCGCAAACGGATTTCTAAAGACTTTGGCGAAAAGTTCCTCAGCTTGAGCTTTGCCGCACGACTACTTAACATGGTGCTTGTGATAAAAGCCGCCTTCACGCTTCTACTGCTTTCTGCGCTGCTTATCTTGAGCGGCTGTGAGAGCGCCGGCGCGGCCTCACGCAACGAAAACAAACCGTCGCTTCCAAGCGTTTCCAAAGAAGAAATAAAAAGCGAAATTCCGACCCTCACAGGCGTGCTGCTGGATGGCTTCGAGGGCCCGGCGCATACGGTCTGGGCGTTTGATTCCGCCGACGATGAGGGCGTCGCCGAATATGTTGCAGACGGTGCAACGCAGGGAACGAAGGCGCTGCGCGTGACCATTCGCGAAGCCGGGCGCAAAGGACGGCTGCATCTGCGCCGGGATGTGCACCTGGATCTTTCGCAGGCCAGTGCGCTGCTTTTTGACATCACCTCTCCGGCGGAAAAACTGAGCGCCACGCTGGCAATCAAGACAAATCCAGGCGACAGCTATCAGGAGTGCCGTCCGATCGAGCTGCAGAAGGGCCTGAACCGCGATGTCCGTTTTTCGCTCGAAGGCAACGGCTGGAAAAATGAGAAGACCAAGTGGGAATACGCCGGGCCGCCGGTGAACCTGCACGGACTGCACCGCATCATGCTGCTGCTCTCCACAGGCAAGGAGGACAAGGGCGCGTTCGTCGTTGACAACCTGCGCGTGGAAGGAAATCTTTTGCAGAAGCCCGAAGACGCCGGCAATCTTTACCGCGAGTGGCGGCCGGAAATCATCGGCATGACGCCACCGCCGAAAGCGACAACGCAGTACAGCGGCTTCGAAATGCAGGTC
>Ga0196964_10000953_pt1 | contig 15580 bp, 10 predicted proteins | sample S1_10metaG_FD_148615 | JGI IMG/M metagenome (GOLD analysis project Ga0196964, IMG submission 148615) | Soil microbial communities from Anza Borrego desert, Southern California, United States - S1_10 | ecosystem: Environmental > Terrestrial > Soil > Desert | place: USA: California | collected...
TGAAACCCAGCATTTTCGCTCTTCTGATCAGCACGTCCTGAACGGTATTGTTCAGCGCATGACCCATATGCAATACGCCGGTTACATTGGGCGGAGGGATGACCACTGTATAGGCCGGTCTGTTGTCGGGTTCGCTTTTAAAGTATCCTTTATTTTTCCAGTGCCCGTACCATTTCTGTTCCGATTCCTGATGCAGAAAATTCTTACTGAGTTCCATGTTGTGTTGATCCTGCAGTTTTTAGCAGAAGGATTGCAAAGATAATAGATGCGTTTGTATTGGAACGGACGCTGGTGCAGCTACGTCGGTGGCGAAATTGCATGTTTATTACTACCCGGATTTTGGGCTAATTGCCTTATTATATTTATTTTTCGGATTATTGACTTCACCATGCTTCCCGATATTCAGGTTACCGCTAAGACATCTGCAGAAAAAGAGTTGATGAGCCGCTGCCTTCAGATGGCCAGGATGGGCTGCTGGGAATATGTTGCGGGGCGAACCCGGTTGACCTGCACTGAAGGTCTATTCTTTTTGCTCGAAAAAGAAGTGCCTGACGAGCTGAGTATTCCTGTGACGGAGGCGATGGATTTCGTGCATCCGGATGATAAAGGCAGGCTGGAACTGATGCGAGCATCCATAGTTTCCGGACAGGTCCTGGAATGCCGGTTTCGTATTATTACCGGTTCCGGGACGGTAAGATGGATCTCCGGCTGGTGCGAAGGAAAGTTCACGGATGAGGGACTGCTTTATTCAGTCACCGGCGTATGCCAGGACATCACTGAACTGGTAAGCGGGCAGGATGCGCTCGAGCGGCGAAGGGCGGCCATGGACAATGCCGAAAGGCTGGCCGGTACAGGTACCTATCAGCTCAACCTTGCCACAGGTGAGAAATTTTATTCTGATAATATTTTCCGTATTTACGGATACGAGCCGGGAAGCATACCTGCTGAAGAGTCTTATTTCTTTTCGCTGACGCACCCTGATGACGCTGCACCCCTGATGGAAACCTACCGGAAGCTGGTGGAAAACCCGGGCAGGATGGAAACAAGCTTCCGTATCATCCGGAAGGATGGCACGCTCCGCTATCTGCAGACCCGCAGTAATATAACGACGAATAGCCTCGGGCAGATGCTCATCGAAGGCACGACAGTCGACGTTACAGAACACAGGCTGCTCGAGGAGGAACTGGAACGTCAGAACGAACTGCTGCAGCAGGCCGAGGCGACAGCAAAGCTTGGAAGCTGGAAGTATAATTTTGGCACAAAGCAGGTATCCTATTCTGAGAACCTTTTCCGCCTTTTCGGGTATGAGCAGCCGCAGGATTACAACGACACGAGCCGGATATTTACCCATTTGCTTGATGAGGACCGGGAGAAAGTGTTGGATGCCTACAGGAAAACAATTGCCGATGGTCTTGCCCGCAGCATCGAATTCCGGCTGCTTCATCCAGATGGAACGATGCGCTATTTCACGAGTGTAGCAAAAAAGACAGTAAACCGCCGAAATGAAAAGATCATCGTCGGAATGGTTCAGGATATTACAGATACACATCTGATGCGCCTGAAGCTGGAACAGCAGCAGCGACTGACTCACAAGCTTCTGGATAGCAGTGTGAATGCAATCTCTGTGTATGACAGTGACCAGAAGATCGTGCTATGGAATAAAAAACTGGAACAGCAATATGGCGTAAGCAGGGAAGAGGCGATAGGCAAACGGTTCGCGGAGATCATGCCCGGACATGATATGAGCTGGTTCGATGACTACCTGAAAGAAGCCCTGGCCGGCAAGGAGGTGCAGTTTCACAGGCAGTCGCTGAAAGATGGACGGGACTATCTTACACATATGGTGCCCATTGATGATAATGGCGCCGGGCAACGACTTGTGTTTGTGCTTTCTTCGGATGTTACCCTGCTTAAAGAACAGGAAAGAGAGATCCAGCTGCAGCGGGATTTTGCAGAAGAGCTTACCGACCGCAGCATGGATTGCATCTTTGTATTTGACCGGGAACTGAAGCTGGTAAAATGGAACGCGAAATGCGAGGAGCTATATGGTAAAAAGAAAGAAGAGGTGTTGGGAATGACGCTGGATCAGATATTTCCTGATGCAGATATGTCGGTTCCTGTTTCGCGCCTCAGGCTGGCCCTGGAAGGTGAGATGGTCCGTTACTCCATGGAACCTTCCAGAGTGCTGGACCGCTATTACGAAAGCGCTGTGATCCCGATCAGGGACAGCGAAAGTAAGGTAAGCCATATCCTTTGTGTGCTGCATGACGTGACGGAGGTTGCAGGCATGACAAAAAGAGTGCGCGAAGTAAACAGGCTCCTGGAACAGAGAAACAAGGAGCTGGCAGACAGAACGCTTTTCCTGGAAACTCTGTTGGACAGTACAGTGGACTCTGTAGTGGCTTTTGACACGGAACAACGGATCATTGCTTTTAACAGAACCAGTGAACGGAAATACGGGCGACTCAGGGACGAGGTGATCGGACGCAAAGTACTTGACGCTTTTCCGGCGCTAAAGGATACGGAAAGCATGAAGGAGCTGGACGCAGCCTTGTCCGGCCAGTTTGTGCACGTTCCCGAACGCGCCAACACATTCGGTGAGGGATACCACGAGAAGTTTCTGATCCCGCTGGTGATGAACGGAACTGTAACCGGTGCCTTAGGTATCGTCAGGGATATTACGGAGATGCGTCTGGCAGTGGAAGAGCTTCAGGAACGTACCCATTTCAACCAGACACTTATAGATTCGATCGTCGATGTGATCACTGCAGTTGACAATGATCTGCGGTTTACCATGTGGAACAGGACCGCGGAAAAAAAATATAAGATCAACCGGGAAGACGTACTGGGAAAGAAAGTTACGGACGTCTTTCCGGCGCTGGCAGATACTCCGCAGATGGAGGAGCTTATCCAGGCGCTTGAAAAAGGACAATCCCGCACTATGCTGGAGGTTCCGTATCACCAGGGGCATGGATTCTGCGACATATTCTACATACCATTGCGCAATGCGGCCGGAAAAGTGACTGGTCTGCTCGCAGTGGTGCATGATATTACGGCGATCAAAAATTCCAGCTTACAACTGGAAGAACTGAACGGGCAGCTGGCTAATAAAAACCATGAGCTAAACCGGATCAATTCGGAGCTTGCCTCTTTCAGCTACGTTGCCAGCCATGACCTCCAGGAACCGCTCCGGAAAATTCAGGCATTCACTTCTCTTATTCTGGCAAAGGACAGCAATAATATTTCTGAATCAGGGCAGGACTATTTCAGGAGGATACAAGCCTCAGCAGGCAGAATGCAGCAGATGATCGATGGCCTGCTTTTGTTTTCGAGGACGAACACCGCGCCAAAACACTTTGAGCGGCGCAACCTGAATGAGTTGCTCCAAGACGTTAGCCTGCATCTTAATGATGAAATCAGGAAGAAGGGGGCGATTATTGTTGCAGACGAGTTGCCGGAGGTGATGGTGATCTCCCATCAGTTCGAGCAGCTGATGGAGCACGTACTGACAAATGCGCTTAGGTTTCAGCCACAGGGTAATATACCTGAAATCAGGATCAGTGCGATGAAAGTATCCGGAAAGGATATCGTAGGTGAAGTGGCTCAGCGGAATAGAACTTATCAAAGGATAACCGTCAGCGACAACGGGATCGGCTTCAGTCCGGAAGAGGCCGAAAAGATCTTCCAGATGTTTTACCGGCTGCACGGCAAGTCTGAGTATCCGGGCACGGGAATCGGATTGTCGATTTGCCGGAGGATTGCGCAGAACCATAATGGTTTCATCACCGCAGAAAGTGAAGGCACGGGAGGCGCAAGATTCCATATTTACCTGCCCGTACCAGGATAACGACAATGAATAACCCCGGCTCGCGATTTACTCCTGTTACTCGATACTTGCTACTACTTATAGATCTGCTCCAGACTGAGTCGCACGAGATCGCCCATTGACGTGGCACTGCGGAAATCCTGGGTGTCATAGTGCTCGGCAAGCTCTTCCCGTAATTGTATTACCTTCTCCGGAAGCGAGATCGTATCCCGGCACATGCTTTCAAGCAGCGCATTCAGCTGTTTTCTTGCCGCCTTCGTCCGCCTGATCAGCAGGGATTTTTCTTCCTGCTGGTATTGCTCGATACTCTCCATGGATATAAGCTCCTGTACCAGTTTTACAAGGGGGTAGTTTTCCTTAAAGAACTGGGGAAGATAGAGGTTCTTTCTCCCCTCGAAGCTTTGCTGGTCAAAATCAATGGCCCGTATCCGGAACTGTACTTCCTCAAAATCCGGAGTGATGTCAAATACATAGTTATACGAGCGCATGTCGCCCAGCAACCGGACAAAACACCTGTAGTTGAACTTGACCAGCTCCTTGGCGATCCTTACCTTGTTAAACTCCGAGTTGTTCAGGTAGGTGGCGATGAACTGGTCGCCGGGTATGCCTGCAATATGCTCTTCCACCAGGGTTGCCTCGTCCATGAACCAGTTGATCCGCGAGGGCGAGAGGATATGTTCCAGCTCCAGTCCGTAGATCCGGGAGGCATCTATCCGCTTGATGTAGAAGTAATCGTAGTTGTCATTGAAGTTGTTGACAATCCGTATCCGGAAGGGGTTGGAGTTGCCGAAGGTGCAGTAATCTACTTTTTCGACATGCAGGTGACGGTGCACCCGGCTCTGTCCCTCCGTTTTCAGGATGGAATAAATCTCTTTCAGCGCTTCATGAAGATGCTGCGTATCATTGGGGGGATACAACGCTGTTTCCCAAAGCGTATCCTTTCCTTTCTTGTCATAAACAGGTATGGACGCATTAAAATGCAGCAGGTCATCATATTTGACGGGTAGTCTGATCTTGCGTCCGTAATTGGCGAGGTAGGTCCTGAGATCATCATTGACCGGGAAAAAAGGCTTCTTCTTCGATATGTGCTGCTTCTCGGGATTTTCCGGTCCGTACATCAGTGCTTGTTTGAGTTTCTGCTGCCTGCCTTATATCCTGCGATGGCGTAGTAAAGAATAAAAGTATAGCAGGGAATCATCATCAGGTAACCTGTTTGCCTGGAGCCCAGTGCATCTGCTACAAGTCCGTAAACGGGAGGCAGGATGGCGCCCCCAACGATACCCATGATCAGCAGGGCGCTACCGGTTTTGGTAAACCTGCCCAGACCGTTAATGGCCAGGGGCCAGATGGCAGGCCACATCACTGAATTTGAAAAGCCAAGCAGCGCAAAACAGAATACTGCCATATCGCCTTCTGTAACGATGGAAAGGAGCACCAGGATCATACTCAGTACGGTAGAAATGATCAGGGCGTTACGCTGGCTGATCAGCTTTGGGATTGCTGCGATACTGAGCATATAGCCAGCCAGGAGACCGTATCCGGTATAAGAGGCGAACTTCCGCGCAGTTTCCAGCGGGTATCCCAGGTCTTCTCCAAAGCTGCTGAATGTATCATAGCTGATCACTTCGACACCTACATAGAAAAATATTGCAAGGGCGCCCAGGAGCAGGTGCGGGAATTGCCAGATCGTTGTTCTCGATGCGGATAGACTGCTGTCTTCGGCAATATCGTCATCGCTGATCTCAGGAAGCTGCATTCTCATGAAGATCAGCCCCAGGAGACCAAGCAAACCGGCAATGACCAGATAGGGTACGATAACCTTCGACGCGAGGGCATCCAGTTCCGCAGCTTTCTGTACCGGATCCAGGCTGGCCAGTTTTGCTTTCAGCTCATCCGCATTGCTCAGTGTGATGGTGCCAAGGATGTAAACGGCAAGGATACCGGCGATCTTGTTGCAAATACCCATGATACTGATCCTTTTTGCAGCGCTTTCAAGCGGTCCCAATACTGCGACATAAGGATTGGCAGCAGTCTGCAGCAATGCAAGACCGGTCCCGATAATAAACAAACCGGTAAGGAACAGTCCGTAATTCCGCAGGTTGGCGGCAGGTACAAAAAGCAGCGCACCAAGCGCCATTACAAAAAGCCCCACAGACATCCCGTTCTTGAACCCGGTGCGGCGTAAGACCAGGGACGAGGGAAGCGCCATAAAAAAGTAGGCAGCAAAAAACGCGGTGGCGACCAGATAAGATTGAGTGTCGGTAAGCTCGCAGGCAAGTTTCAGATAAGGGATCAGCTGGCTGTTTGCCCAGGTGATGAATCCGAAAATGAAGAAGAGGATGCCAATGAGGTAGATCGCCGAGGAATGGTTTTTTGTTTTCGCTGTCATGCGCTATGGTTTAGGCTAAAGCACTAATTTACATTTTTTAACCAAAGGCTTTATATTATGATCACGGGATCCCTCGCGCTGGGAATAGACATTGGCGGTACCAACACTTCTTTCGGACTCGTTGACAGACGGGGACAGATCGTTGCTCAGGGCCGGATGAAAACCACGGGTTATTATACCGTACACGAATATATAGATGCACTTGTGAAAAGCCTCCAGCCGCTGCTGACCCAGGTAGGCATAGAAAACATCAGCGGGGCGGGGGTCGGTGCGCCGAATGCCAACTATTATACAGGAGAGATCGCATATGCGGCGAATCTGCCCTGGGAGGGAGTGATTCCACTCGCAAAGCTTATCGGTGATGCCTTAAGGCTGAAAGTGACCATTACCAACGACGCCAACGCTGCAGCCCTGGGCGAAATGATCTACGGCGCAGCCAAGGGAATGAAGGACTTTATCATGGTAACACTCGGCACCGGTGTGGGCAGCGGCTTTGTCGCCAACGGGCAACTGGTATATGGGCATGACGGATTTGCGGGCGAGTTCGGGCATGTAATCGCGGTTCGCGGAGGACGTCAGTGCGGCTGTGGCAGACAGGGCTGTTTGGAGACCTACTCATCAGCAACCGGCATCGTCCGGACTGCCAAAGAATGGCTGGCAGAAAGAAAAGAGGACACGGTGCTGCGCGGACAGGAAGCAGAACTTACCGCGCACACGATACATATGGCAGCCGAAGCCGGGGATAAGATGGCGCTGGAGATATTTGACTTTACCGGACGTATCCTGGGGCAGACACTTGCCGATGCAGTAGCCATCACATCCCCCGAAGCGATCATATTCTTTGGCGGGCTGGCAAAAGCAGGTCCCTTGATCCTGGAGCCGACACGCAGATATATGGAAGAAAACCTGCTTAAAGTATTTAAGAACAAGATATCTTTTCTTCCTTCTTCGCTGCAGGATGCAGATGCCGCCATCCTGGGAGCAAGCGCACTGGTATGGTGAGTGATGAATGAGATCAGAAACGGAAAAAGCGCCGGAAGGCGCTTTTCACTTTATGCTACTGGTACAAAAACAAAGTCTTTACCATCTTCTGCCCGGAGCAGAGGGACGACCACCATCCCGATTTTGAGAAGGCTGCGGGCGTTCCATCCTTTCCATCCGCTGCATCCGGTCCTGGCGTTGCATCTGCGGGCGTTCCATGCGCTGCACAGGCTGACGGCGCTCCTCCATTCCGGAGGGCCGGGAAGGTTGCGGTTCCGGGCGTCTCCACTCACGCTGAGGACGTTCGCCACGTTGCTGCCAGCCACCGCCGCTTCTCTGAGGATCCATCCTGGAAAATTCGTCGCTCCTGCCGAATTCCGACGGGCGCTCCCTTTCCATGCGTTCCATCCCTGAAGAGCGGGCGCTGCGGTCGAAGCCATCCTCTCTGCGGGGCGCTTCAAATTCGTTCTGGCGGTCGAAGCTGCGGAGGGACCGGTCTGCAATACGCTCCGCAGGACGGGAATCAAACCTGTTGGTTTCGGTTCTGTCGTTTCTGTCAAACGAACGGTTAGAGCGCTCAAAGCTCCGCTCATTGCCAAAGCTCCTCTCATTGTTCCTTTCGATACCGGAGTTTCTATCCGGCCTTTCAGCATTAAAGCTCCTTTCGCTGCGTTCAGGACGAACAGAGCGCTCGGCTCGTCCGAAGTTCTCGTTACGCTCATTGCCAAATGCCCTGCTGCGGGTCTCATCCCGGTCAACCCTCGCAATATTGCTGCTTCCCAGTCTTCTTTCGGTGCGGATCGGGTTGCGGGGGGCTTCCATAGCCGCCCTGTTGCCCGAAGCTCTGCTCACAGAAGGACGGTAAAGGGAAACTGAATTGTTCGCGATCCGGTTGCGTCCGGGGTTACGGTCGTTTCGAACATCATAGATATTTACCCTGCGACCCGTATAACGCTCAATCTCGTAGGCACTCGGTCCGCAGGCATAAGAACCGTTATAGACGTTATTGATGATCGTCGTGTTGTTGATGATCGTGGTATTGTACTGCGGGCCTCTCCAGTAAGAGTAATAGTTATTGCTATAGATATACCGGTTCGGGATAAAAGTCCACCAGTAGTCCGGCACGTAATAATTGTTCCCGAAAGAAAGATTGAGGCTGATGCCGGGACCCAATGGCGCCCAGCCATAGTAGCCTCCGCCTGAACGCCAGCTTACCCAGGCAGGTCCCCACTGATCGCCGGGAATCCAGAGCCAGCCATAATAGTCATCGAAAGTCCAGCGCCCGTAGTGAAACGGTGCCCAGCCCCAGTCATAATCCGACACCCAGGTGTTGCCATATTCGGTCATCGCCCACCGGCCATCGGTGTAGTAAGGACGGAAATCCCGGCCTACCCTGGGGCTCCATACATAACCATATGAAGGGTCATTGATCCAGTTTCCGTAGGGAGATAATTCATCATAAAAGGTCTGGAACGAGATCGAAAAGCCGGGCTGCGCATTGGCTTTCTTTTCAGGAGACAGAACCAGCATTGCCAGGAGCGTAATCACTCCAAATAACCTGAAGAAGCGGTTCATGATTCTTATTTTAATGTTAATTCTAAGATTGTGTTTAACTAGAAGCAAATACAGCTCCCGGTTTTGTTAACAACATGTTAAACAGCTCAACGGTGCCATATCTGCCTCAGCGTCAACTACCAGTCAAAGAAAAAGCCGGGATATCCCCCGGCTTTCCATATCCAAATGGTGTTTTTTATGCTGTTGCGGCTACTTTGGAAGAAAGCTTTGCCTTAAGGTTCGTATCCAGTGCTTCCAGGAATTCTTCTGTGTACAGGTAGTGTTCTCCGTGGCTAACCTTGTTGCCGTAAACGGAAACCGCCAGGTCTTTGGTCATCTTACCGCTCTCAACCGTTTCGATACAGACCTCTTCAAGCGCCTGGCAGAAATCGATCAGCTCCTGGTTTCCGTCCAGCTTACCACGGAACGCCAGTCCGCGTGTCCATGCGAAGATGGAAGCGATGGGGTTGGTAGAGGTCGGGTTACCTTTCTGATGCTCACGATAGTGACGGGTCACGGTGCCGTGAGCAGCTTCGGCCTCCATGGTTTTCCCGTCCGGGGTTACCAGCACAGAGGTCATCAGACCCAGGGAGCCGAATCCCTGTGCCACGGTATCGCTCTGCACATCACCGTCATAGTTTTTACAGGCCCATACAAAGTTACCATTCCACTTCAGGGCGCTGGCTACCATGTCGTCGATCAGCCGGTGCTCATAGCTGATCCCGGCTGCGTCCATCTTCGCCTTGAATTCATTCTGGTAGATCTCTTCGAAAATATCCTTAAACCGTCCATCATATTTTTTGAGGATGGTATTCTTGGTAGAGAGGTAAAGCGGCCACCCTTTGGTCAGCGCCATATTGAAGCAGGCACGGGCAAAACCGCGGATAGATTCTTCAGTGTTGTACATTGCCATTGCCACACCATCTCCTTTGAAGTTATAAACCTCGTGTTCTATCACCTCTCCGTTCTCGCCTTCAAACTTTATAGTCAGCTTTCCTTTGCCTTTTACAACGAAATCAGTAGCACGGTACTGGTCGCCAAATGCATGACGGCCCACGATGATCGGAGCGTCCCAGTTAGTAACCAGGCGGGGTACATTCCTGATTACGATCGGCTCCCTGAATACGGTGCCATCCAGGATATTGCGGATCGTTCCGTTCGGGCTTTTCCACATCTGCTTCAGGTTAAACTCTTTCACACGGGCCTCATCCGGGGTGATGGTGGCGCACTTGATGCCGACACCGATCTCACGGATGGCATTTGCTGCATCCACGGTAACCTGGTCAGAGGTTGCATCGCGGTGTTCAATGCCGAGGTCATAGTATTTGATATCAACATCGATATATGGAAGTATCAGCTTGTCCTTGATAAATTTCCAGATGATCCGCGTCATCTCATCCCCGTCTAATTCCACTACCGGATTAGCAACTTTGATTTTTGTCATACAGATGTGTTTATTGCTATGATGAATTTATTGCAACTGAGCTGGCAAATTTATAAAATCTTAACCGTCATACGGAGGGAAATACCTGTTTTCTGAAGTCTCAGGGATATTTTACCGCAGGCGGCTGTTAGGAAATACGGGTAGGTAAGGTCTTATCAGACCATCTGTCTTGCTTTAAGTTCCAGGTATTTGTTGATCACGCTGATGGAAAGCGTCTGGGGGGTCGTAAGAATGGACAGGATGCCATGGCGCCTTAGTTCCCGTACAATCTGCTTTTTCTCGAAATCGAACTGGTCTGCGATCGTCTTGATATATATACCTTCCGTAGAATCAGGCTGTGTTTCATGAATTTCTTTCAGCAGCGTGTTCTGGAAAAAAACAACACAGACAAGATGACGCGCAGCCAGCCTTTTCAGGTATGGCAGCTGACGTTCCAGTGCGGCCATAGTCTCGAAGTTGGTGAACAGGATCAGGAAGCTGCGCTGGTTGATCCGTCTGAGCACCAGGGACAGCAAAGCTTCATAGTCGCTTTCCTTAAACTCCGTTTCCTGCTGGTAAAGCGCTTCCAGTACATGGTGGAGCTGCGAACTGCGCCGGTCTGCGGGCAGAACGGTACCGACCTGGTTGGAAAAAGTAATAAGACCTGCGCGATCGTCTTTCAGCAAAGCAATGTTCAGGATAGCCAGGGAGGCGTTGATGGCATAATCCAGCAGGGTCATGCCTTCAAAAGGCATTTTCATTGCTCTGCCTTTATCGACAATAGCATATACCTGTTGTTCCCTGGCGTCTGTAAACGTATTAACCATCAGGTCTCCGGTCCTTGCGGTAGCCTTCCAGTTTATGGTTCGCACGTCATCACCCTGGACATAGCTTTTTATTTTTTCGAACTCCATGCTGTGTCCGAGCCTCCGAACCCTTCGCACGCCCGTAAATGAAGTGTCGGATGAGGCGATCAGCTGATGCTGTTTCAGCTGCAGGTAAGATGGGTAGACTTTTACCGTGGTTTCCGGTGCGGCGGCAACGCGTCGCTGCAGCAAACCAATCTGCGACTGCACATAACAGAGAAGGTCGCCGAAATGGTAGGTACCGCGGGTAAGAGGGCGCAATTTGTAGTTGATGGTCACCCTCCCCATATATTCCATATTCGTTTTCCTGGAAAAATCCCGGATCTGAAACTGTTCCGGCAGCTGCTCTACAATCTTCACCCGGACAGGAAAGGGATACGTATTGGCCAGCGAGACGGAAATACTGTTATCATCCCCGAGGCTGAAGCGGCTCTTCATGAGTCTCGCACCACGGATACTGCCTTTGAGACCGAACAGCAGATAGAAGTCCAATAAGGTGAGGATACCGGCAAATGCGGTAATGATCGCTGCAATCTCAAAGAGTCCCTCAATGAAGAAAGCAATAAGGAACAAAAGAACACAGGCCGCCATCAGCCAGTACCATCTCTGGTTGATAAACAGATTGCCGAACAGTTCTTTTAACCGGTTTCCCATTGGTCGCTCTCTTATCTTGGGATTTCCATTCTGCCGACAAGCTCTTTCAGCACGTCATCGGTGGTAGATCCATCCATTTCCCGCTCCGGGGTCAGGTTCACCCTGTGCCGGAGCACGGGAGGAACTGCTTTCAGGATATCTTCCGGTATTACAAAATCGCGTCCGTTCAGTACGCTGAGTCCTTTGGCGACCTGTAGCAGGGCTATTGAAGCGCGGGGTGAAGCACCCAGGTACAGCGATCGGTCGTTCCGGGTTTCCCAGATGATCCTGGCGATGAACTCGAGCAGCCTCGGTTCGATATGGATGTTTCTTACCTGCTCGCGGGCCGCGGCAAGTACCTGTGGCTGCAAAACAGGTTCCACTGCCTGCAACAGATCCGTAACCCGGCGCTCGTTGTGCATCTGTAGTATCCTGATCTCTTCGTCCAGCGCCGGATAGCCAACATTTATCTTCATGAGGAACCGGTCAAGCTGTGCTTCCGGCAACCGGTAAGTCCCTTCATGCTCAATCGGGTTCTGGGTCGCGATCACCATAAAGGGGGGCTGCATCGCATGGGTCAGGCCATCTACGGTCACTTGCCGTTCTTCCATCACCTCGAATAGAGCTGCCTGGGTTTTGGCAGGAGCGCGGTTGATCTCGTCGATCAGCACCATATTGGCGAAAACAGGCCCGGCTTTGAACTGGAAGCTGGCTGTTTGCGGATTAAAGACACTGGTGCCGATCACATCACTCGGCATCAGGTCGGGTGTAAACTGTATCCTGGAGAATTTTGCCTGTATGAGTCTGGACAGCAGCTTTGCCGTCAGGGTCTTGGCAACTCCGGGCACGCCCTCTATCAATATGTGTCCGTCTGCCAGCAGTCCGGCCAACAGGAACTCGATCATATGATGCTGTCCGACGATCACCTGTCCGATCCTTTCCTGAACCTGCTCTACGAGCTGTACCAGCGGGCTGGTATCGATATGTGTCCTTTCTATGCCTTCCATTATCTGGTATGTGAATTATAAAATTGTTGAATGGTCTGATGTAAATGATAAAGATCAGCTTCTGTGATCTGTTTTCGTTCTATATGCACCTCCCGGATCAGTTCCATCATGGAATTTACGACACTTGACGGAAGTCCCGACCGTACCTGCAGGCTACGCGCAAACTGGTCGTCCAGCCGGCTGGTACTGATAAAATAATGCGTGCGCACCCATTCCAGAAAATGCTGAATCATTTTCTCACCGAGGTTGGTATGGTTTGCCCTGTTATAATAAAGTCTTCCGATCGTTTCCGCAAAAGATACGGAGCTGTTCTCGAGCGGCTTTATCTCAGCCATGATACGCTGCTTCCGTTTGCTTTCGAATAACAGGTAGATCAGCAGTGTGAACAGGGCCAGGAAAAACGCCCACCTTGTAGCAGGGTAGCGCAGCAACACGCCCAGGTCCGCGGTCTTGCTGTCTCGTTTATAATAGTCGTTCCAGTATACATGCCCTATCCCGGAGGGGAATGTGTTCCAGAATGCCTGCAGATAATCCAGGTTGCCGGGCTGAAGGAGAAAGTAATTGCTGATCGAAAGCGGTGCAGCATGAAGCGTAAGATGGCCCTGGCCGATCTTAAACCGCAAAATGTCGGGACCATCGCCGAAAAAGCCCAGGGTGTCGGCGACGAGAGTATCCAGCCTGATCTCCGCGTCAAGAACTTCATCCATTGGTTCCTTACCGCTGGAATCTGTAATGATGCGGAATGTAGCTTTCAGTGCTTTTCCCTGGTAGCCAAATCTTCTTCCTTCCAGTCCATATATAGAAAGCTTGCCGAGATTATCCCTGCCATTGTTGAATTTAGTCAATCCCGCTTCCTCCTCCCCGTTGCTGACGATCCGGTAGCCGAGCAGTTGCTCGAGCTTCTTATCTATAGAACGTCCGAACACAGCCACCTCATTTCCTTCCCGGACAAACTTAATCAGGTTCTTCAGTTCCGCCTGGGAAAGATAAAAGTCCAGCCCTGCCGCTACGAACAAGGATCGTTTTGGCTGGTGCATCATTGCGTCGTCAATAGTACTGTACCTGAATCCCGGAGAAAGATCGGTGATCTTTGCTCCCGGAAAAAAATGACGCAGTGATTGAAAAGCAAGGTAGGCCCCATAGGGTTTCTTATCTTCCTTGCCCAGGCTTACCGCCCAGTTTGTCTTTCTCTTGAACAGGGTGTCGCAGCTCTGCAGGAATAGCAGCGTTGCGATCAGCAGCGATATTGAAAGGACGGAGCGGGTCATGGCCGGTGGATGAATGATTTTGTCTGGTTGAGAACATCCATATACCGGCTAAAGTCTTCCTCCTTCACTGGGTACTGACCATACCAGGCAAATTCATACTGTCGGGAAAGTGTTCTGAATTGCTTCCTCAGTTCCGTATGATGAAGCTCATAGTAGTAGTCGTTATTTGTTTTGTCTGCCCTGTACTGGATCAGGTCAGCCTGCTGCAGCTGCTGCAGGAGCAGCATATAGCTGTACCGTATTGCCAGCCTGGTATTGCCGGCCTGCATTGCTTCCCGCAGCAGCGCCTCCCAGTTACCTGATGCAATATCCTCCGGAGGAGTTTCCCCAACTTCAGGGTCCTCCGGAAGCGCATTCTTTCTGCGGCTGAACAGTGCGGTTTTTTCCTGAATGAGGATACGGTACAGCGCGTACACAAAACCCAGCAGCAGCAGTGACCAGATAATCATCCTGCCGGCAGGACTGGCAAAGAATCTGAAGAGGGTCTCAATGAGTATAGAGAAGAAATTCCTGGCCACCTTATTCTCCGCCACTTTCTGGAATTCGATCTCGTTCCTGTATCCAAAGGCCTTGTCTGCGGTGAGCTGTTTCCATTCGTTCGCGGAGATCTGCCTGGAAGCGGCGGTGACCTGAACTGCAGCTGCTAAAAAAAGAGTCAGAAAGACATATGCCAGAAGAACGCAGCGCTTCATTCAGAACCGGAACTTTTTATGAACGGAAATAGGGTAGAATACAAAATACCAGAGCACAAAAGCAAGAGAACCGAGAAGGATAAGCAGGCTGAGCCAAACCGGCATCTCTGTATAGCGTGTGACGTAGCTTTCGAATATAGCAGCAATGATGAAGATGGGTACCAGCGCTATTACGATCTTTACTGCGTCTTTTGCCCCCGCGACGAGCGACTGGATCCTGGTAAAGGTTTTCGGGAACAGGATGCTGTTGCCGATAATAAGACCTGCGCAGGACGCTATTACAATAGCCGAGAGTTCAAGCGTACCGTGTATAAATACAACGAGAATGGACTTCATGCCCAGTCCGTGATGAAAGAACATATATTCAAACACCCCCAGCATCAGGCCGTTTTTGAACAACAGGAACAAGGTGCCAAGCCCCAGTGTGATGCCCAGGACAAAGCAGTTGAACGATACCCTGATATTATTAAACGCGATACGCACGAACATGAAGAATTCGTTGGCATCTTTATACACGCCAAAGGGATCGCCGCTGGCGATGTTCCTTTCGGTCATATCCACGTATTGATCACCCAGCACAGCCCGGACGAAAGTCTGCTCATGCATGGCAGAAAACACACCGATCGCAATGAACAGCAGAAAGAAAAGCAGCGAGATCAGGAGCGTGCGTTGGTGCTTATAAATGATCAGCGGGAGCTCCTTTCCGAAAAACAGGTAAATACGGTTGCCACTCTGCTTTTTATTCTTGTAGATGGATAGAAAAATATTGGCAGCGAGGCTATTGATATACCGGACCGTATTGCTGAAGGGGTAAGAAGTCTTCGCATAGGAAAGATCATCCACCAGGTGCATGAACCTGTCTGCCAGCTCGTCCGGGTCCTCCGTAGGATCCCCGTACCGTTTCCAGCGGTCTATGTTCCGTTTGATGAACTGCCCCTCGC
>Ga0196964_10000954_pt1 | contig 15578 bp, 10 predicted proteins | sample S1_10metaG_FD_148615 | JGI IMG/M metagenome (GOLD analysis project Ga0196964, IMG submission 148615) | Soil microbial communities from Anza Borrego desert, Southern California, United States - S1_10 | ecosystem: Environmental > Terrestrial > Soil > Desert | place: USA: California | collected...
CCAGGGCACCTCGACCACCGGGCAGGTGCGCGGCATCGTAGTGACGGCGTCTGCGCTTACCCTCACCGGAAATAATATTTACCGGCTTGGTTCCGCCAACAATTCCACCGGCGCCGGATCGGGCGCACCGGTACTGGGCATGAGCGTGACCACGGGCGCAGGCTATAATATTACGGGCAACACGATCCACAGCCTTAAGAGCAACAGCGCCACCGCCAATGTAAACGTGGTCGGCCTGTTTGTCAGCGGCTCCGGGGCGGGCAATCTTATCAGCCGAAACTTCATCTATGCCCTGAATGCGGCTTCCTCCGGAACCGGGGTCACTATTTCCGCGATTGACCTGGGCGGCGGTCCTGCCGATGTCACCAACAACATGATCAGCCTGGGCTATGATGAAAATGCACTGAACATCTCCGCTCCCTATACCTTCCGGGGCATCACCAAGGGCAACGGCTCCAACAGCAATTTCTACCACAACAGCGTATACATCGGCGGCACGGACGCATCGGCTTCAGGCACCGGGCACACCTTTGCCTTCCAGCGCCATAACCAGGCCGGCAACGACAATATCATCAACAACATCTTCGCCAATACCCGCTCCAACACAGGCGGCAGCACCGGCAAGCACTATGCCGTCAGCTTCGCCTCCAGCAACAACAGCGGCAGCAACATAACCGGCGCGGTCCTGAACCATAACCTGTATTATGCCCCCGGCACCGGCGGTGTCATGGGATATAACGGCGCGGATGTAGCCAGCTATACGCAGAACTGGATCGCCGGCGATGTGAACAGCTTCCAGGTAGATCCGCTGTTTGTGAATCCGAATGCGGCGGGCGGCGGCTCCACCGTGCCTGATCTCCATATCAGCACCACCACGGCCAGCTACGCGGAAAGCGGGGGCATGGCGGTGCCTTCCGTAGTGGTAGACTTTGATAACGAGGCCCGTTTCGGTACGGCTGCCTACACCGGCGCGGGCACTGCTGCAGATATCGGCGCGGATGAATTCAGCGGCATCCCCGGCAACCCCCTGCTCATAAAGCTGACGGCGATCAGCGCAATCAACGCCGGCAGCCGGAACAGGGTAGACTGGAACACCGCGGCAGAAGCCCGCGGCGATTATTTCGAGCTGGAGCACAGCACCGATGCGCGGCAGTTTTCCAGGCTGGCTGCGATCGCAGCCAGGGGCAATGCCGGGGGTTACAGCTACTGGCACGGCACACCGGCGGCGGGCATCAACTACTACCGCCTGAAGATGTTCACCGCAGCCGGCGAGTTCAGCTACTCCGATGTGGTTACGGCAACGGTAGCAGCAGGTGAGCCGTTCACGATGGGCCTGTTCCCCAACCCTGCTACGGAGGTACTGACGGTGCGCACCGGCAACAGGAAGGGCAATGCCACCATCACCATCACCGATGCAACCGGCATCATACTGCTCACCGTTCCGGTGACGGCAGACCATACAAACATTTCCCTACAGCATATCCCTGCAGGCAGCTACCTGCTCCGCTATACCGACGACCGGCATACGGAGACCACCAGGTTCAGCAGGCAGTAAAAACTCGGTTTTGTGTGTTACTGACCCTCGGCTGCCCTGCGGCCGGGGGTTCTTTTTTTTTAGTGAGATTCAGTGGGCGGAAGGGCAGAGGGCAGAAAAACGAGCAAGGCAGCAGGAAGTCAGCAGCAGGAAGAGTCCGGCGCGAGTGAGAAACAGATTCAGCAGGGGAGAGGCAGCAAGCAGAACCATGTGCCTTTACGATTGCTTGCGATACACGTTTCTATATCCCTGAAGCCGCGGAAAACCGGACAGGCATTTGTTTTGGCAGCATGCAATAGTGTTGGCATAAAAGACTACATTATACTTGGGTTAATATGTAACTGGAAATACGGTTTCCGCTCAGCCAGGTTTTTTGGAATCTGTGATCCGGCGCGGTTTCGCTGAACAGGGTTCAACCGTCGACGAACCTGCGTAGGAATACGATATCCCTAGATAACGAAGATTTTTCATGCCAAGGCGGTGTCTCCGGGTCAAAATTCGACGATGTTGGTTTTTTTAAGCTTGCCAAAGGACATAAAATGGAAACAAAGCTGCTCGCAATAACCAATGTTGCCAACGGAGGCAGTACGCCCGTTCCCTTCACCGACTTTCCGGAGAACCTGATGATCGTTACACGGGTAAGTAATGAGCGCGTCGATGATATTGGTAATTCATCAACCTACCTGACTTCCACGTTTAGTAATGGATTCCTGAATGTCGGTTGGGGTTTTCCCTGTACGATGGCAAACCAGGTGCCGATCAGCTACAGAACAATTCCTAGAAGCGTGGAATACGAACTCGAATGGACATATGTTGATGATTACAGGCTGGATCTGACCCAGCCAAACCCTGTAGCAAGTTTCCATTACGACAACGGTGCCATTGGTTACACATTCGCCAATAATGCTACCAGGGTGCGGCTAAAAGGTATGTCATATGCTATCCCGGTAATTTATCAGAGGGGAGCGATAATTTTCCGACTTAGGACGGTGCGCCCCAATCCGGATAACTACGAAGAGATGATCTACGGTAATTGGTCTCTGGCTACCACGGGAACGGTCAATCTTAATGATGCCAACTTTGGACAAAAAGCATACAGGATATCTGCACAGCAGGCTCACCTTGGAGACCGTTTAAACTGGCAGTATTCAACCAATTTCGCGGAGGAAGGTAAGTATAAACATTCGATCAGTTATTTTGATGGTGTCCTTAAGAGCCGTCAGTCTCAAACGAGAATGAACTCTGCCAGCTGTCCGGGATGTTCCGCAGGGCATCCCGGACTTTTTAATAGGAGCCGTTCTGTGAACGGTATTTGAAGTTCGGGAGCTGGATATTATTTTGTTTGCCTCATAGCGATGGCAGGTGAGCAAAGGTTATCGCATACACGACGGGCAAAGCCTTTATTTTCTGACCTGTACCGTACATCAGTGGGTTGATGTGTTTAGTCGTTCCTGCTATTCGGATATTATTGTTGATAGCCTTCGTTATTGTCAGCAGCATAAAGGGCTGCATATCTTCTCATGGGTGGTCATGAGCAATCATCTCCATCTGATAGCAGGTTGCACGGGCGAACATCATTTGAGTGACGTGCTTCGTGATTTTAAGAAATACACGGCAACCAAAGTAGTAGACGCCATAAAAGAAAACAAAGTGGAGAGTCGCAGGTCCTGGCTGCTCTGGCTGTTTTGCCCCGATGGAGCAGTAAGATTCTGGCAACCTGATAACAGACCCAAGGAAATAATAAGCCGTCAGTTCTTCGTAACCGCCCGGCCAAGTACATATTCCTAATGGAAAAGCGCAGATCTTACTTTGCGGATTATGAAAAGAACGAACCGACAGGAAGAGATGTTTTCCCTCATAGAGCTGCAGCAGCAAAGTGGTCAGACCATCCTGAACTTTTGCAAAGAGCACCGCATTACACTTTCGAATTTCAACTACTGGCTACGTAAATACAGAAAAAATCTACAGCCCTCTTCAGGTTTTATTGCCATTACTCCTTCCTTTCCAGCATCCCCGCTACGCGTGCTGTATCCAAACGGTGTAGCCATCGAGCTTTCCCATCCCGATGTGTCTCTTATCAGTACCCTGGTCCGCATCGGCTGATGTTTTCTCTTACTTCCTCGCACCGGTTCCTGCTTTACCGGGAGCCTGCCGATATGCGCAAAAGCTTCGATGCCCTCTGCGGTATTGTCCGAAGTGAACTAAAGCGTGAAAGGGTGGGTATCGCCATGGGCTTTATTCAGTCGCTGTATAAGGTGGAGGCGGATGCCTGAGAACAGAAGCTGGGTGCAGCGCAACGAAAGAAGCTGAGGCTGCAAAAGAGCCTGCCTGTGATCAATGCGATGGTAAAATGGATGACCGATGAGCTGGGCAGCGGTGCGCTGATGCCCAGAAGCGCCATAGGCAAGGCAATACTCTATAGCCTGGAGCGTTGGGATAAGCTGAGCGCCTACCTGCACCATGGAAGTCTGGAAATAGACAATAACCTGGTGGAGAATGTGATCCGTCCACTGGCGCGGGCAGGAAGAACTATTTGTTTGCAGGCTCTCATGACGCTGCAAGGAGAGCGGCAATCGCCTATTCATTCTTTGCGATGTGTAAAAAGGAAGGCGTGGATCCTGGCTCCTGGCTTACCTGGGTACTGGGAAAAATAACGGAATCGAAAGTGCCATACCTGCACGAACTATATCCAAAGCAGTACAAAGAGATCCTGGCAGCACAACAAAAGACCAACCCGTAAGCATCTTACTACAAACTTCCAATACGTCTTTTATAGGGCGGATACTAAACTACTAACTTTAACCTAAGGACAATGAAGAAGTCAAAATTCACTGAGAGCCAGATTGTAGCCGCTATTAAGAAGCAGGAGAGCGGCATTTCCACCAAAGAGGTATGCCGGGAACTCGGCCGAAGCCACCTTCTATAAGTGGAAGGCACGATATGGCGGCGCCTCCGACTACTTATCATTACAAGGTTCGTCCTAAAGAAGACGCACTGCTTAAAGAAGCACTCTCGGAACTTGTAGCACGGCACCCTGCCATAGGGTTCTAGCAGAGTTATTACCGGCTGCGCCATAAAGGATATCCGTGGAACCATAAACGCCTCTACAGGGTTTATACAGCCATGGAGCTTAACGTGCGTCACAGGGCCAGAAGAAGGCTGCCGCAACGTATAAAGCTGCCGCTGAGTATCCCCTTCGAGCCAAACCAGATGTGGAGCATTGATTTTATGAGCGACAGTCTTTCTGACGGCAGGAAGTACCGGCTGTTTAATGTCATGGATGATTTCAACCGTGAGTCGCTGGCTATTGAGGCAGACACCTCCCTGCCTGCCCTTCGGGTGATCAGGACCCTGGAGCATCTGATCCTTACAAGGGGTAAGCCTGCTAATCTCAGATGTGACATGGTCCTGAGTTTATCAGCCACAGGCTGCAGCAATGGTGCGAGAAAAACAGGATCACCCTTCAGTATATCCAACCCGGAGAGCCGACACAGAATGCATACGTCGAGAGACAGAACGGATCCCTGAGAAGGGAATTACTCAATACATATCTGTTCACCAGATTAAAAGAAGTAAGAATGATGACAGAAGCCTGGCAGCAGGATTATAACAACCAAAGACCTCACAAGGCACTAGGATACCTGACACCACAACAATATTATAAGCAATGGACCGGTAGCGAAAGACCGCTGAGAAAGAGTACTGAAGCTTTATCCACATCGGCGAGCGGAGGTCCCCTCAGACCTCAGGCGAAGACGATTGTGGATAAAGTATTTGGGAAACAAACAGATCAAATAACCACCAAACACTACTTTTAATCACTACAACTTTTAGGGAAGCTCACAGAGCTTTAACCTGCAGCCAGCGTTCCGGAGGGATTGTAACTGTATCGGCAGTTGAATCCTGGCGCGGACGAATAAATCACGCTATCCAGCACAGGCTGCCCGTCTTAGTAACACGTATACATGGTATTGTGTGGGTGATAAATCCCGTTGCCGGGATCGGAGTCCCAGTCGATCCGGGTGCAGTTGCCGGCGGTATCATAGCTCAGGTCAAAGCGGTGGTGTTCGACAAATGCCTGCACCGACAGGTAAGGAACTGCATCTGAGAGATTTGCGTTCCAAGATAATCTGCTGCGAGGTATTATTTTAATAAATAGAGAGGCTGCCATCCGGCAGCCTCTTTGTATATGAAACACTAAGCCTGTTCTTTACCGGGCCAGGAGCAGCCTTGCGGTCAGAACCCGCTCGCCGGCCGTGACGCGGATGATATACACCCCATCCAGGAACTGCGCATCGAGGCTAAGAGGCAGTTTCAGCTCATTGCCGCCTGCGGATGCCTCGGTATGCTGGTATACCCGCTGTCCTACCGCGTTCAGCACTTCCACCAGTAACGGTCCGCTGCCTGCAGTTGCCGCATCCAGGGCTACGGTGAACGCGCCCGGTGTGGGGTTAGGATAGACGGTGAGCCCCGCAGGGGAGGCCTGCTCTTCCATGGCGCCCGACTGCCTGCAGGATACCACGTTCACGTCAATGCCTGAAGACCAGACATGGTTGCCGTTGAGCGTGGTGCGCACCTGGTACCTTCCGGAGGCCGTGGCATCGTAATGTGCCTGGGTGGCGCCGGAGATGTTTTGGTACACGCCGTTCGCGTCCTTCTTCAGCCACTGGTAGGAATAGCCGCTGCAGGTATTGGCATACAGCCGCACGCTGCCGCCGGAACAGAAGGTGGTCGGCCCGCCAGCGGTGATCCTGGCTACCTGGGTGGTATTGATGGATACCGTGGTGGGCGCCGACCAGGCCATACAGCCGTCAGGACGTGTGATCTTTACCTGGTAGTCGCCTGCCTGCGTAGCGGTATAGGCGTCGGTGGTAGCCCCGCTGATATTGCTGCCGTTGCGGATCCACTGATAGGTATAGCCGGTGCCGTCTGCCGCATACAGCGTTACATTGCCGCCGGAGCAGAATGTCGTGGAGCCGCCGGGCCCGATGCTGGAGAAATCAGGCACGGTCACCGTGAGCGAAGAAGCCGGGCTGGAGCAGCTGCCCACCGTGATGGTGCAGGTATAGGTGCCGGCCATGGCCGTAGTGGCGCCGTAACGTACCGGGTCTTCGAGGCTGGAGGTCCAGCCGCCGGGACCGGTCCAGCTATAGGTAGCGCCGGCAACGGTGTTCGCATACAGGTTGATCTGCTGGCTCTGGCATACCGGGCTGTTGCTGCTGATGGTCGGCGCGGCCGGCGGCGTGCAGCTTACATTACAGTTGTAGGTAAGCGCATTGGTGCCATAGAGCTTGTAGGAGCAGGTCTTCAGCAGCGTGCCGGAGCTGCTGTATTCGTACACCCAGCTCGATTCGTTATCAATGCCGGTGATCGTCTTTTCGGTAAACGTGATACCCGAAACCGCCGAAGCCGTGCGGAACTTGTAGGCGCCCGTACCTGCAGGCGTGCCCGCATCGAAGCGCACCGTTACCGAGGTGTTGGACGAGGAGCTCTGCGTGCTGTTGGTCTTCTGGTTGAGGATCAGGACCACCACCTTGCCGTTCTTCGTGCCTGCATAGGCTTTTACCTGGTTGTCGGCATTGCCGGAGGCCACCAGCGGATAATAAGTGCCGCCGCTGAAATGATCGGCCACCATTTTGTAATGCCAGTAGCTGGGGCGTTTGGGATCGGAGCCGCAGTTGCTGATATAGCCCATGCCCTTGCTGCAATCGCCTTCCTTCATGGACCAGGGGTTCATGAACTTCACCCAGGAAGAGGAGCCGGAATTCAGTCCCATGGCGGTGAAGAACATTTCCGCCATCCACTGTCCGCCGAGGAAGCTGCGGTTGTCATAGCCCTGCAGCACGCCGGCGTTGTTGCTGGCCTCATCAATGCAGCTGGTGCAGTTCTCGATATTGAACTCCGTGCAGGCGATGCGCAGGTTGGACACCGAACGTCCGGTGCTGTTGTTTTCGATCATCTCCACGATACCGCGCCACTGGTTCGTGGTGCTGCCGTCGTTCTGCATCTTGGCGAGGAAGCCGGTGGCGGGCTGCAGCGGGTTGTCGATCACTGCTTGCCTGTTCGTCAGCGTAGGATAAGTGTGGAAGGAGATCACATCCACGAAGTACTTGCCTGCACCAGCACCGGTACTAATGGTGCCCATGATAGAGTTGGCATTTGAGGGTGCGCTGATCAGGTCATTCATGATCTTGTTCACATCGTAGTACTTGTCGGAACCGAACATAGCGAGCTCGGGACCTACGATCCTGATATCCGGATCGGCGTCCTTCATCTTCGTGGCATACTCCTTCATCATATTGGCGATATCATCGGTCTCGGTGGCGTAGTCGCTCCAGCCGAAGCCGCCGCCCGAGTTCGCGCAGTTGCTGGGCAGGTCGGGCTCGTTGGCGATGATCCAGTAGGTGATCGGGTTGCTCGCATAGATATGGTTGTTGAGCCGGTCCACCAGGTTGCGGGCAATGAGCGCCTGGTTGGCCAGGGAGATCCCGTAGAGCGGCTTGCCGCTGCAGGCGGGGTTATGGCTTACCTGGATGATGGGCTCCATGCCGTACTGGCGGATCTTGTCGATCAGTCCTGTAAGCCGGGTCACATCGGCCGCGTCAACCGAGTAGTCGCCGTTCCAGTCGTACAGCGGATCGTAGTTGGCCGCGATGCCCCCGATACGTACGTACTTGACCCCACTCGCCGCCACATCGGGCAGGAGGGCGTCTACGTTGTCTGGATAGGGTGTATGGCTGTTATCTATGTACCAGGCGTTCTGCCCGAACATGTCGGGCGAGACGCTGATCTGCGCTTCCGCCGCCTGGGGCAGGAGTGCCAGGGACAGGGCGACCAGGAGTTTTTTGGTTTTGACGATAAGGGTTTCGCGCTTGCCGGCAGCAGGCACAGGGGCGACCTGCGCAGCCGGCAGCACATGAGTGAATGTGTTGCTCATCTTTAATTGTTTTTTCGTTTACACAATTACTTTCGTTTCCGTTGAAGAAGAACCTACAATCACCGGCCGCCCGGAGCTGTGCTGGCCGACGTCAGGCCTGCTGCCCTGGTGCACCGGTTGGTCGTATCGTTTTGCGGAGGCGGGGGACTCAGTGTTCATTGCAGCGCTGCGTTCAGGGGTATTCCGCCAGCACCTCCGGCGCCTGTGCTGGAAAAATTCTGTTCCTCCCGCTCCCCAATGCCGCAGTTGCGGTCCGGCGGCACCCGTACCTTCTGTTTAATCGGAAAAAATGGTCATGGAAAACAAAGGCTGAAACTCCGCGACTTATTACCGCATATGGCCGAGTACCCGAAAAATCGGAAAACAATTATCTTTTTTTCAGCAGTGTTGCTGGCACGCGCGGGACAGAGGCTGTCCATTGTTTCACAATTTCCACAGCTCATCCGGAAATCTGACCGCATTCTGCAACGCTCTGCCGTTGGGGGAATGTGCTGATGTGTTGATGTGCTGATGTGCTGATGTGCTGATCTGCTGATGAAAGCAGATGTACGGCGCGAGCGAGGGGAGTTAGCAGAAAAAAGTTGGCAGTAGGCAGTTAGCAGTTGGCAGATCCGGCGCGAGCGAGGGAGTTGGCAGTAAGCAGTTAGCAGTTGGCAGATCCGGCGCGAGCGAGGGAATAGGCAATAGGCAGATGTCCGGCGCGTGTACGAGAGGGATTCAGAAGGCGGAAAGCAGTAGGCAGATGTCCGGCGCGTGTACGAGAGAGAGTCAGAAGGCAGAAAGCAGAGGGCAGAAACGCAAAGAAACAATTCCACGAAGCAGCAATTCCACAAAGCAATAGCCCCGCACTGTTACCGGTTCGCCGTAACTTCGGCGGCTATGCTGCTACAATTGAGAATGACGGTCTTATCGCTGCTGCTGGCGGGTACTTTCTTACCTGCCCGGGCGCAGCAGCCGCGATATACGCCGAAACGGCTGGTGGAGGAAAGGGATTCCGCAGTTATCAATGCCGGTTTCAAAGATGACACGTCACTGCGCTCCTGTTTCGTGACAGGTGCCACGCTGTTTGACGTGGATGATGACCACACCACCCCGATCATGATCAATGCCAGGTGCCTGCTCAGCATTACGGGACCTTCAGGACCGAAAAAGGAAGGGCGCTATACTGCCTATGTGTTCGACCGGGACAGCAGCCGGAAGTACAGGATCTGGGAGCAGGAGTACCGGGACGACAAACTGAACGGCACCTGGAAGATGTATAACCTGGCAGGCAGCCAGGTATCGGAACAGCGGTTCGTCAACGACAGCCTGGACGGGATGAGCCGGGACTACTGGCTGGACGGGAAAACGGTGATCGCCGAGACGGTATACAAGGGCGGAAGCCGGCACTACCGGAGAAAGGAGTTCTACCCCACAGGGGTGCTGCAGCGGGAGACGGTGGTCCGCAACGGTAAGCTCAACGGAACGGCCCGGCAGTATTACGACAACGGCAAGCCGCGGGAAGTGGCGGGATTCAGGGACGACGAGTTCGACGGGGTACGGCAATACTACCATCCGAACGGACAGCTCTGGCAGGAGCAGGTGTTCCGGAAAGGAAAATACTGGAAGGCAGTAGCCAACTATACGGCAGACGGTAAAAAGCGGGATGCCGGTACCCTCCGCAACGGCAACGGCACCATCATCTATTACAACGAAGACGGTACCGTACGGGATGTACGGAATATCGTGAACGGAGTGCCGGAGGAGTAAGCAGATGGCAGTAGGCAGATCCGGCGCGAGCGAGGGGAGTTGGCAGTAGGCAGTAAGCAGTAGGCAGATGTCCGGCGCGCGTATGACAAAGATTCAGAAGGCGGAAGGGCAGATGTCCGGCGCCCGTATTAGCTTGTACGCTGCGTGGCCCACCAACGATGGAGTTAACCCGGCACCTTACACGAGGTCCTTGACCGCGGAGATGTATCAGTGTAAGACCTGGAACAGGGGAAACTTTGTTAAATTGCCCCGTCACTGAACCTGCGCAACCGCAAAATGTATCGGAACAATTCGGGACTGATCCTCTTATACAGTGTAACCACAGCGGTTGCGCAGATGCTGAATATGCTGCTAAGCCGCCATACCCATTATTTGGCGGGCTGGCTGGCGATACTGGTATGGGTCCTCGCCCTGGCGCTAGTGGTGAGTGCCGCACGAAGAAGGAATCCTGCGCTCGGACTTGCTGGGCAATGTGTATTGTGCTTTGCAGTTTTTATTGTGTCGCTGGTCATCACTTTCGTCTTTAACTATTTTACAGGCTGGACAACGGGGCAGTGGACGGAAATAGCGGCAGGATACGGTGTATTAATGCTCGTCGGCATGGTGTTGAGTTTTCTGGTACCGCTTGCCTTAAAAGGCTGCCGGCTGATCATGGATATTTTAAAGAGTTAGCGCGCCAGCAGATTATATACGACGGAAAGCAAAGCCTGTTAACCTGGGCTTTTCCCTCACCGTGGAAAAAGGAGATTGCGGCTTACTCCGGCCGGGCTGAAGGACCCCTTTTCACCACCGCAATGGCGGTCATATGGTGGATTTGTGGTGTCGCTTTTTGCGATTTCGTCGATCTTTGCTTATGCCAGCGCTGTCAGTTCAGAGTGCGATCGTACAGCTCGGAACTCAAGTTAATTGCAGGCACTCTTCTGCCCCCAGCCTTTTTGCCTTCTAAAGCTATGTAATACTCGCGCCGGATCTGCCAACTGCTTGGAGGGGAAGCATAATCGGGCTGCGTGCACAACCATACGCCACCGGTGTAGAAAACGCTGCCATCGGGGTAGAAGGGACAACTGTCGGTGTAAATACGGCAATGACCGGTGTCAGGGAGACAACTATCCCGGTAACAGGAACCAGGGCCGGTGTCAAACGGACAGGTACCGGTATCAAAGCAACGACTACCGGTGTAGCAGTAGCTTTGACAGGGGGCAAAGAGGCATTGACCCCGAACGAAGGGTCATTGTCACCGAAGGAAGAAGCTTTTACCGGTATCATCCGGACTTCTACACCGGCAGTTGTCGCTCCTACCGGGAACAAGGTCGCTGCTGCACCGATAGCGGTCATTTTTACCCTTACCGACGTTTTTTCCAGGGTTATGGGACTGATGCAGGCAGTTGACAACGCAGTTCAGGCAGTGCCGGCAATCTCCTGGTTCATCTTTGTATGAACTGAGATGCCGGCAGCAACAAGCATGGTTGTGTCACACGGTATTCGCAGGTCTGAAAACTTCGCCAAACCCGGAGAGATGTTTCTTTAGGGAATCGTTTCTGCGTGTTTTAGTAGTTTGCTCTTCTGCGCGCTGCCTTTCTGCCCTCTTAATCTCTGAATTCATTGAGCCATTCCGCCATTGCGCAATTTATTTCTGCCCGTTATCGCTCATCTTTGCAGCAGCCATGCGCAACAATACAAAGCTCAAAAAGCTCCTGGAGGACCATAGTGTGACCCTGTCAATGAACGGGGCGCTGATCGAGGCGATCGTGACGGGGGAGGGGTATTCGTTTCTGGTGGAGGGAAAGAACCTGACGGATGTGTTTGACCGGGCGCTGCGGACACTGCATCAGTATTCCCGGCAGGGCGGGGACGATATGCCGGGGAGGCCTGCGGGAGATTGATCCGGTGACTATGCCGTATAAAATGAAAAGGGGACGCGCGACAGCGTCCCCTTTGTATTGCATTGGTCTGAAAAAACAAATCCTTAGTTCTCGGCAAATACCCTCGGGCGGTGTTTGATGCCACCGGAGCCGTCGTCGTCATGTCCGCCGCCGGAAGGTCCGGTGATCTTGTCCTTCTTGCGCTTGAGCCAGGCTTTGAGGCGGAAGCTGAGCAGCATCAGCACCGGCACCAGGATAAGCGTCAGGAAGGTGGCAAAGCCCAGTCCGTAGATCATGGTCCAGGCGAGCGGCGCCCAGAAGTCGGCGCTGTCGCCGCCCAGGTAGATATGCGGGTTCAGCTCGCTGAACAGGGCGCCGAAATCAATATTGAGCCCCACTGCCAGCGGGATAAGTCCGAGAATGGCGGCAGTGGCCGTCAGAAGCACCGGTGTCATACGGGTGCGTCCTGCCGCTACGATGGCGTCGTAGGGGCTCATGCCTTCCTTCAGCATCAGGTCCATGAACTCCACCAGGAGGATACCGTTACGCACCACGATACCTGCCAGGGCCACGATGCCGATACCGGAGATGGCGATGGAGAAATCGGTGCGGAAGATGCCCACGCCCAGCATCACCCCGATGATCGAGAAGATCACCTCGGAGAGGATGATGATGGTGCGGCTGAACGAGTTGAACTGGATGACCAGGAGCAGGAAGATCAGCGCCACGGAGATGGAGAAGGCATTGCCCAGGAAGCCCATGGTCTCTGCCATCTCTTCCTGCTGTCCGCCCATGCGGACGCTCACGCCTGCCGGCGCCTTATAGTTGTTCAGCTCGCGCTGGATATCGGCCACCACCTCGTTCGGGTTAAAGCCGTTGAGCACGTTCGAGGAAAGGGTAATGATCCTTTTCTGGTCCAGGCGCTTGATGCCCCCATAGGTATTGGTGTACCGGATATCGGCGAAGGCGCTGATGGGCACCTGGCGCACCACGCCGCCCATACCCATATCGCGGTACACGATGGGCATATTGCGAACGGCGTCAATGTTCTCGCGCTGGTCTTCGCGAAGGCGCAGGGTGATCTTGTAATCATCGTTCTGGTCGCGGAAGCGCGAGATCTCCTTGCCGAAGACGGCGGTACGCAGGTTGTTGACCACTGTAGCCGTATTGATGCCTTCGTTGTTCATCCGCTCGCGGTCTACATTGAATGCGATCTCGGGGTTGCGGGCCATGAAGTCGGAGCGCAGCTCTTCCACACCGGCTATGTTCTTTCTCTCCAGGTAGCGCTTCATGGACTCGGAAGTGGCCACCAGGGAATCCAGGTTATCGCCCGTGATCTCGATCACGATGGGCTTCGGCAATGGCGGTCCGCCCTGCTCCTTATCCACGGTTACCTCGGCGCCGGGGATGTCCTGCACCGCAGCCCGGATCTTTTCCATATAAGCGACGGTGGATTCACCGTTCCGCTCGGAGAACTTCACGTAGGCTACCGTGATCTTGCCCTTGTTCGGGAAGTCGCCGACCTCGCCGGAGTTCGGGTCCACGGCGCCTACCGTTACGTTCGAGATGACGGATTTGACGATCGGCGAGCGCTTGCCGTTCTTGTCGGTGATCGCCTCGTTCACCCTTTTCTCCAGCTTGCTGAGCACCTGGTCGGTATAGGCCTGGTCGGTGCCCACGGGCATGTTCAGGTATACATAGGTGAAGTTGGGCTGCTGGTCGGGGAAGAACACGGGCGCCTTTCCGCGGACAGCGAGCAGCCCGATGGCGAAGAACAGGATACCGAAGGTGATCATGATGACCTTGCCGGGGTGTGCGAGGGAGATCTTCAGCCATTTGGTATACCAGTCCTGGAATGAAGGCCAGGCCCTGGTCTGGAACCCATGGATCCATTTGGAGAAGATATATTTCTCTGCGAGGACGAACAGGTAGATGAAGATGATGAAATTACCCATGCCCCATGCCTGGGCGAGGTAGCAGATAGCGGCCAGGGACAGGAAGATGATCATGGTGATCTTGTCTTTCTTTGTCCAGCGGCGGCGGGAGTCCGGGTTCTCCTGGTCGTGCGGCTTCATGAAATCAACCGCGAACACGGGGTTGATGATATAGGCCACCAGCAGGGATGCGACCAGCGTAATGATCAGGGTGATGGGCAGGAAGAACATGAACTCCCCGATCAGGCTGTTCCAGAACGCCAACGGGATGAAGGGGATGAGGGTGGTGAGCGTACCGGTAAGTACGGGCAGGAACACCTCGCCTGCGGCCATCTTTGCCGCCTTCTTGATCGGCATCTTGCCGTTATCGTAGATCCGGTGCGTGTTCTCGATGACCACGATGGCATCATCCACCACGATACCCAGCGCCAGGAGGAAGGAGAAGAGGACGATCATGTTCAGCGTGAAGTCAATGCCCGGCATGACGAGGAAGGCGATGGCGCAGGACAGCGGCACCGACATGGCCACGAACAGGGCATTGGTCACACCCATGAAGAACATGAGGATGAGGGTCACGAGGATAAAGCCGATGATGATCGTATTCACCAGGTCGTGCACGGTAGTACGCGTCTGATCGCTCTGGTCGCCGGTGATGACGATGTTCAGGTCTTTGGGCAGCTCGTCTTTTTTCATCTCGTCGAGCAGGGCCATGATCTTGTCGGAAGCCTCGATCAGGTTCTTGCCGGAGGCCTTGATGACATTGAGGGTGATTACGTTCTGTCCGTTGAGGCGGGCATAGCTTTTCTGCTCTTCGAAATCGTCCCTTACCTCCGCGATGTCGCGCAGGTACACGGAGCCGCCGTTCTGGTTCTTGACGATGATATTGCCGATCTGCTCAGCGCTTTTGAACTCGTTCTTGACGCTGAGGATCCTTTTCTGGTTGTTCATGGATACCTGTCCGGCAGTAGCGGATACGTTTTCCATGGCCACGGCGCGGTCAATATCGTCGAAGGTGAGTCCGGCAGCCTGCATGCGGAACAGGTCCACGTTGATCTGGATCTCGCGCTCGAGGGCGCCCACCATATCCACCCGTTTGATCTCTTTCAGTCCCTCGATATTATCCTGGATCCGGTCGGCGAACTTCTTCAGCCGGTTCAGGTCGTAGTTGCCCGAGATGTTCACATACAGGATGGGCAGCTCGGAGAGGTCAATATCCTTTACCTCGGGCTCGTTGGGCAGGTTCTGGGGCAGGTCGGGGCGGGCCTTGTCCACCGCGTCCTTCACATCCTCTTTGGCCTTGTCTACCTCCACATCCGGGGTAAACTCCACGATCACTACAGAGAAGTCCTGGAAGGAGTTGGAGGTTACTTTCTTCACGCCGGTCAGGTTCTTTACCTGCTTTTCGATCGGCTTGGTCACCAGGTTCTCCATATTCTCGGGAGAGGTGCCGGGGTTGAACGTCTGCACGATGATCTGCGGGATCTTGATCTCCGGGAAGCTTTCCTTCGGCAGGTTCAGGTAGGTCATCAGTCCCGCAAGGGTGATGATGACCGTGATGATAT
>Ga0196964_10000955_pt1 | contig 15574 bp, 14 predicted proteins | sample S1_10metaG_FD_148615 | JGI IMG/M metagenome (GOLD analysis project Ga0196964, IMG submission 148615) | Soil microbial communities from Anza Borrego desert, Southern California, United States - S1_10 | ecosystem: Environmental > Terrestrial > Soil > Desert | place: USA: California | collected...
GCCTTGACCGGAGCCCTCGAGGCGCTGAACAAGGCCCAGCAGCTCGACGGCGGCGCGGCCGTGGCTGCGCGCGCCGTGCGCGACCGGGTGCGGATGCGCCTGAACTGACCTCCCGCGCCGCCTGGTTGAAAGCGGGTCCTCGCATGTCGCTGAACGTCGCGGTCCAGATGGACCCGATCGAGTCCGTCAACGTCGAGTCGGACACCACCTTCCTGATGCTGCTGGAGGCGCAGGCGCGCGGCCACGCCCTGTTCGTCTACGCGCCCGAGCACCTGGCGCTGGAGAACGGCCGGCTGACCGCCCGCGGCCGCGGCGTGTCGGTGAAGGCCGTGCAGGGCGAGCACGCGGCGCTCGGCGCCTGGGAGCGGCGCGACCTGTCGGAGGCCGACGTGGTGCTGATGCGCCAGAACCCGCCGTTCGACATGGCCTACGTCACCGCCGCTCACCTGCTTGAGACCATCCATCCGAAGACCTTGGTGGTGAACGATCCGGCCGAGGTGCGCGGGGCCCCGGAGAAGCTGATGGTCACCCGCTGGCCCGATCTCCAGCCGCCGACCCTGATCAGCGGTGACGTCGAGGCGCTGAACGACTTCCACCGCCGCTGGGGCGACGTGGTGCTGAAACCCCTGCACGGCATGGCCGGCTCCGGCGTGGTGCGGCTGAAGGCCGACGATCCGAACGTCGAGGCCCTGGTGGAGATGCACGCGGCGGTGAACCGCGACCCGCTGGTGATGCAGGCCTTCATCCCGGCGGTCAGCGCCGGCGACAAGCGCATCATCCTGGTCGACGGCGAGCCGGTGGGCGCGATCAACCGTGTGCCGCCCAAGGGCGCGGTGCGTTCCAACCTGCGCGTCGGCGGCCGAGCCGAGCCGGTGGACCTGACCGCCCGCGACCGCGAGATCTGCGCGACCATCGGCCCGGAGCTCAGCAGGCGCGGGCTGCTGTTCGTCGGCATCGACGTGATCGGCGACTATCTGACCGAGATCAACGTCACCTCGCCCACCGGCGCGCAGCAGATGAAGCGTTTCGGCGCGGGCGACCCGGTGGCGAGGATGTGGGACCGCATTGAAACTCTGCGCGCATAACGGCTAAGCTGGATTTGGAGCGGCCGGGAGACACAGGACCGCCACACTTCCACTTTCCGTTCTCACTTTGTTCTTGATGTGCTCCGCGCGCGCGGTTAGGCTTGTGGATAATTCCTAGCCGGAGACAAGGCTTATGGTCGCGCGGGTGGTGACGGTGGCGTTCGAGGGCGTCGACGCCCGCAAGGTGGATGTCGAGGTTCAACTAGTCGGCGCCCAGCAGCCGGCCTTCGTGGTCGTGGGCCTGGGCGACAAGGCGGTGGCCGAGAGCCGCGAACGGGTGCGCGGCGCCTTCGCCGGGCTGGGGCTGGCCCTGCCGCCCAAGCGCATCGTCGCCAACCTGGCCCCGGCCGACCTGCCCAAGGACGGCAGCCACTACGACCTGCCCATCGCCTTGGCCCTGCTGGCGGCCATGGGGGTGATCCCGCTGGACGCGCTCGACGGCTGGGCCGCGGTGGGAGAACTCGGCCTGGACGGTCAGATCGCGCCGGTGGCGGGCGCCCTGCCGGCCGCGGTGTTCGCCTCGTCCATGGGCCTTGGCCTGATCTGCCCGGAGGCCAACGGGCCCGAGGCCGCCTGGGCCGGGGAGGTGTCGATCCTGGCGCCGCGCTCGCTGATCGGCCTGATCAACCACTTCCGCGGGTCCCAGCTGATCAGCCCGCCCAAGCCCGGCGCGGTGGCGTCGGGCGCGAGCGTGCCGGACCTGCGGGACGTCAAGGGCCAGGAGCAGGCCAAGCGGGCGCTGGAGATCGCCGCCGCCGGGGGCCACAACCTGCTGTTCTCCGGTCCGCCGGGCTCGGGCAAGTCGATGCTGGCCCAGCGGCTGCCCGGCATCCTGCCGCCGCTGACCGCCCGCGAGCTGCTGGAGACCAGCATGGTCTGGTCGATGGCCGGCCTGATCGCCAAGGGCGAGCTGACCCGCGACCGGCCGTTCCGCAGCCCACACCACTCCGCCTCCATGGCCGCGCTGACCGGCGGCGGCGTGCGCGCCAAGCCCGGCGAGGTGTCGCTGGCTCACAACGGAGTGCTGTTCCTGGACGAGCTGCCGGAGTTCAGCCCCCAGGCGCTGGACAGCCTGCGCCAGCCGCTGGAGACCGGCGAGGTGATCGTCGCCCGCGCCAACCACCACGTCCGCTATCCGGCGCGTGTGCAGCTGGTGGCCGCTCAAAATCCGTGCAGGTGTGGACTAGGGGGCGCCGGGCGCGGCGCGTGCGGTAAGGCTCCGCGTTGTCAGCGAGACTATCAGGGCCGGGTGTCCGGGCCGCTGATCGACCGCATCGACCTGCAGGTGGACGTGCCGCCGGTGACCGCCGCCGACCTGGCCCTGCCGCCGCCGTCCGAAGGCACCGCCGAGGTCGCCGCCCGGGTGGCCGAGGCCCGCGCCGCCCAGGAGCAGCGCGCGCTCGACCTCGGCCTCGATCCGGAAGCGGGCCTGAACGCCCGCGCCGCCGGCGAGGCGCTGGACAAGCTCGCGGCCCTGGACGAGTCGGCCAAGGCGCTGCTGTCGCGCGCCGCCGAGGCCGGCGGCCTCACCGCCCGGGGCTGGACCCGCACCCTGCGGCTGGCCCGCACGGTCGCCGACCTGGAAGGCTCCACCCCGGTGCTCCGCCGCCACGTCGCCGAAGCCCTGATCTACCGCCGCTCCGCCCTGGAGCCCGCGCCCGGCGCCGTGCCGCAGCCCGCGTACTGACCCCCCCGCCGCGCTTCCTTTGCGGGAGCGGGTGGCCTGCGGAGGCCCGGTGACGCCGCCGCCGCCGCTCACGCTCTTCGCCCGGCCTTGAGCGTGCTGGCCACCACCGGCGCGAGCCGCTCGGCGATGATGCGGATCCCCTGGGCGTTGGGATGGATGCGGTCGGACAGGTTGTAGCGCGGGTTCAGGGCCACGCCGTCCAGCAGGAACGGATAGAGGGCCACGCCGTGTGCCTTGGCCAGCGACGGCCACACCGCGTCGAACGCGCGCTGATAGCTCTCGCCCAGCAGCGGCGGCGCGCGCATGCCGGCCAAAACCGGGGTGATCCCGCGGCCCTTCAGCTTGCGCACGATCGCGTCGAGGTTTGCCTTGGTGCGCGACGGCGAGACTCCCGTCAGCAGGTCGTTGCCGCCCAGCGCCACGACGCAGACGTCGGTGTCGCCGGGCACGGCGCGTTCCAACCGTGCGAGGCCGCCGGCGGTGGTGTCGCCGTTGACGCCGGCGCCCCGGACACGCGCGGGAACGCCGGCCCGGGCGAGCGCGGCCTGGAGCTGCGAAGGCAAGGCCTCCTGCATCTTCAGCCCGTAGCCGGCGGTGATGGAGTCGCCCAGCACCGTGATCACCGGCGCGGACCCCGCGCCGCCGGCCAGCAGGGCGGCGCCCGCGCCGATCAGCACGCCGCGCCGGTCGAGGTCGTCAGGAAAATCGGTCATGGGACGCGCCATGTAGGAACCCGCCCGCTCCGCCCAAGCGCCGCCGTGAAGACGCTTGCACGTTTGTTTTTCCGGGCCATATCTTGCTCAAGTCCCCGAGGGGACCTCGACAAAAGGGCAATTTCGCGATGAGCGACTTCAACAACGGCTATCCGCGCGCGATCCCGTCGTCCGCCGACATGGCCGTCGACACCGGCCTGCGCGCCTTCATGCTGGGCGTCTACAATAAGCTGGCGCTGGGGCTGGGCGTCGCGGGCGTGCTGGCCTGGGTGACCGGCAACGTGCCGGAAGTGACCTCCATGCTGTTCCAGCAGGTCGGCCGCGGGATCACCTACACCCCCCTGGGCTGGGTCGTGGCCCTGGCGCCGGTGGTGCTGCTGTTCGGTTCCATGTTCACCATGAAGAACCCGACCGCGCGCGGCACGGGCGTGCTGTATTGGCTGGTGGTGGCCGCGATCGGCGCGGGCGGGGGCCTCTGGTTCCTGCGCTACACCGACGCCTCGCTGGCCTCGACCTTCTTCGTCACCGCGGCGGCGTTCGGGGCGCTCAGCCTGTGGGGCTACACCACCAAGCGCAACCTGTCGGGCCTGGGCACCTTCCTGTTCATGGGCCTGATCGGGCTGATCCTGGCCTCGCTGGTCTTCGCCTTCCTGCCGGCGGCGCAGAACCCGATGTTTTACTTCATCATCAACGCGCTCGGCGTGCTGATCTTCGCGGGCTTCATCGCCTACGACACCCAGCGGATGAAGATGGGCTACTACGCGGCGGGCGGCGACCGGAACATGCTGGGCGTGCTGACCAACTGGGCGGCGCTGGGCCTGTTCATCAACTTCGTCAACCTGTTCCAATTCCTGCTGTCGTTCCTCGGCAACCGCGAGTGATCGCGGGCGCCGAGCCGAACGGAAGAGCCCCGGTCGCAGGACCGGGGCTTTTTCATTCCACGACGGTGAAGCGGCCCTTGTCGAACACGCGCAGCACCTGGGCGAGTTCGCGACCGCGCTTGAGGATCATGCCGCCCTGGCCGATCACCGCCCAGGCGCCCTGCTTGCGGGCCAGGTCCGGCCGCTTCTCGATCCGGTAGGAGGGCGCCTCGCCGGAGCGGCGGAACACCGAGAACACCGCGGCGTCCCTGGTTCCGGCGATGGCGTAGTCGCGCCACTCGCCGGCGGCGACCATCCGGCCGTAGGTGCGAAGAATGAGGTCGAGCTCGCGACGCTCGAAAAACACCGGGCCCCGCAGCGGGGCGTGAGACCAGTCGAGGCTCATCGATCAAGACCTTAGACCCTGAACGGGTCCCCGCGCCAGCCGTTGCGTGACGGTTCGGAGACGTTGCTCGTGGAACACGGGTTCCGCCTCACATGAACAGTCGTTCACCAAATGCCTTGAAAGGGTCGCAATTCGGTCCCGGACGCGCCCGTATGCGCCCCGATAAAGCGAATGTCGGCCGGTCGGGGTCATCGGAAAGTCCCGGATCCTGAACAGCCCCCCCAGCCCCCCTGGATCGTACGGGGCTCCGGTCGGTCGACTTCCTCCAAGCGACGAGCGCCCGCGCGACCCTCCTCCCCCCTCCGGTCGTGCGGGCGTTTTCGCGTCTGCTTTTCCCCACCTCCACCTTCGTCACCCTCGCCGGTCGTCCCGCGGGCATAAAAGGCAACAGCGGTTGCGCGCGAGGCACGCCCACGACGCCTCACGCACGTTTGTCAGAGCGCCAGATGGATACGTGGTTTTGACCCCAAACCACGGAATTATGCCGCACCGACTTTGGGGTGGATCGTGGCGTCAGGGATAGGATAGGATTCGGCATCTAGGATTGGTGCGCGTGAGGGGTATTTTGACTCGTTTTGCACACTCCGTTCTAATGGCCGCCTTTGTTCTCTTGCCGACCCAAGCGCATGCTGACGAGTATCGGCTTGCGGGCGGCACTTGGGATATGATGGCATTCGTAGACATAGAGAAAATTGAGGTTGATGGCAATTACAAAATTGCCCCCCTGCTGCTTATCTTTGATCCCGCCGATAGTGAATTCAAGTACGGAGATGTTGTCGTAAGGTACGACTGCTCAGAGCGTACTGCGCAAGTTATGTCTGAATCTTATTATGGCCATGACGATAGCTTGCAAAAGCAATTCGGGAGACAGGAGGTTAACACTCCACCGGAGAAATCCAGCGGCTGGTTTATGCTGAATGCGATTTGCGACGGGACCGCGCAGCCGGTTCCCTATAATCCGGGTCGTGAAAGGCTATTTTCGTTTGTGTTGAATACATTCGAGCAAATGAACTCGCGTGAGCAGCCTAAATAGGCGTCACATAAAGCGCGTGTGTCGTCCCCTTTCAAAGTATTAACCGGGCACCTGTGGCCGTCGCTTAGGCCCGAGGCGTCGAACACGCGCGCTCGCAGACGGTGCGATCAGCCTTCGGGGTGAACCGAGGGCGAAAAGGAAAGGACAGGGAGGTTTTACAGCCGCTCCGCCGCCACGATGCGGCCGGTGCGGGCGGACTGGACCAGCACCACGGTCTTCAGCGAACCGTCGACGGTCTTGGGCAGGCGGAATACGCGGGGCTTGCCGCGCCAGTCGCCCAGGCGCACCAGCTCGCGCACGGTGTTGGCCTGGCGCACGGTCTGGCCCTTGTTCTCGCCCTTCTTGACCGCGACCTCGCGCACGTCCGGGTCGTAGCGCACCAGCCAGACCTGGGCGCCGCCCTTGGGGACCTTGCCGCTGCCGACCGCGACGCGGTCGCCGCCCATGAACATCATGTCCGGCGGATAGACCCGCTCGGCCGCCTGCTGCTGGACCGCCGCCTGGACGTCCTCGGCCTTGACGCCGGCCATCTGCCGCTCGCCGTCGAGCACCAGTTGGGGGGTGTAGACGTCGCGCAGCTTAAAGGCGGCCTTGTAGGCCTGCTGGCGCTTGGAGAACTCGGGGCGGGCGAAGGTGTCCTTCCAGCCCAGGTAGTCCCAATAGTCGACCGGCCAGGTGAGGACGATCACCTCGGGATCGTCGGCCAGCTTCATCACCAGCTCGTTGGCCTGCGGGCAGCCGGAGCAGCCCTGGCTGGTGAACAGCTCCACCACCACCGGCTCGGCGGATTTCGCCCAGGCCGGCGCGGCCAGCAGCGCTCCAGCAGTCAGCAAGGCCAATCGACGCATCATCGGCTGCTTAACCAATCCCACACCCGCGCGCCCGTCACCTCTGCGTGAGGAGCCCGCCCGCGCCGCGAGCCTCGACCGAGACTGCGGCGCGAACGTGGCGTTCCGGGTCAGGCGACTTCGGTCTCGGCCTGCGCGGCCGCCGGAGCGACGGCGCCGCCGGCGAGGTTGCGCAGCACGAAAGGCAGCACGCCCCCGCTCTTGAAGTACTCGAGCTCGGTCGGCGTATCGATGCGGCAGCGGACCGGGAAGCGGGCCATCTTGCCGTCCGAGGCGCGGAACAGCTCCACCCACAGCTCCTGGCGGGGACGCAGGTCCTCCAGGCCGCGGATGGTGACGATCTCCTCGCCGGTCAGGCCCAGCTTCTGCCAGCCCTCGACCTTGAACTGCAGCGGCAGCACGCCCATGCCGACCAAGTTGGAGCGGTGGATGCGCTCGTAGCTCTCGGCGATCACCGCGCGCACGCCCAGCAGCTTGGTGCCCTTGGCCGCCCAGTCGCGCGACGAGCCGGTGCCGTACTCCTTGCCCGCGAACACCACCAGCGGCCGGCCTTCGGCCTGGTAGCGCATGGCCGCGTCGTAGATCGACAGCGTCTCGCCCGACGGGAAGTGCCGGGTCACCCCGCCTTCGATGTCGGGCGTGATCTTGTTGCGGATGCGGATGTTGGCGAAGGTGCCGCGCATCATGACTTCGTGGTTGCCGCGGCGCGCGCCGTAGCTGTTGAAGTCCTGCACGCCGACCTGGCGTTCGGCCAGGAAGCGGCCGGCGGGTGAGGACGGCTTGATCGAGCCGGCCGGGCTGATGTGGTCGGTGGTGATGGAGTCGCCGAACACGCCCAGCACCCGCGCCTCGACGATGTCGCGGATTTCGGCGGGCTGCATCGACAGGCCGTCGAAGTAGGGCGGGTTCTGGACGTAGGTGGAGCCCATGTCCCAGGCGTAGGTCTGGCCGCCGGCGACCTTGATCCCCTGCCAGGCCTTGTCGCCCTTGAACACGTCCTTGTAGCGCTTGGCGAACAGCTCGCCGGTGACGGTGGCGCGCTGGATGGCGGCGATCTCGGCCGAGGTCGGCCAGACGTCCTTCAGGAACACCGGCCGGCCGTCCGAGCCGGTCCCCAGCGGCTGGGTCGCCAGGTCCAGCTTCATGGTGCCGGCCAGGGCGTAGGCCACCACCAGCGGCGGCGAGGCCAGGTAGTTGGCGCGCACGTCCGGGTTCACCCGGCCCTCGAAGTTGCGGTTGCCCGACAGCACCGAGGCGGCGACCAGGTCGCCCGCGTTCACCGCCGCCGAGATCGGCTCGGGCAGCGGGCCGGAGTTGCCGATGCAGGTGGTGCAGCCGTAGCCGACCAGGTTGAAGCCCATGGCGTCCAGATCCGCCTGCAGGCCCGCGGCCTGGAGGTAGTCCGTCACGACCTGGGAGCCCGGGGCCAGCGAGGTCTTGACCCACGGCTTGACCTTAAGGCCGCGCTCGCGCGCCTTGCGAGCGACCAGGCCCGCGGCGATCAGAACCGAAGGATTGGAGGTGTTGGTGCAGGAGGTGATGGCGGCGATCACCACGTCGCCGTGGCCGACGTCGAAGGACGCGCCCTCCACCGGCACGCGCTTGTCCTCCTCGCCCGCCTTGCCGAAGTCGTTCGCCAAAGCGCGGCCGAACTCGGCGGCGGCGTCGGTCAGCAGAACACGGTCCTGCGGACGCTTGGGCCCAGCCAGCGACGGCTGGACGCTGGACAGGTCGAGCTCCAGCGTGTCGGTGAACTCCGGCGCCTCGGAGGTCTCGTCCACCCACAGGCCCTGCGCCTTGGCGTAGGCCTCGACCAGGGCGACGCGGTCCTTCTCGCGGCCGGTGGCGCGCAGGTAGTCGATCGTCGCCTTCGACACCGGGAAGAAGCCGCAGGTGGCGCCGTACTCGGGCGCCATGTTGGCGATGGTCGCCTGGTCCTCGATGGTCAGGTTCAGCAGGCCCTCGCCGTAGAACTCGACGAACTTGCCGACCACGCCCTTCTTGCGCAGCATCTGGGTGACGGTCAGCACCAGGTCGGTGGCGGTCGCGCCCTCGGGCATGGCGCCGGTCAGGCGGAAGCCGATCACCTCGGGGATCAGCATCGGGATCGGCTGGCCCAGCATGGCGGCCTCGGCCTCGATGCCGCCCACGCCCCAGCCCAGGACCGACAGGCCGTTGACCATGGTGGTGTGGCTGTCGGTGCCGACCACGGTGTCGGGATAGGCGAGCGTCTTCTTGGCGTCGGCCGGGGCGGTCCAGACGGTCTGGGCCAGGTATTCCAGGTTCACCTGGTGGCAGATGCCGGTGCCGGGCGGCACCACGCGGAAGTTGTTGAACGCCGAGGAGCCCCAGCGCAGGAAGCGGTAGCGCTCGATGTTGCGCTCGTACTCGCGCTTGACGTTGGCGGCGGCGGCTTCGGGCGTGCCGAAGTGGTCGACCATCACCGAGTGGTCGATGACCAGGTCCACCGGGTTCAGCGGATTGATCTTGGTCGGATCGGCGCCGAGCTTGGTCATGGCGTCGCGCATGGCGGCCAAGTCGACCACCGCCGGCACGCCGGTGAAGTCCTGCATCAGCACCCGCGCGGGGCGGAAGGCGATCTCGTGCTCGACCGAGCCCTTGTTCTGGAGCCAGGCGGCGACCGCTCGCAGATCGGCCTCGGTGACCGAGACCCCGTCCTCGTTGCGCAGCAGGTTCTCCAGCAGCACCTTCATGGAGCGAGGCAGGCGCGAGATTCCGGCCAGACCGGCTTCCTCGGCCGCGGCCAGGCTGTAATAGACGTACTTCTTCCTCCCGACGGAAAGGTCCCGGCGGGTTTTCAGACTGTCGACGGACATGGGTGATCCTCTTGCTCGAACGGGCCGCCCGAAACGGGTCTGAAGGGTTCGCGCGCTTGGGGCCGGGACGCACAGGGTCCCGACCGGCGCCGCGGGAGCCCCGCACGGCCGCGCGCTTCTTAGACGCCCGGGGACGCGGCGTCGAGGCTCCGCAGACCGCGCCCGACACCGGTGATCAGGCGCTTTCTTGCCGCTCTACCGACGGGGCGCGACACACTCCCTTCCCCCTCGAGGGGGGAAGGGCGGGGATGGGGGTGCGCGCGCGACAGGACGGCAGAAGGCGCTTGAGGCGGTACGGTCCGGTCCCGCCTCCTGTGCGGAACCCCCGACCCTCGGCGCGAACACCCTCCACCCCGCCCTCCTCCCCTCGAGGGAGGAGGGAGAGGCGCTCCGCCTTCCAATGTCGCAGCCCTGCATCGCGTTTTTCGGTCCACTGATGATCTCCGGCCTGACCGTCGAGAACCTGAGCCTCGCCCGCGGCGAGCGGGTGCTGTTCGAGGGGCTGTCGTTCGCGCTGGCGCCCGGCGAGGCCGTGGCGCTGACCGGCGCCAACGGCTCGGGCAAGACCTCGCTGCTGCGGGCGATCGCCGGGTTCATCCGGCCCCGGGCAGGGACGGTCGCCTTCCCCGGCGCCGACGATGCGGAGGAGGCGCGCGCGCGGGGCCTGCACCTGCTCGGTCACCAGGACGGGCTGAAGCCCGGGCGCACCGCCTGGGAGGAGCTGCGGTTCCAGGCCCTGTGGACCGGCGGGTCGGAGGCGAGCGCGCGGGCCGCCGCCGAACGCCTGCGGCTGGGTCGGCTGCTGAACCTCGAAACCCGCAAGCTGTCGGCGGGCCAGCGCCGCCGCGTGTCTCTGGGCCGCCTGCTGGCCGCGCCCCGGCCGCTGTGGCTGCTGGACGAGCCGCTGGCGCCGCTGGACGCCGAGCGCCGGTCGCTGGTCGGAGAGCTGATGGCCGGGCACCTGGCCGGCGGCGGCATGATCCTGGCCGCCGTCCACGACCCGCTGCCGATCCCCGCACGTCCGGTCGAGATCGGAGCCGGTGCATGAGCCCCGAACGCGACGCCGCGATCCGGGTCGTCGCCGACCGGCTGCTCGACCTATCGGCCGGACGCACGATCCGCGTCGCTGTCGACGGGCGCACGGCGGCGGGCAAAACGACGCTCGCCGGCGAACTGGCCGCCGCGATCGGGGCGCGGGCGATCCGCGCGTCCCTGGACGGCTTCCACCGTCCCCGGGCGGAGCGTTGGGCGCGCGGACGCGGCTCTGCCGTCGGGTATTACGAGGACGCGCGCGACTACGGCGCGGTGCGGCGCCTGCTGCTGGATCCGCTCGGGCCCGGCGGCGACGGCCTGTACCAGACCGGCTGTTTCGACCTGGAGAACGACCGGCCGGCAGAGGGCGCGCCTTTGGGGGCCGCCCCCGGGAGCGTGCTGATCGTCGACGGCACCTTCCTGCAACGGCCCGAGTTCGACGGGGCCTGGGAGGCGGTGGTGTTCGTCGCCGCCCCGGCCGAGGTCACGATCGCACGCGGGATCACCCGCGACAGGGCGGAGCTCGGCGACGCGGCTGAGGCCCTCCATCGGGAGCGCTACGAAGGCGCCTGGACCCTCTATAAAGCGGCCTGCGACCCGGAGCGCCGCGCCTGGGTGCTGTTCGACAACACCGATCCGGCGCAACCGCGGGCGGTGTTCCGGTGAGCGCCTTCCTGACCCTGTTCCGGCGCGAACTGGACCTGGCTTGGGGCCGGGGCGGCGGACCGCTGTACGCCTGCGCCTTTTACGCCTGCGTGGCCACCCTGCTGCCGCTGGCGGCGGGGCCGGCGCCGGAGCGGCTGGCCGCGGTCGCGCCTGGATCGGCATGGCTTGCGCTGGCGCTGTCGTCGCTGCTGTCGCTGGAGCGGCTGTTCGAGCGCGACTACGAGGACGGCGCGCTCGATCTGCTGGCGCTGGGACCGGCGCCGCTGGAGGCGGCCGCCGCCGCCAAGTGCCTGGCGCAGTGGGCGGCGAACGGCCTGCCGCTGGCGGTGTTCGCTCCCCTCGCCGCCGTGGCTTTAGGCGCGCCGCCGGAGGTCGCGCCCCTGACTTTCGCCGCGGCCCTGGTCGGGGGCCTGGGCTTCGCCTTCGTCGGCGGGACCGGCGCGGCCCTGGCCTTGGGCGCCCGGCGCGGCGGGGTGCTGATCGCGATCGTCGTGCTGCCGCTGTTCGCGCCCCCGGTGATTTTCGGCGCCGGCGCGATCGAGGCCATGGCCTCGGGCCTGAACTGGACCTCCGGCTTCGCCCTGCTGGCCGCCTACAGCCTGGGCGCCGCGGCCCTGGCGCCCTTCGCCATGGCCGCGGCGGTCAGGAACGCCCTGTCCTAGGGCAGGGTCGCGATCCAGGCCTCCAGCGCCTTGGTGTCGGACATGTCGCCGGCATAGGGGTGGCGCGGCTTCAGCGACTGATTGGGACCGCGCGGCCGGTCGCGATAGACCTTGGTCGGCACGCGGAACACGCCGTAGCCCGACGGCAGGGGCACGTCGCGGATTTCCATGTACTGGCTGTCGGCGAAGGTCTCCTGGCCGACCTGGACCGCGCCCAGCGCAAGCCACAGGTCCGCCGCGTCCAGGCAGGCGGAGCCGCACCCGGAGTCGGTCAGCAGGTAAACGCGCGCGGCGACAGGCGAACGGCCGGGTTTGCGGGTCCCCTTGGGCGGGCCGGGCTCCTGGGTACGCGGCTGGCGCCACAGCGGTTCGCCGCGCGCCTGCGCCTCGCGCATGCCCTTCGCCGCGCTACGGGCCCATTGCTCCATGTCCTTGTCGACCGGTGCGTAGCGGTCGGCGATCTGTTCCAGGTGGGCGATGGTGTCGCCTGACACCCGCCACTCGACGTAGCTCTTGCTGGTCAGCGGCGTGGACACCGCATCGACGTAGGCGTCGCCCCAGATCGCCTGGGCGATCTCGCGGCTCCAATGCGAGGAGCCGCCGTTGTTGCCGCGCAGGTCGAAAACGATCCGCCTCGCCTTGCGCAGATCGGCGCTTCTGGCCTTCACCTCGGCGACAAGGGCGGTCAGCGCCTTGCCGTCCGCCTCGGCCGGATCACTGGGGAAGGCGCTGGCGGTGATCCACCACCCCTCCTTGAGCGGCCGCAGCCCGATGGGGTCGTGCCCCCGTTTGGGCAAGGCCTCCAGCTGGTCGCGTACGCCGGCGATCGCCGCCTCGTCGAACCTTGACCAAGTCAGGTCATAGGTCGTGCGTACGCCGTCCACGACGAAGGTGCAGCGGTTCGGGCGCACGACATAGGGGTTCTCCGGCGCGCGGAAGATCTGGTCGGCGAAGACCGCGCGCTGCGATCTCAGGAACCACAGGCCGCGGAACCGCCCGACGTTTTCCCGCGCCAGGGTCTCGGCGTCCCGCCCGTCGCACGCCGCCAGGATTGCGCCCTTCGGCGGAGCGGCGTCGGAACCGCGGACGGCGACTACGTGGCGGCCGTTGCCCTCAACGGTGTAGAAGCCGGGCCACCACAGCGGAAAGCCGGTCAGCTTGTCCGTGCCCATCAAGGCGGTGTGTCCGTCGTCGAAGCTCGCCACGTACTGGCGCAGCGCCCACCAACAGTGCGCTCTGGAGGTCGCCGCCTTCGATCGCTCGAGCGCCAGGGCCAGGCCCGAATCCAGCACCGCCCGGAATTCGGGATTGAGCCGGTCGTGCGGTCCGGGGTGGTGGTCGCTGATCAGGCGATGGATCGCGCGGGCGTCGGCCTCCAGCAGCGCGCCCCAGTTCTCCGGGGCAGGCGCGGCCGCCTCTTGAGCAGTCGCGGTGGAAGCAAGCACGGCGGCGGCCGTGAAACCGGCGGCGAACAAAGCTCTAGGCATGAAATATCCCATCGGCGCTTGTGGTCTCACGAGCCCGGGCTGGGGTGAAGTTAATTTCCGGTCAGGCGGCGCGGCGCCGCGTCCGCTTGCCGCGAGGCTTCGGCCCGAATATCTGCCGCCCATGATCACGGCGCTGGCCAACCCGCAGCGGTTCATGAGCTTCACCCGCCCGCTGGCGCCCGCCTTGGGGATCGGCGCCGCCGTGCTGTTCGCGGTCGGCCTGTGGCTGAGCTTCGCGGCGCCCGAGGATTACCAGCAGGGCGACACGGTCCGGATCATGTTCGTCCACGTGCCGGCCGCCTGGATGGGGCTGTTCGCCTATCTGGCGCTGGGGGTGTCGGCCTTCTTCGGCTTGGTGTTCCGCCATGCGCTGGCCGACGCCGCCGCCCGCGCCGCCGCGCCCTTGGGCGCCGCCTTCACCGCTCTGGCCCTGATCACCGGAAGCTTGTGGGGCCGGCCGATGTGGGGCGCCTGGTGGGCGTGGGACGCGCGGCTGACCTCGGTGCTGATCCTGCTGCTGTTCTACCTCGGGTACATGGCCTTGAACGCGGCGATCGACGACGAGCAGAAGGCCGCCCGCGCGTCGGGCGTGCTGGCGCTGGTCGGCTTGGTCAACCTGCCGATCGTCAAGTTCTCGGTGGACTGGTGGAACACCCTGCACCAGCCGGCCTCGGTGCTGCGCGCCGACGGACCGTCGATGAGCGCCGACCTGCTGGCCCCGCTGCTGGTCATGGGCGCGGCCTACAAGCTGCTGTTCCTGGCGCTGTGGATCGTACGCATCCGCGCCGAGGTGCGGCGCCGTCGGGCCGGGTCGCTGGCGGCCGCGGCGGCGGGGAGAGCGTGATGGATTTGGACATGGGCTCCTACGGCGCCTACGTCTGGCCGGCCTGGGGGATCAGCGCCGTGGTGCTGGGCTGGCTGGTCGTCGACGCCCTCGGCCGCGCGCGCCGCTGGCGGCGGGAGGTCGAGCGGCTGGAACAGGAGCGCGGCCGGTGAAGCGCTGGCTGGCCCTGCTGCCGCTCGCGGTGCTCGCGCTTCTGGCGGTGCTGTTCGTCGGCTGGACGCTGAAGCGCGACCCCGACGTCAAGCCCGACGCCCTGGTCGGCAAGCCGCTGCCCGCCGTCGCCGTGCGTCCCCTGACCGGCGGCGCCGAGCAGCCCCTGACCGCCAGCGTCAAGGGTCCGACGGTGGTCAACGTCTTCGCTTCCTGGTGCGCGCCCTGCCGGGGCGAGCACCCGCAACTGGTGCGGCTCAAGGGCGAGGGCGTCCGCATCGTGGGGCTGGCCTACAAGGACGCGCCGCAGAAGACGTCCGAGTTCCTGACCGAACTGGGCGACCCGTTCGCCGAGGTGGTGTCGGACCTGAACGGCCGCGGCGGGATCGAGCTCGGCATCTCCGGCGTGCCGGAAACCTACGTCGTCGCCGCCGACGGACGGGTCGTCTACAAGCACTCCGGCCCGCTCGGCCCGCCCGACGCGGACCGGGTGCTGGCGGAGTGGCGCAAGGCGGGCGGGGCGTAGCGCCGGCGCCGTTAACCATGTTTTGACCCGCGCGACGGCAGGGTCGCGGGCGTGACCAGTCCCGTTCGTCCCGGCTTCGTTCCGCCCCAGACGCCTCGGCCCCAGGCCGCGGACGCCCGCGTCGCCGCCCAGCGCGCGTTCTTTGAAGCGGCCATGGGCCAGGCCCGAGCCGCCGCCGCGCCTCAGACGCCGCCCGCGAGGCCCACGCAAGCGACCGTCCCGCCGGCCCGCGCCGAGCCCGCCGCCGCGCCCGAGCGCCTGGCGCGCCCGGGATCGCTGCTCGACATCAGGGTGTGACGGGCGGAGCCCCGGACTCGGGCTCGTCGGCCTTCTTCGCCTTCTTGGCCTTCTTCTTTTTCTTCTCGGGCTTGGGCGGCTTCGGCTCCTTGCCGGCGCGGGCCAGCTTGGCGGCCTTCTTGCCCTTCTTCTTGGCTTGGGCCTCGTCCTCGGCCAGCACCTTGGCGGCCGCGGGCTGCTCCTCGATCCGAGCCGCCTCGCCGGCGCGGGCCATGGTCAGCAGCACGGTCAGGAAGCCTTCGCGCTTGCCGCCCGGCAGCAGCGACAGGATGCGCTTGTCGGCGGCCTCGACCTTGGGCCGGGCGGCCTCGAGCTCCTGGCGGCCCTTGTCGGTCAGGCGCACGGTGTTGGCGCGCGCGTCGGTGTTGGAGCGCTCCCGCTCCAGCAGGCCCTTGCCGATCATCCGCGCCACCATGTCGGCGAGCGTCGAGCGGTCGATGC
>Ga0196964_10000956_pt1 | contig 15554 bp, 22 predicted proteins | sample S1_10metaG_FD_148615 | JGI IMG/M metagenome (GOLD analysis project Ga0196964, IMG submission 148615) | Soil microbial communities from Anza Borrego desert, Southern California, United States - S1_10 | ecosystem: Environmental > Terrestrial > Soil > Desert | place: USA: California | collected...
CTGGACGAAGCCTGTAAGGCGCTCCTGAGACACGCTGACGCGCCGCGGAGTAGGCCGACACCTGGGTATTGCTCCGATGCATGTTTCTACCAGTGGCCTGGCCACAGGGCCGACGGAGAGTGAGTCCAAGGTGAACACGAGTAAACCCCAACGATTAGCGGCTGCGGACAAGTGGCGCTGCGCCGATTGCAGCGAGCGCTACACGACGCCATACATGGTGCACGATGAGGTGTGGCGCCAAGCGGTAGGGCGAAACACAAGACTCATCATCTGTTTCCGATGCCTACGCAAGCGCCTAGGTCGTGCGTTGACGCTGCAAGATTTCCCGCCGCGCCCCGTGAATGAGCTGCTCTACCTGGGATGGCACCTGGCGCACGCCGAACCCAGGACCGACGGAGAGTGAGTCCAATGACATGGCTAATCGTTTCGGCCGCTGGCGCGCTGGTCATGGTGGGGTCGGCGTGGCTGCACGGACTAGCTACGGGCCGCGGCCAAATGCGCCCGTGTGAAAACTGCGGCACCACGCGCGCACCGAGGGAGCATCGGGGTATCGCCGAGATGTGGGTTTGCACTGACCAGGACGGCTGCACCCATAGGACCGAGAGCGCTAGGGCCCGTGGATGCTAGCTCCGTCGCAACACCGAATCACATCGCAGGTTTACCCATGACGCAGGTACTAGACCACGGTTACGTGCGCCCAATCGAACATTGGGGCAGCGACGAGCGGATTATCGAGGCCGCGCGTATGTCGACGGCCAAGGGCTTCCAGGGTTGGGGCGACTACGAACCTTGCAGGACGTGCGACGGCCGCGGCCGCATGTGCGTCGATTGGGACGCGCAACTCAAGGACTACGTGACAGAGCCGTGCACGGCTTGCGCCGGCGTCGGCGGGTCCGGCACCAAGGGCGACGAGCGCTTGCTGCGCTACCTATGGGCCAACCGCCACGCGACGCCCTTCGAGATGGCCGGCCTCGTCGTCGAGGTACAGGCGCCGATATTTGTATTCCGCGAATGGCACAGGCACCGCACGCAGTCGTATAACGAGCTGTCGGCGCGGTACACCGAGGTCCCCGAGCTCTACTACGTGCCCGACATAATGCGGCTCGTAAACGGCGCGCAAAGCAAGACCAACCGCCAGGGCAGCGGTGAGCCGATGACGCCAGGCGATGCGCAGTGTGCTGAGTATGAGATTCAGCACGCATCCGAACAAGCTTTCGAGACGTACCGAAGTCTCCTGTCGTCGGGCGTCGCCCGCGAGATCGCCCGCCTCGTCCTGCCCGTCAACACCTACTCCCGCATGCGCGCGTCTGCCTGCCTCCGAAACTGGCTTTCCTTTTTGACGCTGCGCCTGGACGAGGCGGCGCAATGGGAAATGAGGGTCTACGCCGACGCGGTCGGGGCGCTGGTCGCCGAGCGGTTTCCTAGGACGTGGGCGTTGTTTGAGGAGGGCAGGGCAGTATGAGCGACACGCGCAAGTTTACGATTCAGTTTCAAGTGATCGTCTACGATAGCAAGTCTGGCGTCTACGGCGGGTACCCGCGCGCGCTAAGCGTCGAGGTCGACGCCGAGGACATCGACGACGCGGTCGCCAAGGTCAGCGAAGCGGTCGCCGACCTCGCCGAGGATTACTGAGATGACCCCGCCCCTAACCGGCCTCGGCCGTGACGTGTTGCTGCGCATGATCGCGGACCTGGTCAAAGAGCGCGACGACCTGGCCGCCAACCTGACGGCGACGCAGGCGCGGTGCACGGAGTTGCTGGAGGAGTGCAGGGCGCTGCGGCGTGCGAGGGTCGACGGACTACTTGCGGCCGCGACCCCGGAGCCGGTCGACATCCGCACGCTTGAGGTCGGGTCGACCTGGGTGATCTTGCCGGGCGTCTGCCCGCCAGGCTGCACTTGCGGCGCCGGCGGCGACCCGCCCTCGGGCGCGGTCTAGTCGTGGCGACGCAGTACCTGACGGCCAAGGACATCGCGGCCGAGCTCGGTGTGTCCCTTTCCACTGCGTACGTCATTGCGCGGCAGTGCCATCGGGTGTTGGCGGGGCGTGCTATAAGGGTTAGTCGGACCGCGTTCGACGCTTGGAAGCGCGAGCACGAGGCGGTCCCGAGCGACACCCCATGGCAGGCTACACCCGCAGCACGCGTTACCCCGAGCTCTTCCGCCCCGCAGCGTCGTCGAAATGGTGGGCGTTCATCCCAAACCCAGCGGGCGGCCGCGCCCTCAGGGAGTCGACAGGGCATGTTGACGATCGAGCCGCACATGCTTGGTACCTCGACCGAGTCCGACGGCCAGTAGCGGCGCCCGCCAAGGGTGCCGGCGCCACGGGGGCGCCCGCCGACGGCCGCGAAGAGACCACGCTGCACGATGCGCTGGTCCGTCGACGCCGTGAGCGCCAGGCCGCCGGCCGCGCGGCCGGTACCCTCGAGATGTTGGAGAAGAAAGGCAAGGTCCTTGAGCGCATCCTTGGCGCCGACCGGTTGCTATCTTCCCTCACCGCGCGCCTGATCGACCAGTACGTCGCGCTGCGGATGACCGAGAGGGGCGCGCGCAAGGGCACGACCGTCGACCGGCCGACGATCCATAAGGAGTTGGTCACCCTGCGGGGCGCCATGTTGCTCGCCCGCCGGCACAACTATGCTTGCCCCCTGCCCGAGGAGGTCATGCCGCTGGACTTCAGTGGCGAGTCCAAGCCTCGCAAGCGGGCGCTGTCGCTGGTCGAGATCGAGAAGGTCGCCGCCGCGCTGCAGCCCAAGCGCCGGGCCGTGTTCCTTTTCATCCTGGCCACGGGGGCGACGTACCCATCCGAGGTCCGGGGCATGGTCCCGGACGAGGACGTCGACCTCAAGGCGTGGCGCGTGCACCTGCGCGGGACCAAGCGCCACACTCGCGACCGCGTCGTACCCGTCGTGAGCTTCGCCCGGAAGTGGCTACGTGAGGCGGTCCGGCACCTGCCGTTCGACCCCTGGACGAACGTGCGCCGGGACCTACACGCGGCGTGCAAGGCCGCCAAGGTGCCGGTGTGCTCGCCGAACGACCTGCGCCGGAGCATTGCCACACTCATGCGGGCGCGGGGTGTGGAGCCGTCCCTCTTGGCAGCCTACCTCGGGCACAAGGACAGCCGCATGGCCGAGCGCGTCTACGGGCGCCTCGCCCCCGAGCAACTGCAACGGTTGCTTGAGCAACGCCTGGCCGCCACGGCGGGGTCGGCTGGGCCCGCCCGCCGCGCCTCGGGTGATAGCCGGATGACAGTCGGCCGCCGACGTAGCAAAAACTCCGACAAAAATGCGTCTTCTTAGGGGACTGAAAATCCCCGTGTCGGCGGTTCGATTCCGTCCCTGGGCACCCCGCTTTTCCCGTCTTTTCCAGGGTTTTCAGGGTCCCGCTGCGGTTCCATGCCGCGCGCCATTTGCAGCCCTTTGCGCCGCTCGGGTGATAGCTGGGTGAAAGTTTTGGGCGGGGCGCCCGTCCACTAGGGCATGTGGCTTGCGCGAGCGCTGTGGACGGGGGTTCAATTGATGGTGTGGGTGGTCCGGCAGGACCTCAGGGGGCGGCGGTAGGCCATGTCCCACACCAACCGCCCGCCCGCGCCCGCCACGGTCGACCAGCTACGCCGGGACTGCGATGCCGCCCTCGAGGACGTCCGCCGCGCCCGCGCTAGACTCGCCGAGGCGCAGGCCGCCGAGGCTAAGTCGAGGGCGCGCTACCAGGCGGCCGCGGAAGCGCTGTCGAGGGCGTTGTGCGGCGAGTGACTGAACCGCGACCAAGCGCGGCCGTTACCTCGGCCATGCGCTACGTCCCTGCCCTCGTGCCGACGCTGGCCCTCCTCGCCCTATGTGCGTGCACGACGGTCATGGTGTCCGAGGTCGGCCGGCCGGGCGTCGACGACGACGCCGATGCTGGGCCGCCGGTCACCGCAACCGCGTCAGGCGACGCCGCGCAGGCCGACGCCAGAGACCCTAACGCCGGACCGTGGGACATCCCCCTCGAGGACGCCGGCGCGGACACGGCCAAGCCGTCCGTCGACGCGGGGCGGGACACGTGGCGGCCGCCCCCGGAAGAGATCGTCGACGCGGACACGGACTCGGGTTAGGGAACGCAGCGCCCCGCAAGCAACGTCTTCGGCCAGTAGAGGGTATCGGGGTCGAGGCCGTGCGCGACCACATAATCGGCGTTGCGCAACAGCGTGCGATTGTGCGCGTTCCGATGGACGATGGTCCCGATTGCCGGGCGTATGTCGACCTCGTCGGCGGCCGCCCCCCAATGCCCCGCCCTGACGGCGGCCTCTAGCTTGGGGAAGCGGAACGCCGGGCCGCACGCCCAAGATAGGCTAAGCAAAGCTAGCTGCGCATCCGCGGGCGCGTCGGTGTAGGCGTCCCCAAACCGGCGTGTAAGGTACCCGTCGACTTGGGCAAGCTTGCCTTGCACCAACGCCTCGAGGCCGGCGTCGGTGAGGCGGATCTCATTGCCCGGGATCGTCCCGTAGATCACGCCGCCGCGCATGCACAGGTCCGTGCGCGCCTTGACGCAATCCCACGCCGCCGCAATGTCCTCGCGCTCGGCCTTGGTCCCGTCAGGGAACACCATGTCCAACCCGAACGCGGTTGCGCGGGGGTCGACCAGGTTGCCGAGGCCGATTGTGACCAGTCCTTTGACGTCGAGGTAGAGGTGCCTGACGCAGCCCTCGAGTGGCTCGGTGAACGCGACGAAGGCCGCCCGTACTGCCGGCCGCATGGCTCAACCCTCCCTGTGCCCGGCGGCGTCGAGCTCGGCCCGCATGGCCTCGTCGCTGGCCGAAACCGCCGCCGCTTTCAACGTGGCCAAGAGGGACTCCCTCGAGGCGCCCGCGCGGACCGCGTCGATCAGCGCCTGGATTAGCGGCATGTGCGCCGCAAGGAACGCTAGGAATTCGCTCATCGCGCGCCCGCCTCGGCCAGGCCGGCGTCCTGCTTACAGGCCTCGTATGCCGCGTAACTGCCGGCGTCCTTGCCCTCGGCGCGGCACTTGGCCAGCGTGGCCGCATGCTGCGCAAGGTCGGCCGCCTCGGCCGGCGTCAGGGTCGGGCCGCACGCCATGGCGAGGACGACCAGCAACGTCGCCCCGCCTGCCAGGACGGTAAGCGCAGGCGTCCCGCCGGTCGGTGGCTTAGGCGGTCCGCCGTCCTTCAGATTGACGAACAGCGCGCCGACGATCGTGCTGACGATGCTGGTAATCGCGCTGACGGCGCCGGGGGCGAACAGGTTGGCCAGTAGCACCGAGCCGAGCAGGACGGCCAGGACGGCGACCTGCTGCCACGAGAATTGATATTTCATCGGAGACGGACCCTTCTGGGCGATTGCGGCGGACCGCACGGTTGCTGGTATTCGGCGAGGAGAAGCGCAACCGCAATCACGGCCGCAAGGTCGAGGGCAATCAGATAGATAGTGCCGAGCTCCATGATCATCTCCGTTCAAACCAACGTGCCGCCGTAGACGTAGGCCAGTCGGACCTCGGTATCGGTCAACTGTCGATTCCACGTGGCAATAGACTTGATACGTCCGTTGAGACCCCCGTAAATGCTTTTGCCCAAGCGCATCGTGCTACCGCCGCCGAGGGTCGACGCGGTGTCGCCGTTCGTCCAATTCGTCCCGCCGTCGGTAGTAATCCGCAGCAACCCGCCGGACGTCTTTTGCGCAACGATATTGAGTAAGCCCGACGTGGCGGCCAGACTGTGCGTGCACAGGCGGTCCGTCGTGTCGTAATAACTCATGATAAGTTGTCCGATGGGCGTAACCGAGTTGCGCAGGTACAACCCGCAATAGAAGCCGGTATCGAAAATGATCGGCTCGTTTTGCCACGAGATGGCATTGAGCGTGATGTTGGTGACGTCGACGACCAGGGCAATGGTCATCGCGCCCGTGCCGATATAGTTCCCCCAATTGCCCGTCGTCGAAAGGACGTCGCCGTTGGCGCGCACGAACGACGGCGTACCGCTGGCATGGACGTCGGGCGGCGTTGTCGCGTCGGCCCATATCGCCGCGACGCCGGAGTTGTTGACGGCCGGCGTCCAGTTGAACGTCCCGCCGCCGGCGTCGACGTACCCGCCTGGCTTCCACCAAGCTTGCGGCGTGGCAATGCCGGGATTCCAGGACGCCGGGGTTATCAGGCCGCCGAACATTACGGAATCACCGACAACGACGTATAGATGCAACCCCACTGAATCGTATCGCCGGCATTGCCAGTGACGCGCACGCGGATGGTCGTCCCCGAGCGGTCAATCGTGACGGCCCACGCCGCGTCATCGGCGGTACCGATGGGCACGGCGGTCGCGGTCCCAAGCTGCGTCAGCGTGCCGGCCGCGCAGCGAAACGCCGCCGTGACGGACCAGGCCGCGCCTTGCGTGCCGTCGGACTTGGTCGCCGTGACCAGGACGCTAAGGGCAAGGACGCCCGTCGTGGCCCACGTCAGCGACGCCAGCGTGGTTTGCGTGCCGTCCGTCGTTTGGACGTTGGCGGCCTGCGCGTAGGTCGGCGTCGCCTTGGCATTGGCGTTGTTCGACACCGAGGTCGCATCGAACGTTTGCGCCCCGCCGGCCAGCTTGCTGATCGGGATATTGTCGAGGCCAACCCGCGTGCGCTCGTAATCCTCCTCGTCGGTGACGACAATGCCGTCACAGAAGTTGAACGTATCCCGGCGCGGGACGTCGACCGCGGTGCCGTCTTGCTGGACGTCCTGCGGGCCGAGGAGATTGGGCAACCACGATGAGGCGACGTTACTCATGCTGCACCGAAGAACGCGATAATGACCTTGCCACTGCCGCCCGCCGCGCCCGCCGCGCCAGGTCCGCCGCCACCCGCTGCGCCGCCGCCGGACCCGCCGCCCCCGCCGCCGGCGCCCGTGTTGGCCGCCGCGGCGGTACCCGCCACGCCGTTGCCGCCAATACCGCCCGAGCTACCCGCGCCGCCGTTGCCTGACGCGCCGCCGGCGCCGCCAGGTCCGCCGCCGCCACTGCCGCCCGACGCGCCGCCGCGGTAGGTGGCGTCACTCGCGCCGTCGCTACCAACGGCCCCGCCGGCGTAGCCCTTGGGACTAGTAGCGCCGGTGCCGTACGTGGCATTGTACCCAGTAGCGCGGCCGTATCCGCCTTGCGCCGGGCACAGCGGAACGCCGATTGGGGCGTTGAACGGCGTGGTTTGCGACCCCGTGCCGTTCGACCGCAGCGGGGCAGTGGGCGTGCCTCCGATAATCCAGGTGACGTTGTTGGACCCAGTGCCTGCCGAGGCCAATCGAGTGCCGCCCTGCCCCGCAGCCGCGCCCTTGGCGCGCGCCAGTTCGGCGCCGCCGCTGACAAAGACAACCGAGTCCGCACCGTCGGTGCCGTTCGACCCGTCAGCCCCCGTAGTGCCGCCCGCCCCGCCCGCCCCGCCCGGGCCGACCGCGCAGCCGAGGACTTGGCCCGGTGTCACCGCGACCAGCGCGTAGGACTCAATGGCCCCGCCGCCGCCGGACCCCGACATCGCAATCACGTCGGCCGCGGTCGCGCCGCCGGCGCCGCCGCCCGCGCCGCCGCCCCCGCCGTACATGATAATGGCAGCCATGGCCGCGCCGGTCGGCACTGTGACGGGGACTTGGCCGCGAACGGTGAAACCGGTCGCGGGCCCCTCGGCCGCTAGGTCGGTCGTATCCATCGTGAGCACCGTCGCGGTGACGGTTTGCACGATACCCCTGATGTTGTTACCGGCCGCTGACCCCTCGACCATGATCACGTCGCCGGCAACGAAGCCGTCCGTGATCCAAGATCCCGTCAGACGAGTAATCGTGTCGCCGGTCGCGCCGACCTCCGCGAAGGTCAATTGCGGGTTGCCGGTCATGTACTTGACGGCGGTAAACGTGTGCATGGCCACGCCAAGGCGACTAGCCAGGTACTTGACCCCGTCGGCCACGGCGCAAATCGGCGTGTTGATACTCGAGGCCGTCGCGTTGTCGCCGTCGGCAGGAATCGTGATATTGCCCAGCGATACCGCCGTGGGCGTGTACACAGTCGACATTAGGTGCCTCCGATATATCGGGCAGTGGCGAGCCGCGCGGGCTCGGCGTCACTGCCGTTGTAGTCATACCAATGGTCCCATTCACCATTGGGCTCGGGCGCCGTCGGGTCGAACGACGCCGTATCAAAGGCCAAGATGATTTCGACGCAGCGGGTCCCTGCGGGCTTCCAGTCGTCGACGAGAAACCGGACAGTGGCCGCCTGGTCGGCGGTCGCCGTGCAACCCCAGCGAGGCTCCGTCAGGCCGTACGGCGTAGCGCCCCAAGTGCGCGGCCCCGTCGACCACGTCGTCCCGGGATAGATGATTACCCAAAAGCGGGACCACTTGTTTGCCTCGCCATCCCAATTCCAGTTGCCCTGGTTCAGTAGGCGGGTCTCGGTCCCGTCGGCGGCGCGATGATACCAGTTGCCGCTATTGTCGACGATGCGAAAGGACGACCCGCCGCCGACGTATTCGGCCAGCTTTTGCATGAGGGCGTACGGGTTGCCCGCACGCTTGCGGTCGTCTAGCCAGGCGCGCAGGCGCACGGCGTAGGCCGCGCCGGTTTCGTTGATGCCCTGCACAACGCGGCGGTCGCGGCCAATGGCGGCGAGGGCGTCGGCGGGCGCGGGCGTCCCGGCGGCGTCTTGCTGCGGGTAGCGGGCAAGATGGCCGAGGCGCAGGCGCTCAATGAAGGCATCCTTCATTAGGTCGAGGCTGTATCCGACAAGGAAACCCTCGCCCTCGGTTAGCCAGCGGGGCGCCAGGAATCGGCGCAGGAATCTAAAGCGGGTTGCGGCCATGGGTGCGGCTCAGGGATCCGGCACGAGGGTGACGGTCGACGACGGCGAGACCGCGACGACGGCGACTTGGCCGTTGGTCAGCGCCGTATCCGAGGACGGCGACGTCAAGGACACCCGGAACGCCTGGGGGTACAGGCTCCGGATCGTTGACTCGATCATTGACGTGTACAGCTTGCCGGTGGACTCGCCCTCGAGGATGTCACCGCCGATAGGGCGGTCGGCGAACATTTGCTCTAGCGCGTCCTCGACATCCTCTTTGATGTCGTCCGCCGTCTTGTTGACGGACTTGTAAACCCACAGTTGGTAGGTCACCGTTACGGTCACGTTGGCCGCGGACACCACAGTGGGTGTTATGCAAATCGGCGTGGCCCAATCGAGGATTGCGTTTTCGGCCAGCGCCCGATCCGCCTCGGACACCGCGCCCGACGGCCCGGCCAGGTACACCGTCACGTCGCCCGTGTCCGAGTCGTCATAGACCCGCACGCGCGTGATGGCGCTGGTCCCGCCGTGGTCTTCGCTGCGCGCGACGTAGGCATAGGCTTCCTTCGGTCCGTTGGGACTGAGGGGGCCGAGCTTGTCCCTGCACTGCTGGCGGGTGACGGCCTCGTCCTGTTCGTCGACGCCGACGGCCGCCAGGGCGTTCGTGCACGTGACGCCGAGTAGGCCAGTGACCAGCGTATCGATCTCGCCCGCCGCGGCCGACCCCGCCGATCCGAGCTCCTCGGCAACGACGGTGATCGTCAGTTCCGTGCCCGGGCCGGAGTTGAGCGTGCCGCCCGTCGTGTTGCGATAGGTCGCGCCTGACGTGCTGTTTTTGAGGACGAGGTCGCCGGCCTCGATTTCGTAGAAACCGCCGCCCGTGTTGGTGAGGACGACGTCGGTGCTGGCCGCCGTGGCCGCCGGGACGGTGACGTCGTAAACCTGTTCGGCGTTGACCTTGAGCCAATCGCCCGTGGCGTAGTCCAGGAATCCGGACTGGATAAACCCTACAACGACCTCCTCAAGCTTGGCCAGGATCTCGGCCTCGAGATGGTACAGGGACCGCGTCGGGTCGCCGGCCTGCCAGCTCGATACCGGCAGACCAAGCGCCTCGGCAACGCCGATTGCCGTGTTGTAGATCGCGGTCTTGGTCTCTTGGATTAGGAGTGTGGCGAGGTCTACTGCGGGCATGGCTACTCCGTTATCCCGAGCAATTCGACCGAGACGTCCGACACCGACAGAACTAGGTCGAACGTTTCGGCGTCGTCAGTTTCGACCTCAATCGTCACGATGAACGACGTCGAGGGGCCGTCGGTCACGGTCTCGACGGTGACGGTTGCGTCAACGATGCGCTCGTCCTTGGTCAACTCCGACCGGATCTTGCTAGGCAGCGACGCGGCCAGGCGCGCGGGGTTGGAGTGTCCGACCAGCTCGGTAAGGTCGAGGCCATAGTTGGCCTCCTCCTCGCCGCCGCGCAGCATGCCGCGCGGGGTCGTGAGGCGGCGGTAGCAAGCCTCGGCCACGAGGCGCGTCCCCGATACCGTGCGCCCCGACCGCAGCGAGGTCGTGCAACTGACGTCGCGGCCGTAGTCGGTCATGTGATCGTCCCCACGACCGGCACGCCAGGGCCGCCGGACATCGCGCCTGTCGCGGTGCCGGCTACGACCGCGTTGGCCAGGATATGCGCCACGACCGCGTTGGCGATGGCCGTGCACATGGCAGTAAGCGCCGCGCCGGCGACCGCCTTCGTCGCAGGGTTGGCCAACATGTTCGCCTCGATCAAGGCGGCGAGGGTTGCCGGATTGAGCGCCATCAGTCGGCCCTTCCCACGAGACGTAGCTCGTTAGCCTCTTTGGCTGCGAAGGCTTCAAGCGCCGCGCGCGTCGCAGGGCGCTCGGCTTGCAGCCTGCTCGACAGCGCTCGCAATGACATAGCTACTCTCGCGACGTCGCCGACGCGATCAGGTATTCCCCAGCGCGAGACGAAGGGTCCGTGGTCCGTAAGCACAACGGATCCGATGTCGACGGCTGGCACACATCCGACATATCGAATGAGCCACATCACCCGCACCTGACCTTGGTTGAGGCCGACGTAATCGTGCCGGCGAACGGGCCGGCCAGGACGGGGTCCGTCATCCGTGCAACGCCGAGAACGCCCTTGGCAAACGTGATCGTGGTCGGTACGAAACCCTCGCCCTCGGCGTCCTCGAATGACAGGACGACCGGCCGCGCGGGATCGGAATCGATAAACCCGACGAGGACGCGGGACCCCAACTTGACGTCGGCGTCGCAACCAGACAGGCCTGGCATGACGGGGACCCGCACGAGGTCGGGCATACCCGTCGATACGCGCACGGGTTGCAGGTTGAGGCGCTTGCCCGAGGTCGTGACAACTCGGTATTCCCAAACGCCGCGGTAGGCGCGGTCGGGGTCGAGTTGATTCAACAGCGTAAGGAGCGATGACGCCGCGCGGGACGAGGCGCCGCGCTTGCCCCAGATAGTCGTTCGGACGCCTGTATCGGCGTTGACCTCGTAAGCGACGTCGACCGCCTCGAGGCCGTCGACGATGGTCCCCGGCTTGATCGTCGCAATCGTATCCGTCGCCAGGGTGATCGTGCCGCGCGCCAGGTCGACGGCCGTGCGCGTAGCCTTGACTGCCAGGGGCGAGGACGCGCGCTTGCCGAGGCGCGTGACGCCGGCCTCGTCGACGTACCAGGATTGCGAAGAGAGCAACTCGAGGGCGCGCGACGCCGGCCCCTCGGGGCGCACCCACGCGGGGCCCACGCGCGTGGTGGTCTCGGTCGAGGTCAGGGAAAGGGTCTCGCCGACGGCCGTGGCCGCGTCAGTGAGGACGGTCCCGAGCTTGACGCCGGCGTCGTTGGCGTAGGACTTCTTAGGGATCGTCTTGCCCCAACCGCCTTTGCCGCCGACGAGGCGGTACTCGCTGCGGCCCTGGTACGGACCGCCGGACAGGACCGCGCCCTTGAACGTGGCGTCAGCCACGACCAGCGTGGCCGCGCTGCCGGCCGCCAGGGTGTGCTCTCCGTCGAGGGAGACGTCACAATACCAGGCGCCCCAGGCGGGGACCTGCACGCGCGCGCGCGTGGCGCGATGTCCGTTGAGGGTTGCGGCTATCCCCACGGTGTGGCCTTGTACTGTTCGGTCAACCGAGCCAACTCGGCAAGCGCCGCAGCGTTGGGATCATCGGCCTTCGGTTTGGCGCGCAGCGCGCCATTAGGGGACCCGCCCGCCGGTTTCGGCGGCAGATATTCGATGAACTTCACAACGACGGTCGCGCCGCCCTTGCCGTCGTGCACCATGCCGCCGACGGACTTTTTGACAACGGACTTGATACCGACGCGCTCAAGGTCGGGGTGCCAGATATCCAACGCCTTGGGCGTTTTGCCCGAGGTCGTCGAATCGATCAGCGCCTGGAATTCGTCCCAGAATTCGAAATCGTCATAGCCCTCGACGTCGTCCTTGACGAGGTAGAACGTCGCCGTGAATTCCTTGGGCTTGCGCCCCTTGCGGGTCATCGTCGCGCCGTTCTGTCCGGCGCCCGCCTTGATGTCCCATTCAACTTCGGAGTCGTGGCCGGACAGCGTTACCTTGCCGGGGGACTCGACGTTGCCGAGCTCAATCTGATCGTACAGCTCGGGGTTTTGAACAGCGCTTAGCGTCATGCCGGCACCGCCCCTCCCATCTTGGCGACCACGCTTTCGATGAAACGCTCGACCGCGTCCTCGACGCCGGCCACGCCATAGAAGTTGAACGTTGCGCCGGCCAGGCTGCCCGAGGCCGCGCCGCCGTCGCCCGTGCCGCCACTGGCCGGCGCCGCCGCGGGCGCGGGCGCTGCGCCGTCGCTGGCCGCGGGCGGGGCAACCATGGCCTCGAGGGACCCCTGTACCTGCGCGGCGCCGCCCTCGACGCCCTCGACCATACCGGCCGAGGTATTCATACCGATCTCGGCAAACACCTTGGACGGCGAGGCAATGCCGAGGAGCGCCTTGGCCCCGTCGATTGCGCCGCCGACCGCGCCCTTGACCGCACCGACGACCGCGCCCGCGGCGCCTGTGATCCCGCGCACGAGGCCGGCGATCAGGTCGGCGCCCATTTGGGCAAGGTCGACGGTCGCGAAGAATTCGACGATCGAGGTCAGGATCGACGCGCCGAACCTACCGACCGCCGCGACGGCCTGGTCGAATTGCACGATCAGCCACGCGATACCGGCGACCAGCAACCCGGCGACGGCGACGACGGCGGCAATCGCAACCGCGGCCGCGGCGAACGGGGCAATGAGTCCCGCCACGATGAACACGCCGACCGCCGCAATCGCGGCGCCGATGGTCAACAGCGTCGACCCGAAGGGCTTGATAAAGATCAGGGCGCGCAGTACCCAAATCTCAAACTGAATGAACGCTGCAATGATCTTCGGGACCAACCCCTCGAGGCCGTCCACGAGCGGTTGGAAGAACGACTCAAAGACCACCTTGATAGCGTTGGCCGAGGCGCTGTTCTCTTCGAACAGGTCGGTAATCTTGGACAGGGCGTTGAGTAGGCGGTCAATCTTGAGGCCGGAGAAGATCGCAGTGATGTTGCCTTTCAACAGGCGGGACTGCGTGTTGAGCGATTTCATCTCGCGTTCCCACGCTGGACCAAACTTGGCCTCGGCAGCCTTGACCGCGGCGTCCTCGAGGGCGGTCGACAGCTCTTGCCCGCGCAGGCCAGTCTTCGCCAGGCCGGCGGCCATCTTGGTCAACTCATCCGCCGCAATCGGGACTTCCTTGGACAGGCTGTTGATGTGGTCTTGCAGCATGTCGCCGCCCTCGACCGATTGCGCGATACCCTGCGCCAGCAGGTTGGACGTGCGCGCGCCGTCGGCCAGGGTCACAGCCCATTGCGTGGCCGCAGCAACGCCTGCAACGAAGGCCGCGGTTGCGGCGGCCACGGCGGCGACGATAGCGACGATGGCCACGGCGGCGGCGACGTAGGGGCCGCCGCTGCCGAGGGACGCGCCGAGTTTTTTGAAACCCTCGGCCGTGCCGAAGAGCTTTTGGCCGACCTTGCCGAGCGGTCCGCCGAGCTTGCCCAACCCCTCGGCAATCTCATTGACCTTGCCGGACCCCGCGCCCCCGCCCTCGTCGGCGGCCTTCATACCGTCGAGCGCCTTGGCCTCTTTCTCGAGGGCGGCGGTCGCGGCCTTGGTCTTGGCCTCTAGCTTTTCCTGTTCGGCCACAAGGCCGCGCAACTTGGCCGCGGCACGCTCGGCGCCGGACCCGTCGCCGGCGTCCATCGCGGCCTTGAGCTTGCCGCGCTGTTCGTCGGCGCGTTGCGTGACCCGCTCAAGCGCCTTGGCCATACGGTCCGCCGTGGCCTCGGCTGTCTTGTAAGACGACTCGGCGGCCTTGACCGCCTCCGCTGCCGTCAGCGACGCCGCAGCCTGGCCCTCAAGCTGCGCCTGCAACGCGCGCAACGCGTCGACCGCCGAGTTGACGCCGGGCGTCCCAGATACGGGCAGGTCGATAGTGTATGTTGTGCCTTCAGACATGGCTTACTTCGTCAACGCTTTACGTACTAACCAAAGGAATTCGGCAAACACGAAAGCGGCCGCCTGCGCGTCGACGGGGTCGGCGTCGGCGGGCGGGGGCAACCAAGCTAAAAGGCACTCGGCAAGGGCGCCGGGCCGCTCGCGGGCGGCCTTGACGCGTTCGTTTAGCCTTTTCCCTCGGCTTCCGCCTTGCCCTCCGCAAGCGCCGAGGCGGCCACAGCAAGCTGCGTAACAAGTCCGGGGAAGGCCTCGGCCATGGCGTCCTGCGCCTCTTTCGCGGCGGGGTACACCCAACACGTGCGACCTAGAAGGTCCTGCGCTTTCTGCTGCTCGGGAATGTTCTCGCGCTTGTAGGCGCGATGAAACTGGTCCCGATACCTCTTATATTCGGCGGGCGTCGGTGCGCGGACATACGCCTGCACGGGGTGGCCCTTCACATGTCGCGAGATCGAAACCGCCGCCAAGACCTCGTGCTCGTCCTCGAGGCACAACCGCGCCTCGAGGTCCGTTGCCAGTTGCTCGTCGGCGGCCGCGTCGCGGGCGGCCTTCTTCGCCGCCAGCTTTGCCTGCGCTTCTTCTAGGCGGCTCACAGGAGCACGATCTCCTCGCCGTCGATCATTTCGACGATCTCAATCGGGTTGAGCGTGACCTCGACCATGTTGGCGTCCTGGCCCTCTTTCCCGTCCTCGCTGTCGCCGAGTAGGCGGCAGCCCTTGATACGGGTCTCGTAAATCTCAGCCTCGCCAATCGGCGTGTACTGGATCGTCACGTCGAAACCGACGGTCGAGATCGGGCGCTGGTTACCTCGGCTCGGCGCCTTGGCGATAAGCGCCTTGATCAGCTTGCGATAGCCTTCCTTGTAGAACGTGGCCGAGGCCTCGCACGAGGCCGAGCCGCGCGTGCGCTTCATGAGGCGCCCGCCGCTCGTCCCTCGGACCTCGCCGACCTCGACCTTGCGGCTCCACTTCACGCCCTGGATATCGGCGGTCTCCACGACCGTACCGTCGTGCACCGAGATCGTGACGGCGACGTCGGCCCACGAGGGGGCCATGTCGTTCAGCGACGGGAAATCTTGATTGGGCATTGCGATTACCTCACGCGAACGCTGGTCGCGATCTGTTCCAGGGTGCCGTTGATAACCAAGTCCGTCACGCCGTTGAGCGTGGCGCCGGGCGTATTGAGGAGGTCAGTCTTGCTGGCCGTCCAAACCGCCTTAGACGCG
>Ga0196964_10000957_pt1 | contig 15553 bp, 14 predicted proteins | sample S1_10metaG_FD_148615 | JGI IMG/M metagenome (GOLD analysis project Ga0196964, IMG submission 148615) | Soil microbial communities from Anza Borrego desert, Southern California, United States - S1_10 | ecosystem: Environmental > Terrestrial > Soil > Desert | place: USA: California | collected...
GAGCCAGTGGTCCTCGCCGGCGAGCTCCACCACTTCGACCGGTTTGCCGGCCCGCTTCATGGCGTCGGCCATGATGTAGGTCTGGCGGATCGGCACGACCGTGTCGTCCGGTCCGTGCATCAGCATCACGGGCACGTCGACCGAGCTGGCGAACTTCGCCGGCGATACGGCGTCGAGGCCCGTGTCGCCGATCTTGCTGGCGCCCATGTTCTGCTTCCAGTAGCGACCCACCCACGTATCGGCCGAGTGGGACTCCCCGTTCGCCCAGAAGATCATGGCGCGCAGGTCGTAGACGCCCGCGCCGGCCAGCGCGCAGCGGTAGACGCCGCGGTCCAGGGTCACGCCGGCCATGGTGGCGTAGCCGCCGTAGGACCAGCCGGTGATGCAGACGCGCTTGGGATCGACGATGCCCTGGGCGGCGAGGTAGCGGACGCCGTCCGACAGGTCCGTCTGCATCTCACGGCCCCAGCGTCCGTAGCCAGCCGCCATGTGCGCCTCGCCGAACCCACGCGATCCGCGGAACTGCGGCTGCAGCACGGCGTAGCCGCGGGATGCCAGAGCCTGGGACCACCAGTCGAAGCCCGGCGTGTCGCGGGCGGCCGGGCCGCCGTGCGGCAGCACGATCAGCGGCAGGCTCTTCGGATCGCGGCCACGCGGCAGGGTGAGGTAGGCCGGGATCTCGAGGCCGTCCTTGGCCTTGTACTTGATCCAGCGGCGCTCGTTGACGTTGGCGGCGGTCACCGCCGGGTAGGCCGAGCCCACCTTCACCGCCTTGCCGGCCTTCAAGTCGACGAACAGGAAGGTGCCGGAGTCGTTGTTGCCCTCGGTGCGGACGATCAGCTTGGAGTAGTCGTCCGTACGATCCTGGATGAAGGCGAAGCCGTTCTTGAAGCTGGCCTGAACCGTAGCCCAGGCGCGACCGGCGGCCTCGTCCGTATAGATGCGGTCGAAGCTGTCCTCGGTCATGGCGCCGAAGCCCAGCAGGCGGCCGGTCAGGTCGTCGTAGAGCGGGCTCCAGTCGCCGCCGCCCTCGAAGGTCAGGCGCTTCTTGGAACCGTCGCTCAGGCTGATCTCGTAGAGGATGTCGTCCTTGTCGACGCCCTGGGGCTCCGAGATGATCACGGTCCCGGGCGAGCGGCCGGCGCCCAGCAGGCTCGGCCAGGTGACCACGCCGCGGCCGCCGTTCCAGGCGTAGACCTCACGGCGGTTGACGCCGTCTACGGCCAGCAGACGCCAGCGGCCCAGCGCCATGTCGGCGTCGTCTTCGGCATAGACCTTGCCGGCCGCGTCGAGCAGGCCGCCGCGGTAGTCGCGGATGAACGGCGAGCCCGAACCCGTGTCCGGATCGACGCGCAGCAGCACGGTCTTGCCCGACTGCGGAGCGGTCACCAGCATGGTGCGCTTGCCGTCGATGACGCGCGTCGCATAGCCGTTGAACAGGTTGTAGATGATCTCGTCGCCGGTGCGGCTGCCTGCAGCCCGCACGGCGCGGGCGTCGTCGAGAACGTTGGCGAAGGTCTTCTTCTCGACATTGTAGATCTGGCCCTGGAAGGCCTCGACCTTGTCGTCGAAGTCGGAAAGGCGCTCGGTGGTGGTCGAGCGGACGATCAGGACGTGGTTGTCCGTCAACCAGCTGATGCCGCGAATCTTCACGTCGCCCAGTTCGGTGTTGCTGATCGGCTTGCCGTCGATCGTGGCGACGCCCAGGCGGCGCTTGTCGCCGACCTGGCCGATGAAGGCGAACTTGGAGCCGTCGGGCGAGATCGACACCTGGTCCAGCGCCGGCAGGGCGCCGTAGGCCTCGATCGGTGGCGGCGTCGGCGCGCCCTGGGCGATGGCTGCGGCGCCGCCGATGGCGAGCGCGAGCGCGGCGCCGACGGCCGCGAGCATGTTCCTGATCATCTTGTTCCCCACCGGCTCCCTCTGCCGGGACTTGAAGCGGCGGCAAAATGCCGAGACGGGCAAGCCTCCGCAATCCCCGGGCGAACGGCGTCGCGCGAACGGGGTGTGGCAAGTCGTAGCGGCGTAGCCGCTACTGCACCAGCGGCGACTGGTGGTGCATGCGGTGGAAGGCGCGGCCGGCGTTCACCGCCATGATGGCCGCCGGCACGGTCAGCAGGGCGCCGATCAGGAATGGCCAATCGTGGCCGAGAGCCGAGTAGACCAGCCCCGCCGCCGCCGGCGCGATCACCCGCGCGGCCGAGCCGGCGGCCATGTTCAGGCCCAGCATGGCTCCCTGGCGGCGGGGCTCCACTGAGCGGGAGATCATCGCCGAGATGTTGGGCATGGCCAGCGACATGCCGAAGGCCCCGAACACCATCACCACGGCGACGAGCCAGCCGCGGCTGACGTGCAGCATCCCGCCCCACGGCAGGGCGAGGTCGAGCGCCGGCGTCCAGGCGGCCGGGGTATAGACCTGCACGGCCAGGGAGGCGCCGAACAGCAGCATGCCGAACGCCAGCACCCGCGCCTCGCCGAACCGGCGCGCCAGGCGGCCGGTCAGCACGCCCTGGCTCACCGCCGACACGACGCCGACCACCATGAAGGCCAGGCCGACCTCGAGTTCAGTCCAGCCGTAGCGGGCGGCGGTCCACAGGCCGAAGGTCGCCTCCATGCCGGCGAACCCGGCCATGTAGATCAGGGTGACGAGCAGGGCCCGCGACACCACGGGATTGTCGCGAGCGTCCTCGAGGCCCGACAGGAACGATGGCCGCGGCGTGGCCGGGTCGTCGCGCTCACGGCTCTCGCGCAGGAAAAGGATGACGCCGAGCGCCGCGAGGGCGGCCATGCCGGCTGCGGCGAAGATCGGCAGCTGGAAGCGCCCGGCTCCGTCGCCGATCTGGGCCAGCACCCCGCCAAGCCCTGGGCCGAAGATGAAGCCCAGGCCGAACGCCGCGCCGATCAGGCCCATGCGCCCGGCGCGCTTTTCCGGCGGGGTCACGTCCGCGACATAGCCCTGGATGGTGGAGATGTTGCCCGCGCCCATGCCGGTGAACAGCCGGATCAGGATGGCGATCCAGATGTTTCCGGCGAACGCGAGGGCGATGTAGCCGGCGCAGTTGGCCAGAAGGGTGATCAGCAGCACCGGCTTGCGGCCGATGCGGTCGGACAGGCGCCCCCAGAATGGCTCGGCGAAGAACTGTCCCAGCGAATAGGCCGAGAACATGATGCCGATCTGCCAGGCGTCCGCCCGGAGGCTCTCGCCGAAGAACGGCAGAAGCGGCACCACCAGCCCAAAACCGACGAGGTTTATGAAGGCGATCAGGAACAGCACGCCCAGGGCGGGCGCCTGCGGTCGGCCGTCTTCGGCGGGGGCTGCGGGAGCGGACATGGCCGCTCCTTAGACGCATGCGCGGGCGCGCGCGAGCCTCAGCCGCCGGACAACCGTTCCAGCGCGGCGGGCGGCCCGTCCGCTTCCAGGGCGTCGACGACCGCGAGGCTGCGTTCGGCCCAGGCGAGTTCCGCCTCGGCAAGGGCCCGGCTGCGGTCGAGCGCCAGCAGTCCGAACAGGCGGTCCTCCTCGGTCGGGCCCGAGGCGGTCCGCGCCTCCGCCACGGCGGCGCGGGCCTTGTCGAGGCGCTCGGCGGCCCCATCGCGCGCGGCTTCGAGCAAGGCGCGCGCGGTGTCGGCGCCGAAGTGGCGGCCGAAGGTCAGCTTGAGCTGGATCTCGCTGCGCGGCCGCTCGGCGCGGGCGGGCTGCGCCAGCCAGGCGGCGAGGGCGGCGCGGCCGGAGGCGGTGATGCGGTAAGGCTTGCCCTCGCCCTTCCCCTCTCGCGCGGAGGCGACCAGCCCCTCGGCCGAAAGCGCGTGCAGCTCCGGATAGATCTGGCCGAAGCTCTCGCTCCAGAAGCCGGCCAGCCGCGTCTCGACCCATCGGCGCAGGTCGTAGCCGGTCATGGCGCCGCGGCTGGCGAGCGCGCCGAGCAGGACGTAGCGAGTGGTTCGTTCGCGCATGCCTCTAAGAGATATATATCTGTTAGATTAGGCAAGGCCGCAGAGGCTTTTCAGGCTTTCCGGGAACGCGTTCCGACCCGGATGAAGGCGACCGTGGCGCCCAGCAGTCCCATCAGCGGAATGCCGATCATGGCCGCGGCGAGGTCCGGCGCCAGCCGCCATAGGGCGATGGGACCGATGCCGGTCATGTGCTTGAGACCGAACGGCAGACCCACCAGCAGAAGGGTCCAGATGACCATGCCGACGAGGCGGCCCGGCGCCGGGTCGGGTGTCCTGAACAGGCGGACCACCGTGGAGAGCACGACGACCAGCAGCAGCACGCTGATCCCCAGCCGCACCCAACGTTCGACGCTCGCGCGCGGAGGCGCGGGCGTCTCGCCGCGGTAGTGGGCGAGCAGGGCGACTGACAGGTCGTCGACCGGGTCTTCGACCATCCACCCGCCCATGTTCGTGAGCACCACGAAGCCCAGGTCGCGGTCGGGCAGGAGCACCATGGAGGCGCGGAAGGAGCCGCTGGATCCGCTGTGCCAGAACACCCGGTCCTCGCCGAGGCGATCGTGGCGCCAGCCCCTGGCGTACTGGTCCGGATCGACCGCCAGCGGGCGCTGCTTGTCCTGCGCCAGCTTCGCGAGCAGGAAGCGGCCCAGGTCCTCGGCGCTGGCGCTCATGAAGCCGGCCGGAATCGCATGCTCCGGCCAGGCCGGCTCGGCGCGCGGAAGGATGAAGCCGAAGGCGAGCTGGTGACCGCATCGCGCCGCCGCCCTGTCTCCCGCGCTGGCGGTCGTCATGCCGAGCGGTTCGAACACCGTCTCCTGCATCAATGACGGGAACGGCCGGCCGGCCGCCTTTGCGAGGACGTCGCCGAGCAGCACATAGTTCAGGTTGGAGTAGGCGTAGTCCCCGTGGACCCCAAGCGGCGTGAGCGCCGACCAGGCTTGCGTGCCGGGCGCCGGCACGCCGAAGCCCTGGTCCCGGGTGAAGCCCGACCGCTGGTCGAGCAGCATGCGTGAGGTCAGCCCAGGCCGCCCGGGAATAGCGGCGTCCAGGTCCAGCTTGTCCGCTGCCGCCAGGCGCGCAGCCGCCTCGGCCGTCAGCGGCTTCGACAACGAGCCGATCAACAGCGGCGTCGTGGTCGACATCGGCTCGCCCTCGCGGCAAACGCCGCCGGTCAGGCGGTGCGCCACCTGTCCGCCACGCACCACGACCAGGGCCGCGCCCGGAAAGCCCGCCGCCTCGGCATGCCGTTGAAAGATCTCGCGCGTCCGATCGGGCTGCGCCCATGCGGCCGCAGGGAGCGCTGCAACCGCCGCCAGCCACGCCAGGAATACGCGCACCAGCAAGGTCATGGGCCCCTCTCGCTGTCGCCGCGAACCTAGCCGCTGGCGAAGCCCGGCGGAAGCCACGGAGCCGAAACGAAAAAGCCCCGGCGCGGGGCCGGGGCTCTTCGAACTGGGCGACGGGCCGAAGCCTACTTCGGCGCCAGGATCATGATCATCTGGCGGCCTTCCATCTTCGGCTCGTACTCGACCTTGGCCACTTCCTCGAAGTCGGCCTTCACCTGCTGCAGCAGCCTCATGCCGAGTTCCGGGTGGGCCATCTCGCGGCCGCGGAACCGCAGGGTCACCTTGACCTTGTCGCCCTCCGCGAAGAACCGGGTCATGGCCTTGGCCTTCACGTCGTAGTCGTGCTTGTCGATGTTCGGGCGGAGCTTGATCTCCTTGATCTCGACGACCTTCTGGCGCTTGCGCGCCTCCGCCTTCTTCTTCTGCTCCTGGAACCGGAACTTGCCGTAGTCGAGGATCTTGCACACGGGCGGATCGGCCGTCGGCACGATCTCCACCAGGTCGAGGCCGGCTTCCTCGGCCGCCTCGATGGCCGCGGAGGTGGGCATCACCCCCTGCTTTTCGCCATTCTGATCAATGAGCAAGACCCGCGGCGCGCGGATCTCCTGGTTCATACGGGGCCCGTCCTTGACGGGGGGCGCTTGCATAGGGCGGCGAATAGGCGTCGTCTCCGGAGCTGTTGTCGTAAGCGGGCGCGCGCAAGGGTTCGCCCGTGCGCAACGTCCGTCATCCTATATGACCGCGGCGCAGGCCCTTATCAACTAGGCGCGACGCGCTGCGATAACGCGCGAATAGGCTTCCAGTGTCGCGTCGGTCATCGCCCTGGCCGAATAGAGCTCGCGAACACGCGCCTGCCCCCTCCGGCCCATCGCCGCCCGGCCTTCCGGCCCGGCGTCCAGCGCCGCCTCCAGCGCGCTGGCCCAGGCGTCCGGGTCGCCCGCCGGGGCGCGCCATCCCGTCTCGCCCGGCACCGTCGTCTCGATTAGCCCCCCGAGGTCCGACGCGATCACCGGGCGACCCATCGCCTGGGGCTCCACGGCCGTGCGCCCGAAGCTCTCCGGCACCACCGACGGCACCGCCACCACGTCGGCCAGCAGGTAGGCGGCCGGCATGTCGTCGCAGTGGCCGAGGACCCGCACCGCGTCCTCGAGCCCTGCGACCGCGGCTTCCACCTCGGCGCGGTAGGCGCTGCGCCCCTGGTCGTCGCCGACCAGCAGGATGAGGAAGTCGCGCCGCCCCCTGGCGCGAAGCTGCGCCGCCGCCTGGACGAGCACGAGCTGGCCCTTGATTGGCGTCAGCCTGCCGGCGAGCAGGATGCGCGTCCGGGGATCGTCGGCGTCCACGCTCCAGGCCCGGCGCAGCGCCTCGACCCGTTCTGGGCCGACCCTTTGGGGATCGAAGCGGTCGAGGTCGACGCCGCGGTTGATGGTGACCACGTGCGCCGGGTCGACGCCAAGGTTCTTCACCAGGTGGTCGCGGGTGAAGGTCGAGTTGGCGATGACCAGGGCCCCCCGCGTCATCACCCGATTGTACCAGCGCTTCAGACCGGACTTGGCCTTGTAGATGCCGTGGTAGGTGGCCACCCATGGGATGCCGGTCAGCACCGACGCCAGCCACACGCTGAAGGCCGGCGCGCGCGAGCGCACATGCAGGACATCGACGCCCTCGGCCTTGGCCAGCTTCGCCAATACGAAGCCGTTGGCGATCCCCTTCAGCGGGTTCTTGGTCGCCACCGGCATCACGACGTGCCGCGCCCCCGAGGCCTCGACTTCGGCGACCAGTCGACCGCCCTCGGACACCACCAGGCTCTTGCCGCCAGCGGCCGCGACGGCGGCTGCGACCTCCACGGCGGAGCGCTCCGCCCCGCCCGCGGCGAGCGAGGGGATCACTTGCAGGACGGCCGGCTTCTTGGGATCACCCATCGGCCCCGATTAGCCGAACCGGAAGAGCTGCGCCAATGACCGAACGTGAAGGCTTCCTCGACCGCGGCGACGGCGAACGGCTCGCGTGGAAGGCGCTGGACGGGGACGGACCGACGATCGTGTGGCTGGGCGGCTACCGCTCCGACATGGCCGGCAGCAAGGCGGAGGCCCTGGCGGCGGCGGCGGGCGAGCGCGGCTGGTCGTTCCTGCGCTTCGACTACTTCGCCCACGGTCGGTCCTCCGGGCGCTGGGAAGACGCCACAATCGGCCGCTGGCGGGCCGACGCCCTCGCCGTCGTCGACGAACTGACCGAGGGCCCGCTCCTGCTGGTGGGCTCGTCCATGGGCGGGTGGATGGCCTGCCTGACCGCCCTGGCGCGGCCGGAGCGGGTGAGGGCCATGGTGCTGATCGCGCCGGCGCCCGACTTCACCGATCTGCTGATGCGGCCGAAGCTGGAGCCGGAGGCGCTGCGGGAGCTGGAGCAGAACGGCGTGTGGATGGCGCCCTCTTTCGAACGCCCGCCCTACGCCCTCACCCGCCGCTTCCTGGACGAGGGCGGGGACCACAACGTCCTGACCGGCCGCGTCGCCATCTCATGCCCCGTGCGCATCCTGCAGGGCCAGCGCGACGTCGACGTGCCGTGGGAGCACGCCCTGATGCTGGCGAACCAGCTCGAAAGTGAGGACGTGGAGCTGACCTTGGTGAAGGCGGGGGACCACCGTCTGTCGGGCGAGGCGGACCTGGCGCGCCTGGTGCGCACCGTGGCGGCGCTGCGTCAGGGCAGGTAGGCGGCGAGCGTGAAGGCCGCGAAGTAGACGATGAAGCTGGCCGGCAACATGGCCAGGATAGTCACGACCAGCAGCAACAGGCCCTTCAGCCACGCCCCAACCGGCGTCCGCCACCAGCGCTCGCGCCCGACGCGGGCGTAGACCACGAGCACCAGCACCAGCATGAGCGGCACGCCCAGGTACTTGAACGTCACCGGGTCGATGAGGAACGCGACCATGATCGGCATCTGGTACAGGGTCCAGGCGTTCAGGAAGGTGAAGGTCTGGCCCAGGTCCGCGCGCCAGCGAAGCGGGCTCCACCGCTGGATCAGGAAGAACAGCGGCAGCACCATCACCAGGGTATAGAGCGGCACCGACAGCAGGCTGAACCACTGGTCGAAGTCGGCGATGAAGGCGTCGCGCGTCTTGCCCGAGGCCTTGACCCAGGCCTCGAGCACCTGGGGCTCGCTCGTGGAGAGGGTGCGCTCGGACCCGCCCGTGAGCGCCGTGATCAGGAGGATCAGCCCGTTGAGGCCGATGTAGTAGCGCATCGGCCGCGGATAGAGCCCGCCCGCCGTGGAGCCTTGCTCGTCGTAGGCGTCCATGGCTCTGGCCGGCCGCAGGATCAGGTCGCGGGTCAGGCGCAGCTCGCCCATGCCGAAGCCGCTGGCGTCCTCGGCGAGCTCCTTCAGCGTGCCGTGCTTGGCGTCCGGCTTGTCGGTCATCGATCCCGCGCCCCCTCGCGGAAATCAGGAGCTTAGGCGGCGGAGAACGCCGGTCAACCGCTTGGGGCCTGTTCCTCCGCAAGCACTGCCCTCAGGCCCTCGCGCCAGTCAGCGTAGCGGGGTCGCCAATCCAGCTCGGCCTTGGCCAGGGCGTTCGAGACGCGCTTGTTGTCGAGGTAGAAGCTGCGCATCGAATGGGCGACCGAGGGATCGTCCCAGGCCACCTCCTGCGGCAGGGGCGCGCCGATCAGGGCGGCGGCGTATTCGGTGTAGGCGTCGGCGCCGGCCGGATGATCGTCGGCCAGGTTCCACGAGCCGCCCGGCCGAGGCTTTGCGAGGGAGGCGAGCAGACCCGCCACGGCGTCATCGCAGTGGATACGGTTAAAGACCTGCCCCGGCTTGCGGACCAGCCGCGCCGTCCCGTCGCGCAGCTTGCCGAATGGTGAGCGTCCCACACCGTAGATCGCCGGGAGCCGCAGGGCGCAAACCGTCAGGCCCATGCCGCGGCCCATCTGTCGCCAGTCGCGCTCGGCCGCCACGCGCCGGGCGCCGGAGACGGACGCCGCGTTCAGCTCGGAGCGTTCGTTGACCCAGCCGCCGTCACGGTCGCCGTACACGCCGGTCGAGGACACGTAGCCGATCCAGCCCGGGAAGGCGCCCGAGCTCGCCAGCGCCGGGGCCAGCGCCCTCAGGCCCGGGCACCCGCGGGCGTCGGGCGGCGCGGTGACGAGCACGGCGTCGACGTCGGCGAGCGCTGCGGCCAGGGCGCGGGCATCTGCCGGATCGACGGCCTCGAGCCCGGCGGCTTCGATCCGGCTTCGCTTGTCGGCATTCCGCGCCGTGGCGGCGACGCTCCAGCCCTCGCCCCGCAGCGCCGTTGCGAAGGCGGCGCCCAGGTAGCCGTAGCCGAAGACGAACGCCCGCACTGGCCCGGTCAGCCCTCCGCGGCCTTCAGCACCGGCGCCGCCTCAGCCTCGGCGGCGGCCGCGCGCTCCGCGTTCCAGTGCGACACGCACGGGATCTTCGACCGGTCGGCGCGATCGGCATAGCGGCGGGCGATGTCGGTGACCTCCGCCAGCATGCCCTCGGCCAGGGTGATGGGCGCCAGGCCGAGGCCGCGGAAGCGGTCGTTCATCACCACCAGCTCGTTCTCGTCCGCCTCCTGGCGCGGGTTCGGCAGGTAGGCCACCTCGGCGCCGGTCATGCCGGCCACCATCTGCGCCAGCTCGCGCACGCGCCAGCACTCGGTCATCTGGTTCAGGATCATGGGCTTGTCCCCGCGCTTGGGCGGGTTGCGCAGCGCCAGTTCAATGCAGCGCACCGTGTCCTGGATGTGGATGAAGGCTCGCGTCTGGCCGCCCGCGCCGTGGACCGTCAGCGGATAACCCACCGCCGCCTGCATCAGGAACCGGTTCAGCACCGTGCCGTAGTCGCCGTCGTAGTCGAACCGGTTGATCAGCCGCTCGTCCAGCCGCGTCTCCTCGGTCTGGGTGCCCCAGACGATGCCCTGGTGCAGGTCGGTGATCCGCAGCTTGTCGTTCTTGGCGTAGAACTGGAAGAACAGGGCGTCCTGGGTCTTGGTCAGGTGGTAGATCGAGCCGGGATTGGCCGGAAACAGGATCTCCTGCGCCGTCGGGCCGTTGTCCGTCTCCACCGTCACCGTGAGGTAGCCCTCGGGGATGCGCAGGCCGGCGGTGCCGTAGCCGTAGACCCCCATGGTGCCGAGGTGCGCGAGGTGGATGTCGAGCCCGCTCTCGACGATCGCGGCGAGCACGTCGTTGGTGGCGTTGAGGTTGTTGTCGACGGTGTAGCGCTTGTGCCGCGGCGACTTCATCGAATAGGGAGCGGCGCGCTGCTCGGCGAAGTGGACGACGGCGTCGGGCTTCCAGCTCTTCAGCAGGGCCAGGAAGCGGTCATAGTCCTTGCCGAGCGTCAGGTTGTGGAAGGCGATCTCGCGGCCGGTCAGCTCGCGCCAGGCGGCGATGCGCTCGCCCGGCGTCCGGATCGGCGTCAGCGACTGGACCTCGAGTTCATTGTCGATGTTGCGGCGCGACAGGTTGTCGACGATGCCCACCTCCCACCCGCGGGCGGAGAGATGGAGCGCCGTCGGCCATCCGCAGAAGCCGTCGCCGCCGAGTACCAGAACACGCATGGGATCACCCGCGATGGAGATGTCCGAACCTACTCCGGTTCCGGACGAAAGCGGTAGGGCTAGAGCAGCGCTTCGACCGCCGACCGCGCCGCCGCGCCGAGGTCCGGCCGCTTGAGCGCCAGGGCGACGTTGGCCCGTAGCAGGCCGATCTTGTCACCGCAGTCGTAGGTCTCGCCCTCGTAGGCCCAGCCGTAGAACGGCTGTTCCCGCATCAGCCGCGCCATGGCGTCGGTGAGCTGGATCTCCCCGCCGGCCCCCTTCTCGTGCGCCGCGAGCGCGCCGAAGATCTCCGGACGCAGGACATAGCGGCCTGCAATGGCGAGGTTCGACGGCGCCGTGCCCTGGGGCGGTTTCTCGACCATGCCCTTGATCTCGTGCAGCCGGCCCTCGGCGGAACCCGGGCTGATGACGCCGTACTTGTGCGTTTCGCTCTCCGGCACTTCCTCCAGCGCGATGATGTTGGCGCCCGTCTTCTCGTGCGCGTTGACCAGCTGCTTCAGGCAGGGCGTCTGCGCGTCCACGATCACGTCGGGCAGCAGGACCGCGAACGGCTCGTCGCCGATGATGTCTCGCGCGCACCACACGGCGTGTCCGAGGCCGAGCGGCGCCATCTGGCGCACGAAGCTCATCTCGCCCGCCTGGGGCAGCTCGGCGCGCAGTGTCTCGAGCATGTCGAGCTTGCCCTTGGCCTCGAGCTGGGCCTCGAGCTCTACCTGGTGGTCGAAATAGTCCTCGATCGCGCCTTTCGAACGGCCGGTGACGAAGACCATGTGCTCGATGCCGGCCGCGCGCGCTTCCTCGACGATGTAGGACAGGATCGGCCTGTCCACGACGTTCAGCATCTCCTTCGGAACCACCTTGCTGCCGGGGAGGACCCGGGTGCCCAGCCCCGCGACGGGCAGGACGGCTTTGCGCACGCGCACCATGCTGTCTCCTTAAATTCACGCATCGCTTAGGGCGCTGCGGGCGTTTCGCCAAGCATTCCGCCTCTGGCCCCCGCACGACCGTGGGGCTAGGAACGCACGAACAAGGGAGAAGTCGCTCATGCTTCGTCGCACCGCCGTCGCCACCCTTGCGACCGCCGCCTTCGTCCTCGCCGCCTGCGGCCCCGGCGCCGGAGGCGACGCCTCCAAGAAGGGGGCGAACCCCGCCATGCCTCCGCCTGACCCGGCCCGCGCGGCCAAGGTCAATGGCTACGACAAGGACGGCAAGCCGATCGACGCCGTCGCCGCCGCCGAGATGCCCGAGAGCGCCCTGCCGCCGCTGAAGGGCGAAGGGGCCGGCCCGCCGCCGGACGCTCCCCCCGCGCCGCCCTACAAGGCGCCGACGCCGCCGCAGTAGCGAACCATACGCCGGGCGTGCGGGTTGTGCCGGGTCAGAGATCCGGAGGACCCATGTCACGCCTGGCCATCGCCCTTACCGCCACCGCCTTCGCCCTGCTCGGGTGCAGCCCGCAGGACAAGCCCGAACCCGCCAACGAACAGACCGCCGACACCATGCCGGGCGCGGCTACGGCCGACGCCAACGCCGCGGCCGTGGGCAGCGGCGCCGAGCCCGACGCGACCGGGTCCACCCAGACGGGAAGCGGCAGCGGCCCCTACACCAACCCCAATCCGACCGATCCGGCGGACGGCCCGGAGTCCGAGGCGCGCGAAGGCGGGGGCGAGGACCGTCCCGGCTGATCACTTTTTTCTCACGCCGCCGTGAACCATCCGTGTCCTTCGCGGGTTGAACGATTCGCAACAGGGAGGACCACCATGTCCAACAAGTTCATTCTCACCCTCGGCGCCATGGCTGCGGGCGGCATGCTTCTGGCGGCCTGCTCGCAGAACAAGACGGAAGAGGCTCCGGCCGCTGACGCGGCTGCCGCCGACGCCGCCGCCACGGCTCCGGCCGACACCATGCCGCCGGCCGACGCGACGACCACCGGCACGACCGGCGACACCACCGGCACGACCGGCACGACGGACGGCACGACGCCGCCCGCCGACGGCGCCACCGGAACGACCGGCACGACGGGCGAAGGCGCCACGCCTCCGCAGTAAGCCCCGGCTCCGAACGCGGAACGGCCCCGGTCTCGCCAAGGGACCGGGGCCGTTTTCGTTTGCGCCGACCGCTGCGGCTACTCGACGGTGACGGACTTCGCCAGGTTGCGGGGCTGGTCCACGTCGGTGCCCTTCAGCACGGCCGTGTGGTAGGCGAGAAGCTGCATCGGCACGGCGAAGACGATCGGCGCCACCAGCGGGTCGCAGCGGGGGATTTCGATCGTCCTGCGCGCGAGCGTGATCCGCGCAGCGCCGCCGGCGTCGGTGATGGCGATCACCCGCCCGCCGCGCGCGGCGACCTCCTGCAGGTTCGACGCCGTCTTCTCGAAGAACTCGTCCTCGGGCGCGAGGATCACGACCGGCGTCTCCTCGTCGATCAGGGCGATCGGTCCGTGCTTCAGTTCGCCGGCGGCGTAGCCCTCGGCGTGGATGTAGCTGATCTCCTTCAGCTTCAGCGCCCCCTCCAGCGCCAGGGCGAACATCGGCCCCCGCCCGAGGTAGAGCACGTCGCGGGCGTGCTGCAGCTCCGTCGCCACCTCGCGGATCGCATCGTCCTGGCGGATCGCCTCGGTCAGCAGGCGGGGGGTCTCCATCAGCGCATGCAGCGCCTTGCCGAAGGCGGCCTGGTCCATCCGCCCGCGGGCCACGGCTGCGGCCACGGCCAGGCAGGTCAGGGCGGTCACCTGGCTGGTGAAGGCCTTGGTCGAGGCCACGCCGATCTCCGGACCCGCACGCGTCGGCCACATGTGCTCGGCCTCGCGCGCCATGGTCGACTCGTGGACGTTCACCACGGCCGCCGTGACAAGGCCGTTCTCCTTGCAGTAGCGCAGCGCCGCCAGGGTGTCGGCGGTCTCGCCCGATTGGGACACGGCCACCGCCAGGGTGCCGGGCGTAAGCGCCGGCGAGCGGTAGCGGAACTCCGAGGCGATCTCGACGTCGCAGGGCAGGCCGGCCAGGCTCTCGAACAGGTACTTGCCGATCAGTCCCGCGTAGTAAGCGGTGCCGCAGGCGACGATCTGCACGCGCGGGATCGAGGCCCAGTCGATGTCGGTCGGCGCGGCGATGCGGCCCGCAACCGGATCCACATAGGCCGTCAGGGTGTGCTGGCAGCTCTCAGCCTGCTCATGGATCTCCTTCTCCATGAAGTGCCGGTAGTTGCCCTTCTCGACGAGGGCGGCCGAGGCGGAGACGGTGACCGTCGGCCGCTGGGCGGCGGCGCCCGATGCGTCGTAGATTTGTGCCTCGGTCCGGCGAATGGCGACGTAGTCGCCTTCCTCCAGGTAGGTCACCCGGTTGGTGAACGGCCCGACCGCCAGGGCGTCCGAGCCGATGAACATCTCGTCGTCGCCCCAGCCGACCACCAGCGGGCTGCCGCGGCGGGCGCCCAGCACCAGGTCGTCCTCGCCCTCGATCAGCACGGCGAGCGCATAGGCGCCGTGCAGCTTGTCCAGCGTCGACTTCAGCGCCTTCACGGGCTCGTCGCCTTTGTCCAGGCGGTCCTGGATCAGGTGGGCGATCACCTCGGTGTCGGTGTCGGAGGAGAACGTCTTGCCGTCGGCGACCAGCTCGGCCTTCAGCTCGGCGAAGTTCTCGATGATGCCGTTGTGGACGACGGCCACGCGGCCGGTGACGTGCGGGTGCGCGTTGCGCTCGGACGGCGCGCCGTGGGTGGCCCAGCGGGTGTGGCCAATGCCGACGGTGGCCGGCAGCGGCTCCTCGCGCAGCACGGCCTCAAGGTTGCGGATCTTGCCCTGCGCGCGGCGGCGGTCGATGCGCCCGCCCTCGCTCAGCGCCGCGACGCCGGCGGAGTCGTAGCCGCGGTACTCCAGCCGCTTGAGGCTGTCGATCAGCCGGTCGGTGACGGGCGTTCCGCCAGAGATGCCGATGATCCCACACATGGTGGCGGTTCCTGCAACTTGGGCCGGTCGGAGGACGGGACGGCTCATTCCCGAACCTCCGCGCCAGCGGTATGACAAGGCGCTCTACGGCGCTATAGGGCGGCCGCTTTAGCATTTGCGTATGGCGTTGCACCTAAAACTGCATTTCGCCACGTTTCGCCTCCGGGCGCAGGAAGGATGAGCATGGGCAAGCGGTCCTACTTCGGCACCGACGGCATCCGCGGGAAGGCCAACCAGCACCCGATGACCGCCGAGGTCGCGCTGCGCGTGGGCCTGTCCGCCGGCAAGCTGTTCCGCTCCAACGACAACCGCCGTCACCTTGTGGTGATCGGCAAGGACACGCGCCTGTCCGGCTACATGATCGAGCCGGCGCTGGTGGCCGGCTTCACCTCCGTCGGCATGGACGTGCGCCTGTTCGGGCCGCTGCCGACCCCGGGCGTGGCGATGATGACCCGCTCCATGCGCGCCGACCTGGGCGTGATGATCTCGGCCTCGCACAACGACTACGCCGACAACGGAATCAAGCTGTTCGGGCCCGACGGATACAAGCTCTCCGACCAGGTCGAGCTCGAGATCGAGCGCCACATGGACGAGGGCCTGCAGGAGGGTCTGGCAGGCTCGCGCGATCTCGGCCGCGTGGTGCGCATCGACGACGCCCAGGCCCGCTACATCGAGATCGCCAAGGCCACCTTCCCGCGCAAGCTGAACCTCAACGGCCTGCGCGTGGTCATCGATTGCGCCAACGGC
>Ga0196964_10000958_pt1 | contig 15526 bp, 17 predicted proteins | sample S1_10metaG_FD_148615 | JGI IMG/M metagenome (GOLD analysis project Ga0196964, IMG submission 148615) | Soil microbial communities from Anza Borrego desert, Southern California, United States - S1_10 | ecosystem: Environmental > Terrestrial > Soil > Desert | place: USA: California | collected...
AGGCTGCGGTTACGGAATACGTTGACCAGCATTCTGCTGACTTTGACGACGGTAAGCACCGCGTGTTTGGTTTCTATGATCATGGGAACCGTGTTATCGCGGAAGCTTTCAGAGTAGGAAGCCAGGTCCTAATTGACCGGCTCCCCTACCAGCGCACAAACCCACAAGCGCCGAGCGAGTCCAAGCTATACGTGCTCCCGGCCTAACACACATTGAGGAAAGCTTAAATATGACTCTACCAGGAATTAGACAGTCTGTACTAATTCATCGGTGTCTCGGGAGAACGTCGAAAAACTGTGAACAGCATGTGCTATATCATGGTAATTCGCATACCTGGAGTAGACTCAATGACATAGTGTCTTACTTCGGACTTCGCGCAGGCTCATACAGAGTTGAGAGACACTCATTTCTATGTGAGTCCTGCGACAAAGCAGAAGACGCCATCCGACCAAAAGAAATATAGGTCACAAACAAAGCTCACGCGACAGATTAAATCTTTAGCGTGAGCTTTTGCTTTCTCTAATAATAATCGCACTCGTCGTCTTGGTTGCACAGGTAGCCAGTGGTTCCGTCTGGGGGGTTGTCGAGCTGGACCTTTAAAGTAAACGAGTCAAAATCTCGCGATACTTTATACTCATAGTCCTTTCCTGTCTTTGGGTCCTTAGGCAAGCTGTTCAAGTACTTAGGCACAAGCTCACTACGCAACTCTGCTACTGCTGGGAAGACATTATCTACCTTGCTCTGGGCGGTTAAGTGGCTCCTGGAGTACAGCATAAGCGCAGACTTTATGCTTTCTATGTCCCTCATGCGGTCTTCGTCGAGAGCAGCCTTTTGCTGGCTGTCATAGTCTTTTTGTGCGTTCTTAAGTGTGTACTTTATGATTTGTTTTTGAGTTTCGCTGAAGTATGTAAGCAGAAAGTCTGCACTACTCGTGAGCTTGTAAGTATACACGTACTGCTCTTTGTTTATAGGATCCTGAGCATTGGTTGCAACTCCCAAAAACGGCTTAATAACAGTGTAGAGCTCGTCAAAATTTGCTGCGTCAGGGAACTTGCCAGACTCATTCTTGTACCGTAAAACAGCAACACCGATTTTTTTTATGGTGTTCATACGCTGCGTGTCTCGCCCGAGCATTTCTTCAGGGCTTTGGTCCGCCAAAGGAAGCAACGGACCAAAGGACTCAGCTTCAGAAGTCTTTACTTCTTCCACAGGAGTTATGATGCTCGTTTTAGTCCCCAACGAAGAGACATCCTCGTCAGTGTCAAAGTGGTACATTTTTGCAGCTTCTACTCCGAGCGTTGCAATAGTTGGAGTGTGAATGCCAAACTCTTTCACTTTTTTAGAAATTTGTATCTTCTCCTCTTCTGTGTACTTACGGTTTTTATCTACCGGGCTGTATCCAGCCAAAACCTCTTGCGCGTCTGTATACTTTTCAAGTCCGGCGGTGCGCGCATTAGCGGGATTTGAGCCAAAAATATTTACTTCATCTCCGTCTGCAAGTCCGTCGCCGTCACTGTCTGCATTGTTAGGGTCTGTACTGTTTTTTTGCTCACCGAAATTTTTAAGCCCGTCTTTGTCTGGATCAGCCTCTGATCCGCACAGGCTTTTATCTGCACACTGATCAACATCAAAGTACTTTAAAAGGAACTCAGAAGTAATGCCAATTCCAAGGCCAACTTCTTGCGAGGTGTCGGCTTCAGAAACACTCAGTTCACTTTGCTTACTAGTCTGGGCAGATTCTACCTGGGCAGACTCCGAAGTCAACACCTTATAACCCACAAACCCAAGCACTGCAACAACCGCAGCACTTAATACAAAAACCACCATCCAGAGCAACCTTGCTTTAGCGTTCTTGTTAGGCAAATGGAGCTGGCTTAGGTTTTGCCCTCCAGAAGATGCGACTTTTGGAACAACAACTTTATAGTCGGGCATAATGTCGTAAATCAACGGCTGTTCAGCTGGTTGAGGTGGTTGGGTATTGGTTGTTTGTATAGGAGTGTCTGGCACAGAGTATAAGTCGAAAGTCGAAAGTCTATAAAGTCTTTAAAGTCCTATGATTTGTATTTCTACTTTATGGACTTTCGACTTTATGGACTTTATGGACTTATATTAAAACTGCTTCAAAAATTCTATTTTGTTTTCTGAAAGCATGCGGATATCAGGTATCTTGTATTTCATCATGGCAAAACGGGTTAAACCAGAACCAAATGCAAAGCCCGTATACTTACCTTTCGGGTAACCGGCAGCTTCAAAGACTTTCTGGTTTACCATACCACAACCCAAAAGCTCGAGCCACTTGCCACCCCTAAAATCAGGATGAGAAATAGCAACCTCGGCAGAAGGCTCAGTAAATGGGAAAAAACTCGGCATCATTTTAACTTTTGTTTGGGAACCGAAATACTGCTTAAGTACAGTTTCAAACGTCCATGACATTTGGGCAAATGAGATATTTTCTCCTACTACAAGACCTTCAAGCTGCTGAAACGTATGCTCATGAGTTGCGTCTGTTGCTTCATGGCGGTAAACCACACCTGGAAACAGAACTGCAAAAGGAGGCTTATGCTGCTGCATAAAACGAACTTGCATAGGAGAAGTGTGAGTTCTTAGCAACAGCCTTTCTCCCTTAGTATTCCTTTGCTTTATGTAAAAAGTGTCCCACATGTCACGAGCTGGGTGGTTTTCTGGAATGTTTAGGGCAGTGAAGTTATAAAATTCCGTTTCAACTTCAGGGCCTAGATAGGAAACGAAGCCTAGTCGTTTAAAAATATCTTCCAGCTCTTGCTGTGTCTGTGTTAGTGGGTGCAACGTACCAGTCTCACAGGGAATAGCAGTCAATGTTAGGTCTACTATTTGTGCGTCTGCGTGCTGGTCTAGGACTGCTTTCAAAGCAACTTCAACTTTTTCACGGAGCGCAGAAAGTTGTGGACCAACCACACGCTTTTCAGCTTCTGGCAGTTCTCGCAATGCACGAAACGCACTTGTAAGCACACCGTCCTTCCGGCCCAGTAAGCTGACTTTTAGGTCTTCTGTATTTTGAAAGGTAAGACCAGAGAGTAACGTCTCAACTTCTTTAGTTATATCAGCAATGTCAATCATGAAAGCAAGAACTCAATAATGAAAAAGATGAAAACTAAAATAAGGAACACCCACCAGTGAAACAAACGGTTAGAGAGTAGTAAAAAGGTAATTACTGCCAAGAGTCCTAAAAACACACCCTGCCGAACAGAAGCGGTTAAGTGCTTTATATACGTACCTTCAAAAAACGCACGCCTCACCGTCAGGCCAAAGATGATTCCAAACCCGGTAAAAAACAGAAAAAGGCTTAAATAATAAGCAGGAAGAGCAATACTGTTCTTAACAGGGTGTAAGTACCATACAGTACTCGCCAAGGAGGCCAAAGAAAGTAACGTGCCTAAGATAAAGGCAAAGTAATGCGACTTAACCGAAGAAAACATTAACTATATTATACCATGGATTGCCTTACCTCTTCAAATTCATTCTTGGCGTCCATAAGGCGTTTCTCTAGGTCTTTTATTATGAGCGAACCCTCTTTTACTTTCTTTAAAGCTTCGTCTATATCTAAGCCGGCGTCCTGGCTTAAATACTCCAAAATCCCGTCTAGCTTCTTAAATGAGTTTTCAATATTATTCTTAGTTTTCCCCATATACTTTTACCTTAACCTCACCATCGTGAAATTGCAAATTAATCGGCTTCTTGACATTAACTTGTCTGACTTTGCGTAAAACATTCCCCTCTTGTTTGGCTATGACATATCCTTTTGCCAACAGTTTTTCTGGATTCAAATCATCCAGACGTCTTCTAGATGCTAGCACAAACGACCTTGCACGTTCCAAAACCTGACTATATCCGTCAAGCAGTCTCGTTTTACGTATTAAAATCTTTTCTGAAAGACGACCAGAAAAAGATAAAAGCTCACGTTTGTGGCCTAAAAGAGTTGCGTGTAAAGACTCTAGTGTGTATTCAAATGAGCTAAACAGTTGGTACTTATACTCCCCTAGCTCACTTAGCCGACTCCAGGTTTGGTTGATCGCAACTGCAGCGGCAGTGGGCGTTGAAGCGCTGAGATCAGAGACGAGTTGCACTAACGGCACGTCGCGGTCATGACCGATGGCTACAAGGGTTGGTATGGTAGAGGCATATACCGCGCGACATACAGCTTCAGAATTAAACGCCTGAAGATCTTCCAGGCTACCGCCGCCACGAATCATAACTAACACATCTGGCACAACTTTCAAGTTTTTGAAATATTCTAATGCACCCAAAATTTGGCGCTCAGCTTGCAGTCCTTCTACCCTTACATTATACAGGTAAATGGAAATGCCGAGTGCCTGTAGGTTATTTTTGAAGTCAGAAATAACAGCTCCTGTTTTGGAAGTAATCACTCCGACTGACGTTACAAACTCTGGCAATTTACGCTTTCGGTCGAAAAGTCCCTCAGTTTCCAGTTTTAGTTTAAGAGCGTCATATGCTTTCTTTAACCCACCTTCACCTGCAAGCTCAATCTGAAGTGCCCGAAATGTTAGCTCGCTGCGACGTTTGTAAACACCCGGCGTTCCAGTTATAACCACCTCAAGCCCCTCCACTAACTCAAAATCCAAACTCCTACCTAACGATGTAGGGCAGTAGACACTCAGAACACCCTCCTCCGTCGCGTCACGAAGTTTAATATACACGCCCGTTGGGTGGAAGCTTACTTGCTGCAGCTCTCCTTTTACCCGAACACCAGAGAGGGGCCGAAGCGCGCTGTCCACAAATTGCAAAAACTCTCCAACCGAAAAAATATTTTCTTTTAGAGTATCAAGAGTGTTCATTATATATAGTATAGACTACTATATTTTAACCTTTCAACAACTTAAGCTTGCGTCTCTCTTGCAGCTTTTTGAACGTTGCTTTAGTTACGGCACTTCTTTGAGTGCGCGACTCAAGCTTTCGACGCGCAATCCCTGCTACTTCTCCACCAGCATGAGCGACAACCCGACTCTGCTCGAACCCTCGTGGGGCAGTGACACGTGAAATTTCAGTAGCGGCAGTTTCCGCAAGGAGATTTAAAATGAGCTCAAGGTTGTTCATGTTGTCACGGAGGCTTTCTGTGGTTAGACCTTTAAACTCTTTATATTCACTTGCTTTCATTCCAGACCATGCTTGCAGTATGTCGTCTGTTAAGGTTCGGAAAGCTTCTGCCCCGTGCACCCCACGAGCACCCCACTCTCCCACTAGCCGCTTGCGTGCTTCTATACTCTTCAATCGAAGACTTACCCATTGTTCAGAGTGGCCCTGCTTGAGGTAAGAAGACATTGCTCGTTCAATTGCTCGCTCTGGGTGCTCTGCTTCCTCAATCCGACGCAGCCCTGACTTCGCCATCCAAAGCTTCACTGCTTCCGCATGCGGTGCTGAAATAGACTGAATAATACGCAGCACACTTTCTGTGTCAGCTGCTTCTGTTATTTGCGTTTTCTCACCGGTAGGCATACGCACGCGTTTTACTTTTTCCGCTATCTTACTCCCCTCCCGCTTTAGTCGGCGTTTTACTCTCTGCCAGTATGTGGTCGGATCGGCAGTTCCGGTGAGAAACTCCAAAATATCCAGCACCGAATACATGAACCGCTTCTTCTGCGTATCCCACTTACGCCTGATCTGCTTTCCCGTAAAGATTACCAACTCATTGCTTGTATACATAAAATTCCTTTCAAAATGTGAGCAATTAAAAAACTATCATACTAGTATGATAGTCTAACAGATTAAATAGATATGAAACCATACACATTTACTGCTTGTGCGCATATATAATACGCTTAAAAATTTCAGGGTAAATAAGAGTATTACCACCTATAAATACTCTATCCGTAGGACGAAATATTTCCTGACCAGCAAGATTTGTAAAATTACCACCAGCCTCGCATATGATAAGACTTCCTGCGAACTCTGGAAAGCTGTCTTTAGTAAGTGTAACTACTCCATCAGCCCGACCACACGCTACCGAAGCGTAGTTAACGGCAAGCGAGTGAAAATTTTCAATCAAGTCAAATTCTTTAAGCACAGCTCTACTTTTTTCTAATACCTCCATTTCTTTCCATTCAGTTGAATAGCGGAAAATAACTTTTTCTCTACCAGTACTTACAAAAATTGGCTCTCCATTTAACCGTGCACCATGTCCCTTCTCAGCAGTAAAGAGCTCACTTACAGAAGGGTCATAAACCGCAGCAAATTCTGGAATATGGTTTTTTACATAACACACTACTATTGCATAGTGGGGCTGACCTTGTATGAAACTACGAGTTGAGCTTATGGGGTCAACTACCCAAAGATTTTCTGAATTCAAAAATACTTCATTCTCTTCCTCTGCGTACAGAACATGGTCCGAACCAAACTCTCCTACCAACTCTTTGAGCCCCCGCTCAATGGCAAGATCTTCTTCTGTGAGATATCTTTTCGCCACTCCTATGTCAGTTACACTACCAGCTTTAGTCTTAAGCCGCTCTCCCGCCTCAAGCATGAAGTCTGTGATTTTTTTGTAGTTAATAATGCTCATAATATTGTGAATAATTTCCAGAATTCCTTGGCGAGCAACCAGAGGCGTTGCGCGTTGCCGGTTAAGAAAAACAATAAAGCTACAACCATCAAACAATTTACGGGAATGCTGTGCGAAAAAAGTTTGAGCGCGCTGCCGAAGGCTTTATTTGGTACAAACATACTCCCATGAAAATTTACTGCAGCGTATAGCTCGTCAAGAATCAAATGAAGCAGGTAACCCGCGCTCAAGGCAACACCTAGCAAAAACGCTTCTGAGTCCATATAGCCCAAGTGGGCTGCTAAAAAAAACGCTATGAGACCGGAAAGCAAAACTGCAGGAATGGAATGCGCCATACCACGATGCCTTGTAAATCGCTTAAACATATAACCAATCGACCATACAAACACTGCGGAAAGTGCTGTCCATGCTATAACAGCATACCAGTCTAAAGGCTCTACACTGTATATTTTATTAAACACAAGCACAGCGGTAACAATGGTGAGAGAACCAAACGCAACGTGGAACGGCACACTCGAGTCACTGTCCATGTCTGGTAAAACCGAGCCAAGTGTCGCAAGAACAAAAAGCGTAACCATAAAACTTGGAGCTCCTGACAACCCCAAAACCCCAACCCCCATTGCTCCCAAAACTCCTAATGCAATACCAAATGAAATATGAGTTTTAAAACTTGCCATATTTTTTTCAAAATTATTACTTACACATATTTTCCAGCACATGCACATTTGGCAAGACTGGCAGAAATGCTCCTGGTACCACGAGTTTTGCTTTACGAAGACCTGCGCCAATAATCACCCACTCAAGCGCAGGAATGCCAGGGTCGATTAAAATTTGCCAGCTCGACGGTAGACCAACTGGAGTAATACCGCCGTATTCCATACCGGTGAGCTCAAGAGCTTTTTCCATTGGTGCAAACGATACCTTGCGCGCATCTAAAAACCTTCTGACTGCGCCGTTAACATCTGCTCTATTCTTTGCCAGAACCATACACGCAGCATACCAAACCTTATCACCACGACTGGCTTCGAGCACAACACAGTTAGCACAGTTCGTTGTTGGAATCTCGTAAGCTTCACAGAAACTTGCAGTATCAGAAAATGTCGGGTCTATTTCTACTGCACGAATACTTTCGTTTTGCAACCTAACTATTACTTCTGCTGTTGGCTTTGCAAGCAGAGGAAGCAGCTCTGTTGCGGGTTTGGTTTGTAATTTTCCAAATATCATATTTTATTACTACCCCAGCCCTTACTGACAATCCCGCCTTCGCGGAAATAACAACTGGTTGGTGTCTATACATCCAAATACTTCCAAAGTAACCTGCTTGCAAACGAACGGTATGGCTTCCACTTTTCTGCGAGAGTTTCCAACTCTTTTGGTGTAAGGTGTGCCTTCTTTCCATACAGCTTCGATACTGCATTTCGAAGTCCAAGGTCACCCGGGGCAAATATGTCCGGGTGACCTAGAGAAAAAATCATAAACATTTGTACCGTCCATACGCCCACTCCTTTTACTCCAGTCAACTGACGGACTATTTCTGCATCATCTAGCTTAGTGAATTTTGTCCAGTCTAAATCTTTACAAAACACTGCGACATTTTTTATATATTCTACCTTTGCACGAGAAAGGCCAACCTTTCTAAGCTTATCTTTACGGGTGGCTAATAGCTGCCTTGGACTCGGACACATCCCTCCATAGAGCGCAAACAGTCGTGACAAGATAGTGTCAGCAGCCTTACTGCTAAGCTGCTGACTAACAATTGAAGACACCAAGTGTCCGAAGTGATCCTTTTTGGATCGCAATGGTTGCAGAACAATCTCACCCGTGGCAACATATAATACCGGATCTACCTTCTTAAAATACTGCAACGCCAGAGTGTGTGCTTTCTTATACGACATATATTCATTGTGCTCGAAACATGAAATTTATGCAATGGTAAAGATTTGCACAGAACACCAGATATTGGTATACTGCGCAACGCACTTCTATCCCCAGATAACACAATTACAAAGGAAAAATTATATGTTCATGCGAAACGTTTTGTTTATAACTCAAAACGGTACGAATGCGCCGCTAGAGTTGCTTGCTCAAGCGTTTAAGGAAAAAACAATAAGTAGCACCTTCGTTGTAGATGGCAAGATCGACGACCGTGTGCTTAATGAGGACTTAGTTAAACACTTAACGGAAACTAATCTCGTCATTGTCTCAATCCCAGAGCCGAGTAAAGTTACGGAGGTCGAGCTGGCAACCCTGAGGCTGGTAGCCATGATGCGTTTGCCATTTGCACTGTACTTTACTTCAGACCAATCCTGGTTAAACGGCACACCTGGGTACGCATTGGCAGGTCTTACCCTACAAGCACTTGCAGTCATCGGGACGGAGCCTTCAACAAGGCTCGCTCTCAGATTCATAACGCCAGTAGCAAAAATACTCATTGACTACCCCCTCAACCACTCTCAAGCACCCGTGATAGCTTGGGTCCTCATTATGGCAGTTGAGGGCAAATAGGTTATTAAAGCCGCTTGGTCCTAAAGAGACTATGCAGCTTTTGATTTCACTTATTTTGACAATATGTTGTAGAAAAATGTACCATGGCTTAGGAAACATGAGTACGATTTTTTGGGTTCGATTTGCGGTGGCAACGGCAATTTTTTCTGCGTTGCTTCTGGGGTTCCAGGGATATATCTTGAGCGAGGCTCGGCATTGGCTTGAGGTGCAAGCAAAAAACCTGATTTGGAAACTAGTGGGTGCTGACGTGGTTCTAGCATTCGTAAACGGTTTCTTGTTTCTGCATTGGGTATATGCAAACGTAGCTTATAAAGCTGAACATAATACGAAAGAAATCTCTGGAAGTATTCTTGCAGGCATTGCTCTTTCTCTTTTGGGAGTTATTGTCAGCATTGTAATTGGTGTTATGTATGCTGGACAGGCGTTATATAAACCCGCGCCAGTTACAGAGACCAAAGATCCGCAACCTGGAAAATGGAAAGAAGAAGTAAAGTCTTAAATCAAAAAGCCGTTCTGAGAAGATCAGGGCGGCTTTTCATTTTGCTTGGCTACTGCAGGACTTCAAGTTTTGGGTACGTACCCAGCTCATCCTTGTTAACGCTGTGCAGAGAAAATCTTCTACCAACACTACTAGCGGGATCAAAGACCAACTCGCTTCCTCCCTCCAGCAAATATGTTTGCTCGGATAATCGCTGCAAGTGCTCTTGAAGCTGGTATGCGCTGCTGAATATTCCGCCGCTCTGCGGCATTTGCAGATGGACAAACCTGAGCGGCTCACTCCCAGACCAGAGCAATACAAGACTCACCATGTGACCTAGCTCAAGGTGACACGCCATAAGATATACCAAGAGCGTTGTGTCCGTCTGTGGATGCGCTTGCAGTCGCTTGCATGCATTAAGTGCGAGTCTGAGTCGGTACACGGCAGAGTCATTCTCTGCAATATCCAACGCTCCACCTGCCGGTATCTGCAGCAGGCTCTCCACTAGCCTCATACCTAGTATAGGTCGGTAAAACCCATACCGTACAACATCAACCAGTATCTTTCTTGCTTCTTCTTGTTCCATATTTCCTCCTTTTCAAAATCGTTCTCTAAAAAATACCATTCACCTCATGAATAGTAAACCCCCATATCTTAAAATACCATCCCCTCCTGACTACATGCAGACAAAAACGGTATCGAGGTTGCTAGTTGATTACTCTAAGTCATTAAATTCGCAGTCATGACTAGGAGATTTTTCGTGGAGTTTGGCGAAGGAATCTGTCTTTATGGCGTAGATTATTTTTTCTATATGTGTAACTATACGGAGCTTTAGCTTACCCTTTACTTCCTCTGTTCCCGGCTCTTCATACACTCGCTTGTTGGCATCTAAATACCAGTAGTACATACCGGCGACTTTTTGCTTTTCTTCTTCCAGCGCTATCTGATAGACCATAAGCTGGTCTAAGTCACCTTTCCCGTTTTTCTCTTTTGCTTTTCCAGTTTTGTAATCCAGGATTACCAGTCCGTTTTCTGTCATATCAACCCTGTCTATTTTTCCCACCATCTTGTACTCCCCAAGCATGAACTCGAAATACTGCTCCACGGACCGCACCTGCGGTTTGCGCTGCACAAAGTCATCATATACAACTTTCAGCATCGCTTTACCTTTTGACTTGTACTCCTCTTTTTCCTTCTTGGAATGGTACCAGTCGTCAATCCAATTTTCTTCATAGAGCTTTTCTAGGTATCCAAAGTCAGGCAGCTTTCCAGCAGTTGTTCCTCCAAAGAGGTCTTGGACCTCTTCTGAGCTCGCATCTCTCCACCGCTTCGCAAAGAGCTCAAGCGTACAGTGCACCGAACGACCAAAAGACAAGTATGGACTACCAGGCAAAGGAATTTTTAGCAAGCGTCTATACTTGTACTGCAGCGGACACTTTTCAAACTCGCTGATTTCAGAAAATGAATATGACTCTGGCAATGGAAACACATATTCATAAGGTTCCACTGTCGGTTTTTCTCCTAAGTCTACCTTCCCGGTAGACTTAATAACTTTCTCCGACGGTACAAGCCCTGTTTCCTCTAAAAACTTAGACGGACGTCGCAGTATCTTGCCGCCATAATCGCGCGCCCATGAAAAGTACAATTCACTCTTTGCTCGGGTGATAGCTACATAAAACAAACGGCGTTCTTCCTGTAAATTAAAATCCCCTTCTGGCAAAATTTCTTTTACCAGCGGCGTTGGGATATCGATAGGCTCCGGCCTAGATGAACCGGGAAAACGACGGTCAATGAGTCCGGGCATAAAGACATATGCAAACTCTAATCCTTTTGAGGCGTGCACCGTCATAACGCGCACAGTTTCCGGGCCAGTCTCCGGATCAAAATCCAGCGAGCCTTCTTCACCTGCTGCGAATTCGAGCTCAAGGTAGCCTAAAAATGCACGCAGGGTTTTGTCCTCGGAGTGCTGTTCAAAGTCCTGAATTTTTTTATAGAACTGTTCAACCAGCTCTCGGTCACGGGAAGCCCAAATGGTATTTTGCTTTAACTCTTCTACAATACCAAGCTCGGTTAAAATAAATACAAAAGCTTCAACTGCATTTTTATCTTGCGTATAAGATGCGTGTTGTTTTAGTAGTGTGGTAATTTCCTGAATAGCTTTTTGAGTTTCAGGCTTAAGTCCTAGCATAAGCTCTGCGTGTTGCATTGCTTCATAAACAGAAATTGATTTCTTGTGAGCAAACGTAGTTGTTTTATGCAGTTCCTGCCGTTCAATGGCAAAACGCTTCATATCTAATACTCGAAGCAACGAGGCAGAGTCGTAAAAGTTCAACAAAAGGCGAATGTAAGAAATAAGCTGGTAGATTATCTTCTTCTTGTAAAGACCTTTGTTCGCCATAAACGTATATGGAATCCCTGCCTGCTCCAAAAATGGCAACACTTCTTCAGCGGCTGCATTTGAACGAACAAGGACGGCAAAGTCACTCCATTTTTTTTCTGAGTGCTTGAGTTTAAGTTCCATCATCTTTGCTACGACGAGTGAAAGCTCTTCCGTATAGTCCTTCCCTTCCAGCACGCTTATTACACCTACAGAGTCTGGCACAGATGAGGTCAAGCGTTTGTTTATACCCAACTTGACCTCTAGCCTGTCGGGGTTGTTGGCTTGTATAAAATTATACGCTAGGTCGAGCACATTTTGACAGCTGCGGTAGTTTTTTAGGAGTGTTACGCGAGCGAGATTTGGGTAATAGGTGAGCAACTTTTGGATATTTGAAAACGACGCACCACGAAATTTATATATACTCTGATCATCGTCCCCTACTACTGTCAGGTTGTTGTTCTCCAAAAGCCGTATGAGTTCAAATTGAGCATGATTCGTGTCCTGAAACTCATCTACCAATATATATTTAAACTTATCTTGAAGTCTTTTGCGGACATTAGGCCGCTGCTCCAGAAGCCGCACACAGTAAAACACCATGTCACCAAAATCCATAGCTCCTTGTTCTAAGAGTAGTTTTTGGTAGAGCGCGTATGCAGACGCTACTTCTGAAACTTTTTTTATTTCTAAATCCAGCTCCGGGTTGTCTACCGTACCGCCGGACAGCTTTAGCGACTCAGTGTACGCTACGTACTCTTCTGGCCATATAAGCTCATCCTTACACCTAGAAAAATGCTTTAGCAGTGCTGAAATGAACCTGTCCGGATTGCCTAAGGGGCGGTAATAATCCAGATCAAACTTTTCAAAATTTTTCTTAATTGTTACCCATTGCTGAATCTCATTTAGCACCTTAAACTCTGAAGATAAACCAAAATCAAGTCCGTAAATGCCCAAGAGCCGCTGACAAAAACCATGGAAGGTATATATCCAGTTGTCGTAGTAACCGAGCGGTAGGAGCTGCTCTGCGCGGCCTGCCATTTCGTCTGCTGCCTTTTCTGTAAAGGTCAACGCAAGAATTTCTTCCGGCTTTGCCCAACCCTGTTCTACTATGTATGCAATCCTGCGGGTAATAACTGTTGTTTTTCCTGTACCTGCGCCAGCCACTATGAGCAGTCGGCCTTGGGCATGGGTCACCGCCTGGACTTGTTGCTCATTTAAATTTTCTAAAAGTTTGCTAGCCATTAGTAAGAATATGATTTTGTAATTCTTTTATATGTATAATGTCAGGGTTCTTAATAAACCTGGTAGAATGATGTACAGTAGACTCCGGGTTAGAAAATACCAGCAAATACTCTACTCGAGGCTTAATGTGCAGATTCTTTGTAATAAAATCTTTTATAAATTTTTTTTGCCTCGCCGCTTGGGTTAATATATCCTTGCCAGGTATGCGCTTACCGTTAACGAGAAGCCTGCCGCCATCGTACCCTATATCTCCATAGGTATGCTTCACCTCAAGCACAAACGCCACTTCATTTCCAACTACTATAAAGTCTATATTGCCTCCAAAGGGCATAACAACATTTGAAAATACACTCCAGGTGTCTGGTAAACCCGCTAAAACTTTTTCCACTGCTTCTTCACCCAAATTCCCGCGCTTATAGCGACGGGCAAGCACATGTGACTCCCGTGCGTAATAAATGGCCGGAAAAAACCCTATCAACCCAACCGCTCCCGCTATCCATATATAAATATCGCTAAAGGGGTAGGTATCTACACCAAGAATATTCAAAAAAACCGCTCCGAGCATTGCAAGGCAGGCAACCGCAAGCAAAGTGAGCAGTAGGATTCTTTTTCTATATGTACCTATTTGCTCTCGCAAATAAGTAGACTTCTCGTCTATAAACTTAGCCATAATAAAGATAATTTTTGCTGGTCTATAGGAAGGGGGAGACTCCCCCTTCCTATGTTTTGTTATTTCTCTCCTAGTCTGGCGAGCCATGTTGCTACTGGTATTGATACAAACCCCGCCATTCCCCAGGCTAGCAGCCTCAGAGAGCTCTGGTATGTTGCAATCACTCCAATCGCTATTAGGATTGCGACAACAAAGGAAACCAGAATATCACGCTTCCGGTTTGAGAAGAAAAAGGCAAGAAGCAATACCAACCCCTGGCCAATCAACACTGCAATAAATGCTCTAGGGGTGTGTGAGCTAAACACCACAAAGTAAAGCAACAGTATCAAACTCATAACTATCCAATCTCTAACATCAAGCATTTCACCCTCCTACTTTAGGGGCTAGCGTCGCTGCTATTTTAGACACCGTCGGAGTCCTACCCGACGGCAGGCTACACGAACCGGGAAATCCGGATTCGTTCCGCCTAGCAACGGGCAAAGCCCTAATGGAGCCTCCCCTCTCGCGTCTTTAGCGCTAAGGAAGACAGCTCATTATAGCAGCACCATTGTAAGCACAGCAAGGGAATATAAAGGTTTTATTAACCTGTTGTGCTTACAATTAGCCTCTTTGAGAATTTATGTAGGTCGTCCACTCATTCCAGAAACCACCACTTTCATCATCCGAGTATTCGGCCCAGAAGGTCGCTGGACGGAGGATTTTTACACCGTTGTAGGTTTTTAAAGTGAGGAGGTCTGCGTCGTTTGTAATTAAAAATGCTGCTCCTGCTTCTACGGCGCTTTCCAGAATTTTATTATCTTCCTCATCTTGAACTACCCGTACCTGCCTACGGTTCACCACTGGCTCAACTTGAGCAAAAAACTCCTCCATCTCATTTCTATATGTGTCGCTGTCAATTAGCTGGTTTAGAATGAGTCTGTTCTCACGTAAGGTCTGGTGATTTGCAAAAGCCCGCAAGTTACCACGACGCACTTCGTCAATCACTCGCTTTTCGTAACTGTATTCGTCTTTTATTCCTTCTATTAGGATATTAGTATCAAGCACAACTTTAGTCACCTTGCTTGAGTCGTCATATTTTAGGCTGGTCTTCCTTTTTCTCATGTTTCGTTTGTAAGTATGTTAGTACTATTTCAGCTAAGTGCAACTTTTTTGGGTGGATTAAGGAAATAATATCAGTTGCATCTACCCAGTGCAGTTCAACAAACTGGTCCATATCTGGCTTAGGTGTTTCGGCAGTTGTAAAGTGTACAAAGTTTAATATTTGTCCCCGATACCGATATCCTTTATTGAGCCATAAAGGTCGAATGGCATTATTCCACACATAGCTGGTCTGTGCCTCTAATACTTTAACAAATTCCATACTCTTTAGTCCAAGCTCAGCCTGTGCTTCGCGTCGGCAGGCAGATTCAAGATCTTCATTCTGCCCCTTTCCGCCCTGTGGAAACTGCCAATGACTTTCTAAAGCCCTCATCACACCAAAATGCTTTGCAAACTTAAATTGAGGATTACGCCGACCCAAGAGAACCTGGCCTTGTTCATTGGTTATAACACTTACAACTGCTCGACGCTGTGGCAGGGAAGAAAATACTTTATACCGAAGCAGCGCGAGCATAAGCCCAAAGGTTGCTTGAAACACCCTGCGAATACGTGTAGGATTTGGCTGGGTAACCAGACGCCAGAACCATTCGAGACCTATGCGTCTTA
>Ga0196964_10000959_pt1 | contig 15522 bp, 10 predicted proteins | sample S1_10metaG_FD_148615 | JGI IMG/M metagenome (GOLD analysis project Ga0196964, IMG submission 148615) | Soil microbial communities from Anza Borrego desert, Southern California, United States - S1_10 | ecosystem: Environmental > Terrestrial > Soil > Desert | place: USA: California | collected...
CCAGCAACCCGGGTCTTTCGATGCTTTCGCTGCACGATATTAAAGAAATGACCTTCAAGAACTGGCATGATCGCAAGAACGAGCTTGGCCAAGAGGCTGTGACGGTGACGATCACCGAGCGCAAGAATGCCGCCGGGTACACGGTAAAGGACAAGGAGATCGTGCGCGAAAAGATCACCGCCGAGCAGATCAAGGAACTGGAGCAGGCCCACGACGCAGCCGCACAGTTCGCCGACGAGCCGCGCGGCTGGCTGGTGTTCCTGGGGCCTTCGCATGCTGGCAAGACACACCTCGCAGCGGCCATTGGCAATTACCGCATGGGCATGGGTGGGCAGGCCATCATGGCCGACGTTTCGGTACTGCTGGATTATTTCAAGGAGACCTTTCGCCCCAACCCCGACGTTTCCTTCGACCGGCGCTTTTACGAGATCCGCACTGCTCCGCTCCTGATCCTGGACGGTTTCAAGGAAAGCAATATGAACTCGGCCTGGACGGAGGACAAGCTGTACCAGATCCTGAATTTCCGCTATTACGAGAACCTGCCGACGGTGATCACCTCGAGCCTCGACCCGGAGGCCTTTTCGAAGAGCCATCCGAGCTTGTGGAACAAGCTTTTGGATGGGACGAAATGCAGGGTGCACACGATCTATATGCCGCCGTTCAGACGGGTGAAAGCCAGGCCGCGCAAATTAGCACTTGCGAAAAAAGAGTAGGACGCTGGAAGCTCATATATTGCTGCGAATTGCCCGGGATGATCCCGGGCTTTTTTTTATCAACCAGGTTGAAAACAGATTTCCTGGCAAATGGGATTGAAATTAAAGCAGGTACCTAGATTGTGACGAATAGCGCGATTACACTTGGAGTCGTATGGAGAAAACCTGAAAGGAGAGAAGAGCCACACGCCGGAACCAAGTTCGAGAAAGCCCCACCCTGTCCCGGGCCTGGGAGTGCCTGCCCACGGCCTGCAAAGTTCGTCTTATTGGCAAAATTCACACTATCCATCATCGATAAGGAAAATCCTACAATGAAATTCAATCTTCGCGTCTTTTTGCTTACTTGCATGGTCTTTTCCGTGCTTGTTTTGACTGCCTGTGGCAGCGCCGCCACCCCCGTCCCGACCGATGTGCCAACCGATGTCCCCGTCGAGTCCCCGACCGAAGCCCCGGCCGAAGAGGCGACAGCAACCTCCGCCCCCACCGAACCCGTCACCGATGGTGACGCCCCGGCTGACGGCGGCGCCCTGGTCGTTTATTCGGGCCGCAGCGAAGCGCTGGTTGGTCCCATTATTGCTCAGTTTAGCGAAGCGACCGGCATCCAGGTCGAGGTACGCTATGGTAGTACGGCTGAAATCGCGGCCACGTTGCTCGAAGAGGGCGCAAACTCCCCCGCCGACGTTTTCTTCGCGCAGGACCCCGGCGGCCTGGGCGCAGTTGCCAAGGAAGGTTTGTTCGCAGAGCTTCCTGAAGAGACCCTTGCGAAGGTGCCCGCCGAATTCCGCTCACCCAGTGGTTTGTGGGTGGGTATCTCGGCCCGCGCCCGCATTGTAGTGTACAATACCGACGCGCTCAAACCCGAAGACCTGCCTGCGGATATTGCCGATTTCACCGATCCGAAGTGGAAAGGCAAGATCGGTTGGGCGCCCACCAATGGCTCGTTCCAGGCCATGCTGACCGCCATGCGCGTCGTGTGGGGCGAGGAAAAGGCCAAGGAATGGTTGGAAGGTATCCAGGCCAATGAGCCGAAGGTCTTCGACGGTAACGCCCCCATCGTCGAGGCGGTCGGTGCGGGTGAGATCGAAGTCGGGTTCGTCAACCACTACTATCTCTATCGTTTCCTGAAGGAACAGGGCGAAGGCTTCAAAGCCCGCAACCAGTTCCTGACCGGCGGCGGGCCGGGCTCGCTGGTGATGGTCGCCGGCGCGGGCCGCCTGGCGAATGGCAAGAACGAAGCCAATGCCATCAAATTCATCGATTTCATGCTTTCCACGGTTGCGCAGCAGTATTTCGCTGGTCAGACCTATGAGTACCCGTTGGTCGAAGGCGTCAATACCCAGGGCGGCCTGACTCCGCTGGCTGAACTCAAACGTCTTGAGATTGACATGGTCGACCTGGACGACCTGGCCGGGACGACGAAACTGCTGCAGGAGACCGGCGTACTGCCCTAATAAAACTTAAACATTGTTTGCTCTGTTGGGGGCTGGCCCTCAACAGAGCAAAATGGGTTCTACGGATGTTCTGTGATTCATTTGAAGATTGCTCCATGCAGGTCGTAAAAAAGACGCCATTCGAACCGGGGAGACGGGATTTCCGTCTCCCTTTCGACCTTAACGGCATGACGCTTGTCCTCTGGGGGACGGCGGCGCTGGTGGCTGTTGCCTTGCTGCTGCCGGTGGTGTACCTGACCGTTCGTGCGCTTGGCGCGGGCAGCGAAGCCTGGCAGGGACTGTTCCGGTTCCGCACGCTCGAGACGCTGGCCCGCACGGTCTGGCTCGCGGTGGTGGTGACGGGCGCATCTGCAGCTATTGCTGTCCCATTGGCCTGGCTGACTACCCGCACTGATCTTCCGCTGCGCCGTTTGTGGGCTGTGCTCACCCCTTTGCCGTTGGTCATCCCAAGCTACGTCGGCGCATACCTGTTTGTTTCGGCGTTTGGGCCGCGCGGCCTGTTGCAGCAAATTCTTGAACCGGTCTTTGGCGTTACCCGCCTGCCCGAGATATACGGTTTCCCCGGCGCGCTGCTGGCGTTGACGCTGCTCAGCTACCCCTATCTTTTGCTCACGGTGCGCGCGGCCTTGAGCAAGATGGACCCCGCCTTCGAAGAAGCCTCGCGCAGCCTGGGGCAGGACGCGTGGGGAACTTTCTGGCGTGTAACCATGCCTTTGTTGCGCCCCGCCCTGGGGGCTGGCTGCCTGCTGACGGCTTTATACGTGCTGCGCGATTTCGGCGTGGTGGCGATTATGCGTTACAACACCTTTACCCGCGTGATCTACGTTTCGTATACTACCTTCGACCGTTCGCAGGCGGCGTTGCTCGCGCTGGTCTTGGTTGCCATTACACTTTTTTTCCTTGCGTTGGAAGCGCGCGTGATGAGCCAGGCGCGTCACTTCCAGGCTGCGGCGGGGCCGGTGCGCCCAACCACGCTGGTGGCACTGGGCCCCTGGAAGTGGCCGGCGTTGGCCTTTTGCGGAACTGTGGTTTTCACCAGCCTCGTCCTCCCAGCAGGACTGCTGTTCTACTGGCTGGTGCGTGGCCTGGGGGCGGGCGAAACCATCCCCCGCCTGGAGCTGGCAGTCTGGAACTCGGTGTTGGCTTCAGGCCTGGGTGCTATCGCCATTGTCCTGGCTGCGCTGCCGATGGCGATCCTGGTGGTGCGCCGACCGGGCCGCATCACGCGTTTGCTCGAACGCCTGACGTATTCGACCTTCGCCCTGCCGGGGATCGTCATTGCCCTGGCACTGGTATTCTTTGGGGCCAACCACGTCCCGCAACTGTACCAGACCCTGCCGATGCTCCTGCTGGCTTACGGCATCCTGTTCCTGCCGCAGGCGGTGGGAGCGGTGCGCGCCTCACTGTTGCAGATCCATCCCAACCTTGAGGAGGCGGCCCGCAGCCTGGGACGGTCCCCGTTGCAGGCTTTCTTCGGCGTCACATTCCCGCTCCTGCGACCGGGGCTGGCGGCGGGCGCAAGCCTGGCTTTCCTGACCATTATGAAGGAACTCCCCGCGACCCTCATCCTGGCGCCCATCGGCTTCAAGACTTTGGCGACCGGGGTCTGGGCGGCAGTCTCGGAGGCTTTTTTTGCCCAGGCCGCGGCCCCGGCCTTGCTGATTATCCTGATGTCATCCCTGCCAATGACTTTCTTTATCCTGAACGAACAAAGGATTGATTAATGGATTCGATTGCTGTCCAATGTTGTAACTTGAGTAAAAACTACCACGATACGCGTGCTGTGAGCGATGTGAGCCTGAGTGTTGCCAAAGGGGAAATCCTGGCCCTGCTTGGGCCGAGCGGCTGCGGAAAAACCACCACCCTGCGCCTGATCGCCGGCTTCGAGAAACCAGATTCCGGCCAGATCGAGGTCGCCGGCAAACCCATCGCCGGACCGGGGCTTTTCGTCTCGCCCGAACGCCGTGGGGTGGGAATGGTCTTCCAGGACTACGCCATCTTCCCGCACCTGACCGTTTTCCAAAATGTTGCCTACGGGTTGAAGGGACAGAGTCCCGCCCAGATGCGCGACAATGTCTTGATGATGCTCAAGCTGGTGGGGATAGAGCGCTTCCAGGGGCGTTATCCGCACGAACTTTCGGGGGGCGAGCGCCAGCGTGTGGCCCTGGCCCGCGCCCTGGCCCCACATCCCGTGCTGTTGCTGATGGACGAGCCATTCAGCAGCCTGGATGCCGACTTACGCGTGCAGGTGCGCGAACAGGTGCGGGGGATTCTCAAGAGCACCCAGGCTACGGCCATTTTCGTGACACACGACCAGGAAGAAGCCCTCTACATGGGTGACCGGCTGGCGATCTTCCGCAAAGGCCGCCTGGAACAGGCCGGCCGGCCTGAGGAAGTCTTCCATGCGCCGGCGACGCGTTTCGTAGCCGAATTCATGGGCGGCACCGATTTCCTGACCGGTCAGGTGACGGACGATGGCATCCTGACCGAACTTGGCCTGCTGCCGCAGAAAGTTGGCCTTCCGACGGGCGCCGACGTCGAAATTGCGTTGCGCGCAGACGATGTGGGCTTCGAGCCGCAGGCGCAGGGCAAGGCCATGGTGCTCGAGCGTATGTTCCGGGGCGCGTACAATGTCTACCGGCTGCGCCTGCCTTCGGGGCGGCTGGTGCATACGCTCCAGCCGCATGTGCGCTTGTTCAAACCGGGAACGCGCGCCAGGGTCTACGTCAGCGCGGGCCACGACCTGGCCGTCTTCCATGATGGGCGGGCGGTGTCCCCTCCCCAGCCCTCCCACATCCGCTAGCCGGGTTGGCGTAAAGGCATGTTTCCGGGACGGGGAAGGAGAAAGTGAAAGGAGCACAGTGAGCAAAATTTTGCTCACCGTGCTCCTTTCGAATCGCGTCTGGTGTTTACGGCTTGGTAACCATCAAATTATCGAAGCGGATATCCACGCCGGGTTCTTCGAAGGTGCCTGCGATCAGGCCGATGTCGCCGCCGGTGAATTCGCTGTCGGTGGCGGTCAGGACTTCCTGATCGTTGACGTATAAGGTCAGTTCGTTGCCAATACAGTCGGCGCGCAGGTGGTTGGCAACTGTGGCGTTGATGGCATTTGAAGGCTGCCACTCCTCGCCGGAGATCATGTTGGGGGTGCTATCTTTCATCTTGAAGATCGCCGCGTAGCCGTCACTGGTGATCAGAAAATAGTAGAAGTTATGGGCGTCATCTTTTTGCGAGTAGCGGCACAAAACGCCCATATCATTCTCAACCGGACCGCCGATCTTGGTCACGTCCACTTCGATGCGCACGTCGCCTTCCAGGTCGACCCCGGCGTAGGCCCACATGTCCATGCCGCTGTCATCCGGGCCAATCGTATCCACCCGGATGCGGTAGGCGCCGTCGTCGTAGTCGGTGATGCCGTCGGCGTCGGTGCTGCGCGCCCAGCCGCTGGATGGGTCGGAGAAATCGTCCTGGTAGAGGATATTGGTGTCAGTCGTGACGGGGTTTGTGAAGTTACAGGCCATGCTGGCGGCGAGCAGCGCAAAAAGCGCAACAGTCAGTTTTTTCTTCATAAGTCATTCTCCTTTATATCGAAGTATACATCAGCAAGACCGATAGGACTTTCTTAAGGTCAGTGTGTGTTGCTCCAATATGCAGAGATTGAACCGCGAAGCCCGCTAAGAGCGCACACCGTCCCTCTCCTCGGGAAAGTTTTAAGGTTTTCTCCCTGCACCAGCACCTGGGGTAGGTTTGGCGTGCTTCGCTTCTTCGCGGTTCAAAAATAGCTTAAAAAAACGCTGGCAGGATGACCCAAAACGCCTCTTGACAACAGGATGTGGGAGCAGTAAAATAGTGTTGAATATACACAAAGCGGACAGGGTTCCGCTTTCATTTATCAAGCTAAATAGTGTATTTTTTACACGAAAAGGAGTTTTTCTTGACAACTGCAGTCCTTGCCCCGCAGGTATACGAAGCCATCCAGCGCGCACTGGATGAAGATATCGGCTCCGGTGATGTGACCAGCAACGGTATCATCCCACCCGATGCGACCATGCGCGGCCAGATCATCGCCAAGGAAGATGGGATCGTGGCCGGGCTGGATGTGGTGGGAGCTGTGTACGCGGCCTTTGACCCATCGGTGGCGTTCAGTGTCGAAACGGACGAAGGCGCCTGCGTGCAGAACCGTCAGGTGCTGGCGACGGTCTTCGGCTCCGCCCGCAGCCTGCTCACCGTGGAACGGACGGCGCTCGACTTCCTGGGGCGCATGTCTGGCATTGCCACGCTGACCCGCCGCTTTGTGGACGCCGTGGCCGGGACGAGGGCTGTGATCCTCGATACGCGCAAGACTGCTCCCGGCCTGCGCATGATCGATAAGCTGGCCGTGAAGCGCGGCGGCGGGCAGAACCACCGCATCGGCCTGTACGACATGATCCTGATCAAGGACAACCACATCGACTTCGCCGGGTCAATGGAGGAAGCTGTCCGCCGGGCGCGGGCAGCGGGCAGCGGCCTGGAGATCGAGGTCGAGGCCCGGACGCTGGCGCACGTCGAAACGGCGTTGAGGCTGCGGGTGGAGCGCATCCTGCTCGATAACATGCCAGTCGAGACGATGGCCGAAGCTGTCCGCATGGCAAACGGGCAGGCGAAGCTCGAAGCCTCGGGCAACGTCAATTTGAAGACGGTCCGTAAGATTGCCGAAAGCGGCGTGGATTACATCTCCATCGGTGCGCTGACTCACTCCGCGCACGTGTTGGATGTATCGTTTGATTATGTTTCCTGACATTGTGTCATTGTCTGCACTCCCGAAGGATGCCGGGATGGCGCAGCCCAGGCACGCGTGCGATCGATAGGGAGCGAAGCAGTCTCACTAATCTGGGAACAATTGTTTGTATGAATACACTGATTGCTTCGCCGCAAACAAGGCGGCTCGCAATGACAAGAGAAAGGATTAGAAATGAACTCACAAGCGCAAGAACTTTACGAAAAAATGCAAGTCGATCTTGGCAAAATCGTGCCGGACGTGGAACTGGCCCTCAAGGCCGAAATTGCAGTGGAGATCAACCAGCTTAAACAAGAGAAGAACGCCGTGATCCTGGGCCACAACTATATGGAGCCGGTCCTGTTCTATTCCATCCCTGATTTCAAGGGCGATTCGCTCGACTTGAGCCGCAAGGCTGCCGAGACGGATAAGGATGTAATTGTCTTTTGCGGGGTGCGTTTCATGGCCGAGACGGCCAAAATCCTGAACCCTGGCAAGACTGTGCTGCTGCCTGCCAAACGGGCCGGCTGCTCGCTGGCGGCCAGTATCACCGCCGAAGACGTGCGCGCGCTCAAGCGCAAATACCCCGGCGTGCCGGTGGTGACCTACGTCAACACCTATGCCGACGTAAAAGCCGAGAGCGACATTTGCTGCACCTCGGGCAACGCGATTGCGGTAGTGGAGTCTCTCAAGACCGATACGGTCATCTTCCTGCCCGACCAGTACCTGGCGAGCAACGTGGCGAAGGAGACGGGAAAGCATATTATCTTTCCTTCGATTGTGGGAGCGGCTGGTTCCGACGGAGCGCAGACCAAGGTCGATAACAGCCTGTTGGACGTCCAGCTCATCGGCTGGCATGGCCGCTGCGAGGTGCACGAGAAGTTCACAGTAGAAGACATCCGCACCATCCGTGAGCAGTTCCCTGAGGTGGTGGTGCTGACCCATCCCGAGTGCAGTCCCGAAGTGGTGGCCGAATCCGATTTTTCAGGCAGCACCAACGCCATGATCAAATACGTCCGCGAGACGCAGGCGCCGCAGTACCTGGTGCTGACCGAATGTGCCATGGGCGACAACATCGCCGCCGCCAACCCCGAAAAGGACATGCTGCGCCTGTGCATGGTGCGCTGCCCGCACATGAACATGATCACGATGGAAGATACACGCGACGCGCTAAAATATAATCGCTATGTGATCGATGTGCCGGAGGAGATTCGTCTAAAGGCCTATCGCGCAGTCAAGCGAATGATCGATATTGGGTAGGAGGGGAGATGACTAGACGACTAGAGAATAGAAAGAGCTAGTAACTCTCTAGTGATCTAGTTCTCAGGCCCCCGATAAGAGTTATTAGGAGACTATCCCAAGATGCTCAAAAAAGTAAAGGAAAAAATAGAGGAAAGTATCTTCCAAATATTATTTGGAGCAATAGCAGGGCTGCTGGCTATAATTGCAACGCATATTGTGTCATTGGTTCTTCCCGTTTTAGCTTCAATCCCAAACAACGTTCTACTTGCGCTACTTGCTTTGTCATTGCTAATAAATATTGGTTTATGGTTCTACACTTTGCATCTTTCAAAGCAATTGAAAAATTTACAGGATACAAAATTTAACATAGGTTTCGGTGTTTTATGGGACAAAGATCGTGAACCCCACTGCCCTGTTTGCAAAAATTTGCTTAGCGCTTATGAGGAGAAGAGAATAAAAAACAAAATACGTGGGGAACTTACGTGTATAAATTGCAACAAGACTATACCCCTGTCAGACCAAGATGGTTTTTATCGTCTTGATGACGCCAAAGAGGAACTTAAGCAAAGAATTACAAAGACGTCCGAATAATCAGAAACTATTCTCTAATCATCTATTCTCTAATCATCTACTCTCTGACCTCCTCATGAAAACTACTGATGTCCTAATCATTGGCTCCGGCATTGCCGGGGTGTCCGCGGCGCTGCGGCTGGCGCAAGACCCCAAGCGTCGCATTATTCTCATCACCCGCCACATGGACCCGCACGAATCGAACACGCGCTGGGCCCAGGGCGGCATCATCCACCGTGGGCTGGACGATACGGCTGCCCTGCTCGTTGAGGACATCCTGGCGGCGGGCGCGGGCGCCTCGCTGCCCAGGGCAGCGCAAATCCTGGCCGAGGAAGGGCCGAAGCTGATCGAACAAGTCCTGATCGAAAAATCAGGCGTGCAGTTTGACCATGAGCCGGGTGGCGCGCTTTCGTTCGGTCAGGAGGCGGCCCACTCGCGGCGGCGCATCGTCCATGTGGGGGATGGGACGGGCAACGCCATCAGCCAGGGCTTGATCGCAGCGCTGCAAAAACAGCCCAACGTGGAGCTGCTCACCAACGCCACTGCCGTCGACTTGATCACCTACCCGCACCATTCGCGCGACCCGCTCGACGCCTACCGCCCGGTGACCTGCTACGGAGCCTACGTCTTCGACCGCAAGGGCAAAGCCGTCCACCGCACGCTGGCCGCAGCCACCATTTTGGCAACCGGTGGGTTGGGGCGCATCTACCGCAACACCACCAACCCGCAAGGCTCGCGCGGCGATGGGCTGGCGATGGCCTCGCGAGCCGGAGCGCGCATCGTCAACGCCGAGTACATTCAGTTCCATCCCACGGCCCTGGCCGCGCCGGGGGCGGAGGGTTTCCTGATCAGCGAAGCGGTGCGCGGCGAAGGCGGGACGCTCCACACCCCCGACGGTGTCCCGTTTATGGAAAAGTACTCCCCCGAGTGGAAAGACCTGGCCCCACGCGACGTGGTCGCGCGCGCCATCCACACCGAAATGGAAATGAATGGCTATTCGCACGTGCTGCTCGACATCACCTCGCACATGCAGCCTGAAGCCATCAGGGCGCGCTTCCCAAACATCTACGCCGAATGTATGCGTGTTGGCATCGATATTACCCGTGAGCCGATCCCGGTCGTCCCGGCGGCGCACTATTCCTGCGGCGGTGTGGCTGTGGATGAATGGGGCTGTTCGAGCATTGCCAACCTGTATGCTGTGGGCGAAGTCTCCTGCACGGGGCTGCATGGGGCCAACCGCCTGGCGTCCACTTCGCTGCTGGAGGGCCTGGTCTGGGGCCAGCGCGCCGCCAAACACATCCAGGAGAAACTGGACGCGGGCGCGCCCTACATTCCCACTCGCGAAGATATCCCCGCCTGGGACGAAAGCGGCCTGACGAAGGACTCGGACCCGGCGTTGATCCAGGGCGATATGCAGACCATCCAGAACATCATGTGGCACTACGTGGGCCTGGTGCGTTCCAGCGACCGGCTGGCGCGCGCCATCCGTGAGCTGCGCCACATGCAAAACGAGATCGAGACCTTTTACCGCAAGACCAAACTGAGCGACGGCCTGATCGGCCTGCGCAACGCCATCGAAGTGGCGCTGATCGTGGCCCAGGCGGCCCAACACAACCGCCAGAGTCTCGGCTGCCACTACCGCACGGATGCGGTCGAGGCGGGGGATCGGTTATTGTAGATAAGGTGGTTGAGTAGCCTTTGGCGTAGTTTACGAAGGGCGTATCGAAACCACATACAATTGTTTGCAGAAATATCTGGTGGTTTCGATACGGTGGTTGGAAAGCGCCGCCTATCCCTGTGCCGCAGGCACAGGGCAGGCAATCACCTGTAATCTTAATGGTAAGGGCGGGTCTCAGACCCGCCCTTACATATTATGCAGACCCGCCCCTCGCAGACCTGCCCCTGTATACATATTTCCCACACACCCAATTCACAATCCTGCCGTAGAATGATGGAAATGACTTTCTCATCAAGGAGAATACTATGGCAAAAATGTGTGTCCCGCCGGGGCCGAAGGCCCTGCTGCCTTTTACGTTATTGTTCAATTTTCGCAGCAACCCCATCCCGTTCCTCGAACGCCTGCACGCCGAGTTCGGCGACGCGGCCTACCTCCAGGCCGCCGGGCGGCGCATCTACTTTTTCAATGACCCTGACATCATCCATGACGTGCTGGTCACCCGCCACGCCAGCTTCCGCAAGGGGCTGGCCCTGCGGCGCAGCAAGACCCTGCTCGGTGAAGGGCTGCTGACCAGCGAAGGCGAGGCGCATCTGCGCCAACGGCGTATGATCCAGCCTATGTTCCACCGCCAGCGCATCGCCGGGTACGCCGATACGATGGTCGCGCTGGCTGAGCACGTCACCGGTAGCTGGCAGGACGGCGCAACGCTCGACCTGCATACCGAGATGACCCGCCTGACGCTCCTGATTGTCGCCAAAACGCTCTTCGATACCGATGTGGAGAGCGACGCGGACGAGATCGGGCAGGTCGTCACCACCCTGGTCTCCTCGTTTTTCAGCCGCCTTGGCCCACTGGCTGACCTGCGTCTGCGCCTCCCGCTGCCCTCGTCGCGGCGAATCCTGGCAGCCGGGACGCGTCTCGAGCGCACCATCCAGGCCATGATCGCCGAACGCCGCTCTGGCGGAGATCGCGGCGACCTGCTCTCGATGCTGGTCGCTGCCCGGGATGCCGAAGATCCGCACCACCACATGAGCGACCGCCAGGTGCGCGACGAAGTACTGACGCTCTTCCTGGCCGGCCACGAGACGACCGCCAACGCCCTGACCTGGACCTTCTCCCTGCTCTCGCAGAACCCCGAAGCCGCCTGCCTGCTGCACCAGGAAGTGGACCGGGTGCTTGCAGGCAGGCGCCCGACCTTTGCCGACCTGGAGTGCCTGCCCTACACGCGCATGGTCCTTAGCGAATCGATGCGGCTCTATCCCCCGGCCTGGGTCATCACCCGCGAAGCCCTCGAGGACATGCAAATTGGCGGATACGACGTCCCTAAGGGCGCGACGCTGTTATTCAGCCAGTGGCTCATGCACCGCAGCGAACGCTACTACCCCGAGCCTTTGCGCTTCGACCCCGGGCGTTGGGCCGTATCCCAGGCTGCTGCCCGCCCGAAGATGGCCTATTTCCCCTTCGGGGCCGGGCCGCGTCTGTGCATCGGCGAATCTTTTGCCTGGATGGAGGGCACGCTGCTCCTGGCGACCATCGCCCAACACTGGGACCTGGCCCTTGCGCCGGGTTTCCCCATCGAGCCGCTGCCCCAGATCACCCTGCGCCCAAAGCACGGGATGCGGATGACGTTGAAGAGGCGTTAAAAATATATCCCAAGAGAACGTGGATATTTGCGGATGGGGCAGATTTTCGCGGATTTTTAATAAGCATTCATCCGCGTTCTCTTCCTTCAATATAAGAAGGATCAGTCAACATGGGGAGTTCCTTGCGGCTTTTTTGCTGCCAGCCGAAACTTGAGAGCACACCTTCCAGCGCAGGCAGCAAGTTCCCAACGCGTTTGGCGCGGATGACCCAGTCCCAGAGCGGCTCGAACTTTTTCCAGCCGCCCACATAGCCCAGGTGCCGCAGCATTTCGATCACACCGCCGTCCACGCGCGCCGAAGCGAAGATATTTTCCCAGCGATAGAATTGTTGATAAGCGTGCCAGTACCCGGCTTCCAGTGCCTGGGGGCTCATGCGCGCCGGACGGAAGACTGTGTGGCGCGTATCATACAGGTCCCAGTCGTCGTGCAGGATGCGCCCTTCGGCGGCGATACGCCGGTGCAGCGCCGTGGCCGGGTAGGGGGTCAGGATGTGGAAGGTGGCCGTCTCGATTCCCTGGTGCACGGCCCATTCCACCGTCCGGTCGAAGACGGTTTTGTCGTCATCGTCCATGCCAAAGACAAAGCTGCCGTTGACCATCACCCCCAGCCCGTGCAGGCGGCGGATGGCGGCGTTGTAGTCGCGGTCCAGGTTTTGGATTTTGTGCTGGGCGGCCAGGTTGCTGCTGCTCAACGTCTCGAAGCCGACGAACAGGCTGCGCAGCCCGCTCTCCACGGCCTTTTCGAGCAGGTGCGGCGCGAGCACCGATTTCACCGTCCCGGCGGCCTGCCACAGGCGGCCCATGCCGCGCATCCCATCAAAGAGCGCCGTGGCAAAGCGCGCATCGCCGAACAGGTGGTCGTCCAGGAAATACAGGTGTTTGCCGGGCAGGCTCTCGATCTCAGCCAGGGCGCGGTCTACGTGCAGGGTGTAAAAGGACTTGCCGCCTTCAAAGAACGCGTCCTTGTAGCAGAAATCACAATGGTGCGGGCATCCGCGCGAGACGACGATCGAGTTGGGCACCAGGTACAGGTTGCGGCGGATCAGGTCGCGGCGCGGCAGGGGCGCCTCGGCCAGCGTCCGCACCAGGGAGGTGTAGACCTTCTTCGGGGCGTTGTCGCGGTAGTCTTTCAGGAAAGCCGGCCAGGTGTCTTCGCCGGGGCCGAGGAAGATCGTATCGGCATGGGGCGCGGCCTCGTCTGGCAGCGATGTAACGTGCAGTCCGCCCAGGCAGACGTAGGCCCCTTTGTGGCGGTAATGGTCGGCCAGTTGGTACGAGCGATAGGCCGAAGTGATGTAGACCTGGATCACCACCAGGTCCGGCTCGTCGTCCAAATCAAGCGTTTCGACGTGCTCGTCCTGGATCACGACCTCGTCGTCGGGCAGGTAGGCGGCCAGGGCGGCCAGTCCCAGCGGTGGGAAGAGCGAGTACTTGATCGGTCGCCAGAAGGGGCCTTTGGCCTCGGTCAGCGCGGGCAGGATCATTTTCACTTTCATTGGCAGTCTCCTTGGGTTAAAAAGAAAAAAACTTTCACATCGATTGTGAAAGTTTTAGCGGAAACGGTCTCGCAGGTGCTGACAAAGAGTCTCAGGGAGGGTGTCAGAGACTCTCAGGGATTGTTTTAGTCTTAAAAATTATTATTCTATGATTTTGAACCTATTTCAACTTCAAAAACGCCTACAGCATCATCGTTTAAATCTGTCTCCTCTCTAATTACTTCAGCACGTGAAAGTGCTGTTTCTTCATCAAAATAAGCTTCTGCATCTGTAGGAATGCCACTCTGAACTAGAACAACAACGTAAATATTTTTATGTTCCATATATCTCTCCAGGATTTCCACCAATGCGACTGTACCATCCAGCAACATTTACATATTCAAAAAAAGTGCAAAGCTCACTGAGACCGCTGGCTTGAAAAGTAGGTCGTTTAATTTGCCTAACAAACAATGAACGCCTAACATCGTTTGCGACGATGCTAAATCGTGGACGTAGGCTTGGTGCAACCAAATGTATATCATTAAAACGCAACAAACCAGAATATATCGGAGTGGAATGTTCCACTTCAAATAGTGCTCGAAGCCTCGTTGATCCTCTTTCGAGCCAAATAACATCCACCTCCTGCAAAATGCTTTGAATGCTTTCAAATTCAAGAGGTAACGTACTCCTAAACTCAAAACGAGGTGTCAATGACCATACCAAATTCAAACGATCACTCTGAGGTATCCATATATCATATCCTTTAGATATTCCTATTGCTCCGAGAAAAGTCTGTATTTGATAATGCGAAAAATTTTGTGCCGGATCAAGTTTTGATTGTTCAATAAGAATATCGAGTTTTTCCCAACCAAAATTATCCTCAACGTTGAACCTGCCAGCGCCTGCAATATATAATTCTGTGCCAATATCCAAATAAACTTGAACTTTGTATTGTCCATCACTTGCTGGGGATAGAGAGTGAAATACATCCTCGTATTCTGAGAAAGGTATCAGCAAAGGTTCTACTTGATTATCCCAAAGAAAACAGATCATCGACGGAAAGCCTTCAAGTCTTTGTAAATCTTCTACTCTTAGGCCATAAAAAGTCTGATTCTTACCATGAATTTTTGAATACCGAATGTAGATACGTGCCGCCCCGTTGCCAACTTCAAAAAGAGATAGAGAATTGTCTAGCTTTCGAAAATCCCCATATCGTTTGGATAACTCTTGAAGAAATAAAGGTTTTATTAAATTGGGCATAGTAGTACCACGCCTTGAAGTAAGAAAATTAGAGAATATTTGACTTTACCAAAATACAATTGTAATCGATGATAAATTGTGTTGGGAGCTTGATGGTACCCTTCGAAATCAATGAAATTTAGCCTATTGTGGCTTTTGCCTGTTCCGCCAGGGGCTGAAGCCCCGGCTCAAGGCATGGAAGCCCTTTGGGCTGGCGATTCATAGCCCCGAAGGGGCTTCCACGTATTGAGCCGGGGATTTTAATCTCCGGCGAGATGGATAAGAGAAGATGAATTTCTCCATATGCGTTTGCCCTACCCAAAACCAAAATCCCAATATTAAGTTAAAATACAGCCCATGAATAATTCCTCCCGCCCCTATTATGAATTGCCCTTATTTGCCCTGGCCGTCTTTCTGGCCTTTGCCCTGCGCTTCTTGAACCTGGGCAATCATCCCCTCTCCGATGAAGAAGCCCGCTGGGCCATGCAAGCCTTTGATCTTGCCAAAGGCAACCATCCGGAAATTGGCCCCCAGCCTGCCTACGTTTTGCTGACCGCATTCATTTTTTACATTTTCCAGGCCAGCAACTTCGCAGCGCGCGTGCTCCCGGCCCTGGCAGGGGCAACGCTGGTCTTTGCGCCGTTCTTCTTCCGCGACCGGCTGGGCACCAAGGCCTCGCTGGTTTTATCTTTCGCCCTGGCGCTCGAACCCGGCCTGCTGGCCCTCTCGCGCCAGGCAGGCAGCCCGATCATCGCC
>Ga0196964_10000960_pt1 | contig 15516 bp, 37 predicted proteins | sample S1_10metaG_FD_148615 | JGI IMG/M metagenome (GOLD analysis project Ga0196964, IMG submission 148615) | Soil microbial communities from Anza Borrego desert, Southern California, United States - S1_10 | ecosystem: Environmental > Terrestrial > Soil > Desert | place: USA: California | collected...
TTGAACATCGGCAGGACGCGACCACGACCCTAGCCGCGCCCCGGATCAACCCAGCGCGCCCAGTTCAATAGCCTGTCGTGGATGGCGTAGTGCTCTGGGCGGACGGTGTGGAAGTCGGGGAGGTCTCGCGGGTTCACAGCTTCTCCAAGATTGAGCACCCCTCTGGATGGAATCTCCTCCCCTCCAGGTCGTAGTGCCCGACAACCAGATCAAATCGCCGCTCCAAATACCCGTCCAGCGCAAAGCCGTGACAGAGGAACTGCACAGGCGTCACGAACGACTCTGCTGTCCTTCTTTGATACTCGGTCCAAAGCATCAACGCAGGCAACATTAGGATCGCCGCAAACAGCAGAACCACTGCGGCCCACCCCTTCATGGCGGCCTTCACGCCTTCCCCTTCCGCTGCTCGACCATCCGCTGGCCGAAGAACGCCACCTTCTCGGCGTCATACAGCCCCTCGTCATAGCCCTTCTTGTGCTTGCCCAGGGTGCGAGCCGCACAGGACCGCCAGATGGCCTTGAAGGCGTTGCCCTCGGCGTAGTTCATCCCGAGTGCTTCGATGATGTCGTTGCACTCGGCCTCATACGGTGCCGCGAGCGTGGTTGGGCGGTCAATCCGCACGCGGTAGTAGCTGACTGACCCGCCCGTGTACTCGTCGGGCGCCTCGATGGGCGGAAACTTCATCGCCGCTTCGTGCGCGACATGAGGCGATTCAAACCAGTCACTCATCCTTCGTCTCCACGATTGCGGCGAGCGCCTGCTCTACCGACTCCACTACGATCACTTGGCCCTTCCAGGCCCCGTGCCACTCAACTTGATCTGGGGTGAGCTTTCGAGCGCTGGGCGGCTTGGTTCCGTCCTTCACCTCAAGCAACAAATTTCGCCCGCGGAACCCGACCAGCAGATCCGGCACCCCTTGGCCTACTGCTGCCAGCGTTTGAACCGAAGCCCCGCACCGGAGTAGCGCTCCGATGATCAGAGACTGATTGGCATCGATGCGGGCAGCTCGCCTCACACTTCCGTGACCCAGTTCGACGCATACGACTGCGTTGCCTTGGTAAGAGCCTGCTGCAGCACTTCCCGCAGGCCGTTGGATGGCCACTCAACGTCTTCTAGCTGCTTGATGAGCATCTGTGCCTCGTAAACCGTCAGATCGAGGATCACCGTCATCTCCATGTCCGACTTAACGTTCAAACTGGTACGTGCTTTCACTTTTGCTCCTTTGCAGCCCGAGGCTGCCACTCCAACGCGCCCAGCTTGTCGGCGACCTCAACGACCCTGCTAACGGCCACTCCCGCGAAGCGAATTGGCCACCGCCATCCCATGTAGATGCCAAAAGCCATTAGCCGCACGGATACCCACGAGACGGACCCCACAACCGCCATACCCAATCGCTTCTTCACTTCCGCTCCTTTATCCGCCCTAGCGCTTAGGCTGGGATATGGCCACGCACACCACCGCGACCAGCCCCACAAACAATGCGAGCGCCCAGCCACCCCAAAAAGGCGCCGTCACCCACCACCAGGACCAATCGATGACGCCGGCCAGCTTGAGGCCGACAAACAGCACACCGAGCAAACCAAAGATGCCGATGCCGCCACTGTGAGAACTCTTCTCGCTCATCACTTGCTCCTTTCCTTAATCCGCCGATACATCACCTTCACCGCCTCCCAGCCCTCTTCCCACTTGGACCCAAAGAGTCCTTGGCAAGCTAGCCGGTAGTGCTCTTCGTCCTGCTTCCCTTCTGCCCAGTTGTGAGCCATGTTTCTGCAGATGCATTCGCTACAGGCCAGAGTCGGAGCGATGGGGCGCCCGTGGATCTCTGATTCGTGGCAGGCGGTGCAGATGGTCATGTCAGTCCCCACAGAAGCACGCGATGGCTTCCTCTGTTGGGTCGAACATGTCGCGCTGCTCTGCGGCGAACTTGATTAGTTCGGCGTAGCTGGGGCCGTCCCTGCAAAAGCGACCGCCCCGTTCTTCCTCTTTCCTGACCCACCAGATGCCGCGCGAAGGCTTCTCGCGGATCAACGCTAATCGCTGAGCCGGTGGCTTGAGCTGGCACAGGTCACAGTTGCCGTGCATCGTCTTGCCGTTGATGGTGGGTAGTTGGAGATCGAAAGGTTGTGTGCCCCAAAAAGCCAGCACCTCCTGGTTCGACACACCAGCCTCAGCCAGCGGCATGTGGCGGTCCACGCCGCGCGTCCCGCCGCTCGGGTTTGCCCTGACGCTTGCCACCCGGGCCGGCTCGTCTGCGCGAATGCCGATCAAGCTATCCCACTCGGTCCACCCCTGACCCCACAGGTAGCGCGCCATCGTGAGAATCTTCAGCTCGACCGTACAGAACCGCATCACTGCATTCGGCAGGAACTGGCGCTCGGCAATTACTGCATCGAACGGTTGACCGTCGCGGCTCGCCGTTTCATACGAAACCACCGCGTAAGCCCTGCCAGGGCGGTACTCCAGCCACACGATGGGGACGCTCCAACGCTCAGAGCATTCCTGCACAAACGCCAAGGACGCCTCGTCCTCCTTGCCCGTGTTAGCAAAGCACACCACGGCATCAGCCGGCAAGCCACCGTTCGACTGCAGTACCCGCCAGAGCATGTAGGCGCTTGTCCTCCCGCCGCTGAAGCTGATGCAGGTCGGGCCGTCAATCTTGAATGGGTCCATCACGCCCCCGCCAGAAACACCACTTCCTCAGCCGCCCAGATCACCGCAAAGGCGATCACGCACCACGCAAACAGAGTCCATAGGACTGTGCGAATGAAGGCGCTCATGACGACTCCAGTTCACGTTTCCAGCGGCGGATCGTTCCCTTGCTGATGCCGTACTTGGTGCACACAGCACGCTCTGACAGACCAGCCTTGAGGTCGCTGACTGCCGATGGCTTCAGGTCTGCCAACTCGGCCTTGCGCTCAGCGATGCGCACTTCGATGCTGACGATGTGCTTCATGCTGCCGGCCTCCACGTGAAGACCGACGCGTTCGAGGCAATGTCTTTCCATGCCTCCCCCCGCCTGATCGCACTGATTTGAGAGTGAGCTATTCCAAACCTTCTAGCCAGCTCCGCGCATGTTTCTGGGCTAGAGCGAATCTCACGCACCTGCTCCAGCGTCAGCTTGGCTCGATGGGTCCGTGCCACCCTTGTTGCCGCCTCGATGGACTGCGGCAGGTTTCTCAGCACTCCAGACCGGCGAATCTGGGTTCCGCGCTCCTTCATCGTCCCCTCTTTGACGTGCGTAGGGTTGACGCAATCTCGATTGGGGCAGCACGCGAGGCGGAAGACGATTCGCCCATTTGCGATGTCCTCACCACCTCGGAGATACCACGCCGCCCTGGGGCCACGCATGCATTTGCGCTCGCCTGTGTCGGGCGCCACGAAATGCACTTTCGGGTGCCCTCGGTCCAGGGCCAATTTCCAGATCCAGCACCCGGTGTCATCATCGATGTGGCAGCGGTCCCTCAAGTCCTGCAGGGTGCGGATGCCGCCCAAATGTGTGCCAGGCTTGTGACTCATGCTGCCCTCCCGATCCGCAGGTTTTGCACTGCATCGCCAGCCGTGATCTGGGTTTTCCCCGTCGTGCTTCCGAGGCGAAGCACCTGCTTTGCAGCGTCGGGGTCGCCGATCAGCGTCGGGGCCTGGTCCTTGTAGCCCTTGCCCGCGTTGGCCTGCTCGTGCTCACCAGCCAAGCGAGCGGGGTAGTCGAAGTGTCCGCGGTTCGCATATGCCTTGTACGAGTCGCAGAAGCGCTTCTGCAGGTACGACAGTTCGTCGTGTGTGGAGCGGCAGCACTTGGCCCAGCCGCCCAGGTCTTCGATGGTGGCGTGAATGGCCGGGTCATCGAAGCACACCGAGGTGTAGGCGCCAACTCGTTGCATGGCGTCCAAAACCTTGCCCCAGGCGATCAGGGAGCGGTCAGAGCTGGTGCCCTGTACCGCCCGCACGATGTCGGCAGGCTTGGGGAGGAACTGACCACGCTCCGGGTCCATGAGGTGCGATGAAAACGCCTTTGACAGTTGTTCGTAGTCGAACGACTGGCACGCCTGCCACCACACCTGCGCCGCGAACTTCGTGATCGGCTTGCCGTAGAAGTCGTGGACTCCGGCAATGAGTTCGGTGAATCGCTTCTGGTCGTTGGCGTTCATATCGCACCCTTGAACATTTCCTCGATGACGGCCCGGTTTCGTTCCTCGACGGTCTGCTGTCTGGGCGGGCCTCGCTGCTCGGCCACGTACCGCGCCTCAAACCCGCGCCACCCCTTGGCAATGACCTTCTCGGCCGCCGCAGAGAACGACCAACCCGCCTTGAGGCATTCGGCCTTGTGGTCCGACCACGCCCTGGCCGTGAGCGGGGCCTTTAGGGCTTCACGGTGGGCGAGGAATTCGGCTGCCAGGGCTTCGTCAACCCCATCCGCCAGGAGGTCAGAGACGGACAACGCGGGCGCAGCCTGCGTCTTCTGTCTTTTCCCTTTGGTGTTGGTGTTGGTGTTGGTGTTGGTGTTGGTAGCAGTGCCTTCGCTTGCAGCGCTGCCTGCGTTCGCATCGGGTTTTTCTGCGTTCGCATCGGAATCCTGTGCGCGCGCTTTAGCCCACTTGGCGTGTGCGCTCTGCGCGGCCTTCTCGCGCTTCAGCTTCATGGCTGCCAGCTCGTTGTCACAGCGGCTGTGACGCCACCCTTCGGGGGTTTCCTCGAAGAACTCACGCAGAACCGTCTCAACTGCCTCCCGCTGCTCCGGGGTGGAGGCGATGACCAGGCGGAACACCTGACGCAACTCCAACGGCAGCGGCCCTTCCTTGACGTAGTAGGCGTCAAGCAAACGGCGATAGGCCGCGTCCTCATCCCAGCTCAGGTGCCGGGTGTCGCTGACGTAATCGCCGATATGGAAGGGGTAGTAGTTCAAGCTCAGATCGGCAGTGGGTTGAGCCAGGTCGCACAGAAGTGCGTCTTCAGGTTCCCGCTCTGGAACGTCTTCCCACGCTGGCGGGTCTTGTGGTTGCTGTTGAGGTACTTCCTCCACAGCGGGTCATGCTTTCGGCCACGGACTGCGATCACCTGGCCGAAGCGGAACTGCCGGCCCAGGCTGGTGGGCGTGTAGACCGCCTCGCGGCCGAAGGTGCCCACACGCTGAAGCAGTCCTTGACGAAGCAGGTCATCCACCGTCGCCCGGATCGTGGTGTGGGTGAAGTTCCAATCGTCAAAGTCCCGCAGCGGCGCAGGCCGACCTAGGTCGGACAGGTTGCGCAGCAGGACGAGGCCGAGGGGGAGGCTCACGCAGCGCTCCTGGTGTCCGCCTGCACCTGCTCCAGAACCGTCAGGTTGTCCCGCTTGGCGAGGAACTGCGTGATTGCCGTGTTCCCGCATACAGCCTGAAACGCGGCAATCTTCTCGGCCGGCAGGCTGCGACGAGAAGGCTTGTCGTCTTCGGCCAGGTAGTCGCTGACGTGCTTGAAGTACAGATCCGCCTCAGCGGCGAGTTGAAGCTGGCTCATGTAGTGAACGCGGCGAAGCGCCCAGCACAGGCGCACTGCCTGCCTATAGGTCTTCACATGCTTCAAGTAAGCCGAGGGGACTACGCTAGGACCGTCGAGACGGCCGAGCAGCGGGAGCTGCAGTTGGACTTCCATATGGGTGCCTCCATTGGGAAAAGTCATTGAATCCCCGCTTTCATCCCCGGTTTGCGGAGCTGAAAAATGGGGGCCATGCAAGACGCAAAAGAAAACGCCTTTCTGCTGCCCCCGACCGTCGCAGCGCGTGCCTACAGAGGCACCCGCAGGCACGTTGGCCTTGACGGTGGAGACAGCAGAAAGGCGTCTGCCCTTGAGAGAGCAAACGCCGTGCAGAGAAAAACCGCGCAGCGCCCCAACCGGCCCCAAGGGAGGGAGGTAGGAGGAGATAGAGGCCGGCATCGACTGCTGGCGCTGGCGGAAAGTCAACCCAGGAGGGTTAACCAAGCATTGGGTGCCCGAGCCCCTTTCCACAGGGCTGCTCGTTTGAACTTCCCAGAATTGGGTTACTGGAATGAGCTGCATGGCTCGGGCGTTGAGGGTTACTTGCCGGCCAATTCGGGGTACTGGCGGGCGAAGGTTTCGCGCAGCAAAGCCATGTCGTACCAGCGCGAGTTCTCGAACACGAACTGGCGCAGCGCCTTGATCTCAGATTGCGTCAGCGGCTTGTCGTTGAGCGGTTCAACCTTTGCGCCCAGCTTGGGCAGAGGGTCGAGTGCATTCAGATCACGCATGGCTTCACTCCTTGGAAGGCCCGTCACGACGGCGGGATTCGTTGATGCGGTCGAGGTTGACCGAGCCCAGCGTTTCAGCGGTGCTGCGGCGGTCTTGTGCAGATGGGGCGTCAGCCTTCAGTCGGCCTTCACCCGGGACCATCTCTTCCAAAGAGACAGCGCCGTTGGTGAAGTCGCGGACGACCTTCATGTGCGCGAGCGGCACGCCGTCCTTCTTCCACTGGGAGACGCGGGCGGCGGTGACGCCGATGTGCTCGGCGAGAGCAGCGGCGCGCCCTTTCTCCGCTTCTAGCCAGGTCTTGAGATCCATGGCCCCTAGTTTAGTCGCCACTAAACCAGAGAGTCAAGCGAACGCTAAACCGTCGGTGTTTAGCATTTGCTTAATGGACGAGGACCGCCGCCGCCGCTTCACCGCTTGGTTTCAGGCCAACTATGGAAACGGCGACGATGCGCGAGCCCGCTTCATGCGGGATTCAGGGTTGCGCGGTGAGGACGCCCTAACGAAGGGGCGTGTGGCCCAGCTTTTTGACGCAAAACTGCCGTTCGGGGAGCGAGCGGCGCGCAACCTGGCGGTGCGCTTTGGGCTGCCGGAAGACTACTTCCTGCACGATCAGCAACCGCAGGCGCTCAGCTTGAGCCCGGAGGCGCTGCGGATCGCCCTGCAGCTCGATAGCCTCCATGGTGAGCCCGAGCGTCGGGCTTGGGCCTTGCGATTTTGCGAGTTGTTCGCGTTTACCGAGCCGCCTCAGACTTCGGAACAAACTCTCGACTTGGTTTCAGAGGTGACGAACGAACTCCGAGCCATGCCTCTGCGGCAGGCAAGCTGACGAACGGCAGCCGGGTGCGCCCAGTCCGCGTGGCGCGCATGCAGTAGCGCCAAGCCATCCGCTCGTGCGCCGGGTCCACCAACAGGCCGGCGGCCACTTCAACGGGGGGTTCTTCGTCGTCACAGAAGATCGAATTCAGGTCGTCTTCAGTCATCAGAACCGCAGCCGCCCGGAGGTCAATCAGCGCCTTGACGACGCTGGCCTGCTCCAGCTCAGCACGAAGCTGAGCCCGCAGCTTGCGAGTGGAGGCGGCCGTTAACAGCCCCAACGCCCGGACGATGAGTGCACCGCCTGCCCGGTGCGTGGTGAATGTAATCATGGCCCACTCTCTGTGTTCGGACTGTAAGGATATACAGTCACTAGCTCACCTCTTGAGCCACCTATCTAGGGGATGGCCGGGTGTTGACAGAATTAACGCACGGGCTTTCCTGTCGGATATCAGGTTTTTTCTGATGGGTGACTTTTTGCCGTGGTTCGCTTGACGGATGTCAAGAGCGGCGAGTGACGAAGCGTTACCGAGGGCGGCAAAGTTTCACTTCGACCCGCGTCTTCTCCTTGTGCTCTTCGACGCTGAGCCACTGGAGGTTTGACACCTCGTCCTTCCCGCCGCAGATAAGAGCTTCGCGGTGATCGACGTGGTAGCCGGGGCAGGCGCCCTTGGTCAGCCCGGTGGACGGGCAGGGGTTGAGGCGGCGGAACTCAGCCTTGACCGCAGGCGAGCGCTCCCCTGCAAGCAAGACAGTGGAGAAGAGGGCAAGCCCGACCGCTACTGCCCGAGGCCAGGCCATTGCCGGTCTAGGTAAGGCTTCCCGAAGCAGCGAGCGTCTTCGGCGAACTGCCCAGATTGCACGCCCCTGCACACCCACACGATCCCCCCGTTCGGGTCGTTGATAAGGTCGCGCTCCCACTGGTAGTCGTTCGCCGGAGCGAAGCCACCCCCCGCCCCACCACTCCGAACGATGGCTGCCGTGAGCAGCCCAACCGCGGCCGCCTTCAGCAGCACGTTTGAGTTCGACTCTGGTTTAGCTGCTGCGTACTGCGGGCAGTCTCTCAGCGGCACACTGCGACTACCAAGCTCTGAAGCCACCTCGTACATGCTCACCCCTTTGGGGGAATCCAGCCAGAGTCGGCACAGGTCTGCGACCGGCAACTGACTGATAGGGCGATTGTCCACCCCCGGCCCTGCACAGGCGGTCAGCACGACGAGCGCGCCCGCGATCACTGTTCGCTGCATCTCCTTCACCTCCACCGCCAACTCTAGAGCGGACGCCTGAGGAAGTGACGGAATCCAGGCCCACTACGTACTGCCTTACGTAATCGCGGTTTAGCTTTCGCTTGACTCCTGGTTTAGCTCGTCCTAAACTTCAGCCATCGACTCGCAGGAGAGATGGCAATGCAAACCGAAGCGCAAACCTGGCAGGTGACCTACTTCAACACCGGCACCGGACGGCGCCACGTGTTGATCGACGGCCTCCCCGAAGCAGACGCCGACTGTGTTGTTGAGCGCTTCGGCGATGCGGGTGATGAATTCCACCGCCTGCCTCAGGTGCGCAAGGAGCGCATGCCTGCTTCCGGCCAAGCCTAAGGAGACGGCAATGCAAACCCAAGCCCGTTACGAACCGCTGCTCGAAGACGTGAAGGCCCAAGAGCGCTTCATCGTGGCAGACACAGATGCGGTTGTTGATCTCGCCGACGAGTGTTCCGAAGCCCTGGTGCTGGCCTTGAATGAGGGTCGCGCTGATGTCGCCGGCCGCATCCTGATCGAGGCATGGGAGGCCCAGCGCACCCGTTACGCCTACGGCAGGCTGATGTATCGCGCCGCCCCTGATTCGTACACGCGCCCTCAGGAAGTGGCTGAAGGGATCGTTGCCGAGATGCTGGCCGAACCGTGGCACTGGACGGTGCAACAGCGGAGGGCTGCGTGATGTCTGCCCTTCTCCACCGTGCCCTCCCCTGCCCTGCCCCTGAGGCAGTGGAAGCGCCCCGCCCCTTCGTCCTGACGCAGCCGATGGTTGATGGCATGGACGACATGGCAGGCATCCGCTTGGACTACTGGCCCACCTCTGAGGGCATCCATCTAGTGGCTATCGATCAACAACGCAACGTGCGCCAGGTTGGCGTGCTGTGGAGCAAGTGATGGACGCTGGAATCAAGCGATACGAAATCGAGCGTGAAGAGCGGTGGCGCGAGTTTGTTCGGCAGATGCCGCACATCCAGTTCCCGGGCGATTGGAAGGTTGCCGTCATTCCGGCCTTTGGTGGCGCCCTAGCTCGGTTTCTCGTGCTTCTGCCCAGCGGCACCGAGAAGTCCATCTACTTCGATGCATATGACCGCCTCGGCTGCGTCGGTGAACCCTACTGGGAAGTGCACCCGTACCGGGGTGATGTCGGGCGCTGCCTGATGAACGAAACGGATGAATTGCTCCAAATGATCGCCGACGAACAGGAGAAAGACGAATGAAGCGCACCTTCACCGAAACGCCTGCCGCCTGGACACGCGCCAGCCGCCAATTCGTCACCCCTGCTGATTACGCCTCTCCTGTAGAGGTGTTCGCAAGCAAGGGCCATAGCGCAGCCCCGTGGATCGGCGGGGCCATCTTTGCCGGGCTCTGCGCGGCGCTGATCGTGGGGTGGATGAAGTGACCGCCCTCATTCGCATCGACACATCCAAGGTGAATTCAGTCGTCGTGGTCATGGGCTGCGCTGGGTCTTGCAATCAAGGCCGGCGTTCATGTGACTGCGCCCACCTGTGGGCATCCCCTCCTGCTCCCATTGATCCGGTTCCTGTGGGGCTGACGTGGAAGCAGCGGTTCTGGATGTTTGTCCACCGGCACATCGTCAGCAAGGAGGTGCATTGATGACCTGCACTGTCGCCATTCCCGCCAAGGACGTGTTCACGGCTGCCGAGGTGCGCGATCTGGTTGGCTGGGCTTACGAGTGCGGCCGGCACGACGAGTGGCTGCGCGGCTTCCCTCCCGAACCTGATCCCACGATGGATGACGTCAAAGCCCTGGAGGCTATCTATGAAGCCCATACCGGCAGCGGCAATAGGGCCTGACTGGACGGAGCAATACGAATATGAATGTCTACAAAGCGATCACAGCAGTTCAAGCGGACCTAGCCAAGAGCGGGATCGGCAAGGACAGCGAAAACAAGTTCGACGGCTACAAGTTTCGAGGCATCGACGCGGTTTACAACGCCCTGGCCCCGTTGCTCGCAAAGCACGGCCTGTGCATCCTGCCGCGCATGCTGACCCGAACCTGCGAAGAACGCCAAAGCCAAAAAGGCGGGGCGCTGTTCTACGTGACGGTTGAGGCCGAGTTCGACATGGTGTGCGCCGAGGACGGCTCCAAGCACACGGTGCGCACCTTCGGTGAGGCAATGGACCGCGGGGACAAGGCCACGAACAAGGCCATGAGCGCGGCCTACAAGTACGCGGCCTTCCAGACCTTCGCCATCCCGACTGAGGGCGACAACGACGCCGACGCCAGTTCTCACGAGGTCGCGGCCAAGGACGACCCAATGGCCGCCTTCAGCCGTCACGAGCAGTCGCTGATCCGCAAGGCCGCCCAGGCAGCGATCCAAGCCTTCAACGAGGGCAACGAGTACAGCGCCTACGAGGAAGTTACCACCTGCGTTGAGGCGGTCAGCAAAGGCGATTTCGACAAAGGAAACATGGTGCGGATGGCCCTGTGGGGGATCTTCGCGCCGCACTCAGCACTGCGTACTTCGCTGAAGAAGCACGCCGAGGCAGAACGTCAACAGCAGAAGGAAACAGCGTAAATGGCGAACTATCAGGAAGTCCGGGCTAAGACCGGCGAAGACAAAGACGGAAAGCCGATCTATCGGACCATCGGCCGCGTGCTCACGACGAAGAACGGACCCATGCTCAAGCTGGATTCGGTGCCTTTGATGTGGGACGGCTGGGCCTACATCAGCGACCCCAAGCCGAAGGAAGAGGCGCAGCAACGAACGCACGCCCAGATGAAGCGAGGCAACGCCTCTGACTACGACGACGGCGGCCCGCCCTTCTGACCATGTGGAGCAAGAACAAGGCAAAGCCGACCAAGCGCGAGTCCGCGCATATCGAGCGCGTGAAGTCGTTGCCTTGTTCGGTCTGCGGCGCAGATGGCCCCTGCGATGCCCACGAGATCAAACAAGGGCAGTGGTGGACCTCTGTCGCGTTATGCCGCGATTGCCACCAGGGCGATGAGAACGGGCTCCACGGCCGAAGGGCCATGTGGCGGGTGATGAAGATGGACGAGGTTGATGCCTTGGCCGTGACGATTGAAAGGCTGCTGTCGTGAAAGTCACTCACAAGCTGTACTCCACGCCCCAGGCGCACAAGGTCTGGTGTGACCTCTGGAAGGACATCAAGGGCGAAACCCTTCAAGGACACCGCCTGGAAGTCACGGTCAAGCCTGAGCGTCGCTCCAACGACCAGAACGCCTTGATGTGGTCCCTGCTGACGGAGGTTTCACAGCAGGTGGACTGGCACGGACAGAAGCTGGAGCCCGCCGAATGGAAGGATGTGTTCAGTGCGAGTCTCAAGCGCCAGAAGGTAGTCCCCGGTCTTGATGGCGGCTTCGTTGTCCTCGGCTCCAGCACCTCACGGATGGACAAGCAGGAATTCAGCGAATTGATCGAGCTTATCTACGCCTTCGGCGCCCAGCACGGCGTCCAGTTCCGGGAGTAACACCCATGACCGATACCCTGCCCCCGCTGCCTGAGCCGACGTGCTTCGTTGACGCAGACGGCGATGCCCACGGCGTGATCGCGGACCAGTTGTTCACCGCCGAACAGATGCGCGCCTACGCTGCCGCCGCACTCGCAGCATCCGCACCAGTGCCGAAGGGTGAGCCGTGGGGGTGGTTCCACGAGCTGCTCGACCATGAAGGCAAGCCCAACGGCGTGTTTCTCGGGCTAAAAGGCGCCAACGCTGAGGCTCTTGTGAAACAGGCGCACACCCCAGGCGAGACCTCGGATGAGGTGTTCCCGTTGTACGCCGCTCCCTCCGCAGTGCCGGCACAGCCCCAGGTTTCCTGTGGGAGCTTACCCGCGCCTGCGGCGCTAGACGCTCTGGAAGCAGGCGCTGCGGTCGAGGGCTGGCGCCCCATCGAGACGGCTCCTCATGACGAGGATGTGGTGCTGCGTGGCCGTAGTGGCGCGTTTATTGGGCAATGGGGCCATTACTGCGTCTACAACCAGCCTGTCATTACTCACTGGGCGCCGCTGCCAAAGCCGTCCGCCGAAGCTCAACATTCCAGAGAGCCAAGCCCCGAAGGGGCGGTTAGCTCCCACGGGAAAACTGAACCCACACCCCAGGCCGCTACACCGGCAGCAGTGTCGTCCCCTCCGTTGGACGACGGCTTTGAAGAATGGTGGGCGCAGTATTGGACGAGCAGAGCGACAAACCCCAAGGCGTTGGCAAGCTCCGCATGGATCGCAGCGAACAGGTACGCCCGTCACAAGGCCCGCACCGCCCTCTCCACCACCCCGGGAGCACAGCAATGACGACGCACACCGATCTGGCGGCAATCTCCGCCCTGACGACCTACCGGCCGTGCACTTGCCTGCCTGGTCAGATGTTGAAGGGTGGGGAGTATGTTCGCCTGACCGATGTACTCGCCGCCCTCGCCCAGCCCACCCCTGCAGCACAGGGGCTGACGGACGGGGCGCTGCTCGACTACCTGGAAAAGCAGGGCAGTTTCGAGATGGAGTTTGTGCCGAACTTTGGTGGCGAAGGCAAATACCAGCTGCTGGGGCGCACCGCGTTCACCTTCCGGGCATTCATCCTGGGGACCGGCAGCACTGTCCGCGCCGCAATCGCCGACGCCGCCCTCTCCACACAACAGCAGGAGCAGGCATCGTGAGCGACACCACGAGAGAGGCGCTTGCCTGCCCGTTCTGCGGCAGCACGGCCGGCACGGATGCAGATTCTGGCCGGTGGGTAGTGAACTGCGACAGTTGCCTGGCGCGGATGGATGGTGTGTACGCCTCCAAGGCGGAAGCGCTGGCGGATTGGAACCGTCGTGCCGCCCTCGCCACCCCCGAGCAGGCACCCGCAGCACTGACGGATGAGCAAAAGACGAGAGCCTTTCGGTTTTTGACCGACGCGATGACGGCTGCCGGCCTTCTATCCCACGGAATGCGTGATCGGGCATTGGCCGAGCGTGTGTCTGCGGGTGCAGTGGCGCTGCGTTTTTTGTTGTCCGACGCTCCCTCAGTGCCCGAGCAGGCAGAGCAGCCCACGAGCCCGCTACTCGACCGCTTCACGGCTGAGGCGAAGGCCGCAGGCATCACCCACCTTGACCCTGGCAGGACGCTGACCACGGCGGCCGAGCAGGCAGAGCAGTCGGCGCAGGTATCAGCACAGGGCGTGGAGGCGCTGACAGATGAGGGGATCGAAGCGATGTTCAGGGCTTCTGGCGGACGCTGGGGCGGTGACTACTGGGTGATCGAGGACGCAGACCTGCACCCGTTTGTCCGCGCCATTGCCTCCCTGTCTCAGCTGAAAGGAGGCGAGTGATGACCCCCACACCAACCACCCCCGGGGAGCGGGAGAGATTCGAGACAGCCCTGGACGAAATCGAGCGGCTTGCCTCTGCGTGCCCGTGGATGACGCCTGGCGAGCTTGGCCTAGCAATGGCGCGAATCGTGGAGGCAGTAGGTAGAGCACGTGCCGCCCTCACCACGCAGACACGGCCATCTTCTTTGGGCGCCTCCCCTTCGGGGACCGCGCTTTCCGCTCCAGCCCCTTCGGGGCGTCCGCTTCAATCGCATGGCGCGGAAAGGCTTGAGTTGCTACACCGCTTTCTGAACGCAGCGGCATCCGAAGGGTTCGAGTTTGACGGCGTGGACGCTGCTGACCTATACGTCGCTCTGTTCCCTGAGACAGCCAACGAAGAGACCGCGGGGGCGAAGAATGAAGCAGAGCCAGAGGAATCTAACGAGAAGAAGCGCGTTCTTCTGCAGCAAGCGCAGCGCCAGCTCATGAAGTGGGCTGATTGGTACGGCAAAGAGTGCGGATTGCGCCCGCTCTCTCTCCCCCCGGCCGGAGACATCTTGCTTCTTGAGCGCATAGACGACGAGCTTGCGCGAGGGATCGTTAGCGGCGAAGCCGGACAGACGCCGCAGGCGGCTGGACCCGAAGGGCAAGAGCCCGGGCCGTCAGGCCGCGCCCAACAAGTAGGCGGAGGCTCCAGCGATGAGTGAAGCACTGAAGGTGGAAGCCTGGCGCCGCGAGTGGGCTGGCGATGACAGCGACCTCGGGCACTGGATCTACGTTGAGGACGCCTCCGAGCTAGACACCGATGGTCCGTGGCAAAAGCTTGCCGATCACACCACCGCTACCGCACAGATAGCACAGCGGGATAGAGAGGTAGAGGAACTGCGGGCGAAGGTGGCGAGCCTTCGGCAAGCGTATTGGGATGCCCGGGCCGCGATGGGTTTTGACAACGACGGCGACCCCACGCCCGCTGCGCTCCTGTCTCCGATGGAGGACCTGATGCGCCAGGACGCCGAGTCTCAGCGAGAGGACTACCAATCGGCGCTGCGTGAACTTGCCGCAGCCGAGGCGCAGGTGGCGCAACTGAGGGCGGATGCAGAGCGCAAGGACGAAGCGATGGAGAAGCTGAGGCAATGGGCCTTGGCCTACCCGTTGAGCGTGTTCCCTGAGCCCGACTTTGCCAAAGCGCACGAGGTGCTATCGGCAGCCGGCATGACCATCGATTCGATCAGCGCAAGCAACATGCGCCACGTCATCACCCAGGTGGTCAAGATTCTCGACGCCGCCATTGACTCTGTACGTGAGGGGTGAGAGATGCAAACGACGATGCTTGCTTTGCTGTGGCTGAACGAGGGGCGGCCGGTGATGCCGCTCAAGGACGTGGCCGAACTAATGGGGATCGGCGAGAAGACCGCCGAGAACAAGATCTACGCCCAGGAGTTCCCGCTACCTGTTTTCAAGCTCGGCTCGAAGTGGGTTTGCCACGTTCACGACGTCGCGAGCCACATTGACGCGCAGCGCGCCGATGCTATGAAATTGCTACAGCAACAGAAAATGGCCGCTTGAACAGAGGGAAGATCGGCTCCAGTCTGCCCAATCCATCATGGGTGCAATACTGACCCTCCTTGGACTGTAAGTGCTTGAATTTCCTAGCATCACCTCGACAGCCGTAGCACTCTCATAGCATGTTTGTCCAGTCTTTTGCCCTGCCTCGCCCGTTCTTAAACTCCGGCGTTGCTACACGGAGTGCTACGGAAATGGCATCGATCATCAGGGTTGGGGAGAAGTGGCGGGCGCAGGTGCGGAGGAAGGGTTTCCCGCCTCAGACACAGACCTTCCCGACCAAGATTCTCGCGGAGAAGTGGGCGCGCAAAATCGAGACGGAGTACGACCACGCCCGGGCCGGTGTTCTGGGCGGCGGCAAGGTCACGGTCGGCGCGCTGA
>Ga0196964_10000961_pt1 | contig 15507 bp, 23 predicted proteins | sample S1_10metaG_FD_148615 | JGI IMG/M metagenome (GOLD analysis project Ga0196964, IMG submission 148615) | Soil microbial communities from Anza Borrego desert, Southern California, United States - S1_10 | ecosystem: Environmental > Terrestrial > Soil > Desert | place: USA: California | collected...
TGGGGGTGGGGTGGGGGGTCGTGGTGGTGGAGTCACGCGACGCGCAGCAGCGCTTTCGCTTCAGCGCGTTTCTCGCGACGCCACAATGTAGATGGGTGGACGCCCGCGCGCTTGGCCTGCGTCTTCCGGCTCGGCCGCTTCACGAGCAGATCGTTCCACAGCCTCTCCATTCGCTCGAGCTTCGCGTTGAGCGGTGAGACGGCGCGCGCGACGGCCCGCTCGATGTCGTCTGGTGTGGTCATGCGGCCTTCTTCTTTTTCCGAATCTCGCGCTGCAACGCCGCCACTGCGTGCTCGATTCCAACCTCTTCGGCGGCGGCGATAAGTATGGCGCGGGGGTTATGTGCCAAGGTTCCCTCGCGCTCCATCCTCTGGCGTACTGCCTCGGCCATGTACGGCCCGACCTTTTCTTCGGGCGAAGATTTGGCGGCCTTCTCAACGGCCTCGGCCATGTCGTCGCTAAAATGTGCTCCCAATGTCGGCATACGGCTTACGATGCTTAAGGTGTCGTAAGGTTCGTAAGCTGGCGCGCAAGCAAAATCCGTAAGAATTCTTACGTGATGCCAACATTAGGCTTTCACGTCCCTGAGGATTCGTCGCTTGCAAAAGCCGTACGTGCCCGCGTATCGGCCGAAAAACACCCCAGTGTGTCTGCTTACGTCAGGTCGGTTGTTGAGCGGGATGTCAGCGGTGGCGGACCATCTGACGCGATGTCGCCCACGGTTCTCGTCGACTTAACAAGGCGGCTTCTCGGGGAACTCGACGCCGAAGCAATGGCAATAGTGATGAGTGGCCGTGATCAACGCCGGGAGTTGCAGCGGGCCTTACGCGCGTTTTTGGTACCGTATCCACAACCTGGCGACGACTCAGCATCGCGCGCCGCCGCTCACTTTACGCGGCGTCTTCATGAGGAAGAGTCACGCAGCTCGGCGCAGGAAGTGGCGCAGACGGTAAAGAAGGCGGCCCCCAGCCGCGACGCTCGCAAGTGAGCTCCCACTGTTCAACGAACCACGCCCGCGACATGGGTGCCATTCGATTCACAATGGCTGCGATTTCGTCGAGGATTTCGTTTTCGGAAAATTGGGGGTGCATGGCGCGAAGGAACGTAACCATGGGAGTTTTCCCGGTTGCGCGTAAAATTCGAGTTGAATGCCCTTTTTTACGTGTTTCTACGTCGCACTTGAACCGCCTTGGATTAGGAAACTTACTCAAGGATTGCGGTGTTTTGGCGGTAGCATTGATCCGAGTCGTCCTAGTACGCTCGCGCATCCAGCATGCGGGTGGGTGCATCGTATCGCGCGCAGTTGCAACGACTCGGCGCCGCGGTGCGTGTGAGGCGAAAGGTCATGCGACTTTCGCAGGAGCAGTTCGGCGAACTCTGCGGCATGGACCGAACATACGTTGGCGAGGTGGAAAGAGGCGAAGTCAATCTTTCGACAAAACACCTCGTCCGGATCGCTCGCGCGCTTGGCGTGAGGTTGAGCGAACTTTGGGCCGAGGCTGGTTTCTGATTTTCATCCGGCGACGGTAGCCCGACACGTGGGACATTTACCGACCGACCTTGGCACCCGGTTATTCACAACCTCTCTACCCCATGAAAACACGATTAGTTGCATCAGTCATCGCTCTATTAATTGCGGCGACGTTCGCCGGCTGTGTCGGCACTCAGATGAATATGCAGCGGGAAAATCTACTGCGGCGCGGCTATCCAGCCGAATACGCGGATGGCTATGGTGACGGCTATGGTTCCGGTCTGTCGGCTGCCGGTAATCCGTACGCACAAACCACAAAAAACGTCACCCGCTATCTCGAAGACCAAAAATACAAAACGGGATGGGACGACGGATTCCAAGCGGGGAAAGGGAGCTACGAGGCCACGAGTCGCGCGCTGCGGTAAGTTCGCGTCGCCCACCTTCTGCCCACTGCGCAAATCGTCGGGCGCGGTCCGCTTCTCACCGCCCCGACCATTTTCATGGGTAACGGACCCGCGAAACCGTTTTACCTGCAAGGAGACGCAATGGACATTGCGCCAGATTGCACGATTCTGCCCACCGTGCGCCCACCGAAAAAGCCCACCAGTTGCCCACCCAAGGAACCTGTTGCCGCGCCCGCCGGCATGTGGTTTGAGCACCGGCCCGGGAGGCCGCTGCCCTACCTCGCCCGCTGGCGCGCGACCGACGGAAAGAAGATGGCGCAGGCGTTCGCCGACGAGAAAGCGCGCGGCGCGTTCGCGGCCGACTGGCAGCGCCAGCGCGAGAAGTTCGGAACGGCGGCGCGGATGGTCGACGCAAAGACCATTGCCGCGCTCGAGGAATTTCGCGCGATCGTCGGTGACGTGCCGATGGTCACGGTTGCCCGCGAGTGGCGCGACTGGCGCGGCACGGTCAACGGGCTGACGATTGAGTCGGCGTGGCAGTCGTTCAATGACGACCAGGAAAAGCGCAAGCTGGCTGGCGACACCCACAGTCACCGCCGGCTGCACGGGAAGCGGCTTTGCGCGCGGTTCGCTGGCAAGCTGGTCGCATCCATCCACAGCGACGACCTTGACCGCTGGATTGCGCAGCTCGCCGACCCGGACACGAGTGAGCTGATGTCGTCAAAGTCTCGGGCCCACCACCTGAAGACCGCGCGCCACTTTTTCGGCTGGCTGCACGACCGCCGAAAGATTCCACACAACCCCGCGCTCGCGGTGACGACGCCGGACGCGACAAAGATCAACTCGGCGACTGGCGAACCGATTCACAGAGACGTCAACATTCTCACCGTCGAGCAGGCGCGCGAGCTATTCCGCGCGAACCGCGACGCGCTGTGCGTGGGCCGGCTGGCGCTCGAGGCGTTTGGCGGGCTGCGTTACACCTCGGCCGCTCGGCTGCGGCGCGAAGACATAGTTTGGGACGAGTGCGGCATCGTCATGCCAGGACACCAGCACAAGAGCACGAACCGGCATTGGGTGGACGGATGGCAGCCAAACATGTGGGAATGGATGAAGCATGCGCCCGACGCGTGTTGGGATTTACCAAAGCGCCAGTATGCCGACCTGAAGCGGGAGGCATTTGAGCGCGCGGGGTTGAAGCCGGAAGAACCGGACGACGGGCGCGATTGGACGCCCGAGGAAGCGGCCAAGCTCGACGCGATGCACAACGTACTTCGCCACAGCTTCGCCACCTACCACCTCGCCGCGTTCAAAGACGCGAGGTTGACCGCACACCTTCTGACCAAGACGTCGATCCAGTCACTCAATAACGACTACCGCGGGCGCGCGTCGGAATCGGCTGGCAGGGCGTATCTGACGATCGTGCCGTGACGGTTACACATTAGCTGCGTCGGCAAACACGTCGGCGCCGAAATCGGAGATCACATGCGCCTCGGGATCGTCGTGCCCCGTCGCCCTACGCGCCCTACTGATCGTCTTCGCTGCGTCGTAAATCATCGCTACGACATCGACGCCAGCCTCGGCCGCAGCCTTCCGCGCCTCCGAGCCGAACGCCGTCTCGTAGCTGTCGCCGTAGACGCGCAGCTTTGCGATGGTCTCGACAAGCGGGCGGTCGCGATTTGCGGCTCCGGGTTTGCAGCGATCTGAATGAGCCCTGTCGATGAACAGGTCGAACAGCACGGACAGTTCGCGTGTGTTGTCGTCCATGCGCCACGCAACCGGGCGAATGTAGCCAGCGGCCACGCCGCGCGCAGTGAGTGATTTCGAAAAGGCCATGGTGGGTTAGTCGTATTCCACGAAGTCGCAGGAAAAACGGTATGGCGCGTTTGCGAGGTTGCTGCCGTCGGTCGTGGCGACGCGCACGACGGCGTTGGTGGAGCTGTTTCCGGCCGCGTCGTAGTCGTAGGCCGCGATCACGTTGCCGGCATTCGAGCAGCCAATGACGCCAAGGTCTGGTTTCGTGCTAAAGCCACGGTTGCTCAGCGATACGTTGAACGTCTCCGTCGTCGCTCCGCCGGCCAGTGTCGGTACCGTCGTGTCATGGAACTCGGCCTTGACCGCGCGGACGCTCGATCCGTTGCCGGTCTTGCGGCTGGTCGCGGCGAGGTCGGTGATGCCGGTTGCCGTGCCGCCGGTGACATTCACAGAACTGTTGTCCTGCTCCGCCATGTCACCCATCCACACATACGAATCGAGATTCGCGTTGCCGACCCTGGTCCACGCCCCGGCCACCCCCGACGTGTTCACGGCGCGGACGCGAACATGTCCCGCGCCGTTGGTGAAGTTGTAGAGCGCGATCTGCGTCAACGTCGTCTTGTTTGGCGAGGCTTCGCCGGTCTGCGGCGTCCACGCATAATCCGTTGCGCCATCCGAGTCGGTGGTCGTCGCCTTCACCTCGTAGTACGCAATGTCTTTCTCGGTGTTGGCCGTCCAGTAGACGTTCACGCCGAAGTAATACCCGCCGCCGGCCTGGCGCCGCTTCGGAGGAAAATCCTTGTTGAACCCAGTACCGCTTGGGGCTGCCGGTGCGCCGGTCTTGTTCGGTGCCGTTCTGGAAAGCACACTGCTGACCGCCGACGGCACGTTCGAAAACGAAATTGCGCGCACGGCGAACTCGTAGGCCGTGTTCGGAGAAAGATCGCCGATCGCGAGATTGCCGGCCGCTTCCATCTCGTCGGCGATTGTCCAGCGAGTCGCGCCCGAGACTCGGTAAAGTATCTGGTTGAGTTTCGCGCCCGACGGAAGCGCAGGGCAATCGATCACAACGCGGGCGTACACCGTACCGTCGCCCGCCGTATACGTCGTCTCGGAAACGAAGGTCGGCGCGCTCGGCGTGCTTGGCGCGGTGCTATCGACGCTGCCGTCAGTGATCGTCGTCGGCGTCGCGTTCACGCCACCGCTGAACGCGCTGACATTCTCCGACGTGTCGACGGCCTTCAGCCAATAGAAATACTGCGTTCCAAGCGACACATCGACGTCGACGAATCGCGACGCTCGGACTTCGGCAATCTCGGTCGCGGTGCCGCTGTTGTTCGTCGTGTTTCGAAACACCTTGTATTCGGAGAGGTCGTCCTCCGTGTTGTCGGCCCAATCGAGCGAGACCGACTTGCCCGTGCCCACTGTCGCGGCGAGTCCAGTCGGCGCAGCCGGCCCGGTCGTGTCGCCCGTCACCGTCGTTCCCGTCACGCTGACCCATGTTGGAGAAACGAAAATGTCGTTTTCCGAGCGAACCCGGACGTCGTAGCTCTGGCCGATCACAACGGCCAGGATGAAGATGGACGTGATGTCGCCTCTCACAAGTTCTGCGGGGAGCCAGTCGCTTGACGCGGCAAGTTTGTATTCAACTCGGATGTGGCCGCGAGCGGTCACATTGGCATCGGCCGGGGCTGTCCACGATACTTGCAAACGCGGAACCGCGGTGCCGTCGGCCTGTTGCTGTACGGAGTTAGCGACGCTAAGTCCAGTCGGATTCGCGATGTCGAAGGGGCTACGGAGCGTGGTGTTCGGCGACGGGTCGGCCGTGCTCTCCTCGCCATTTGCCCAATCCCACACCGCGCTTGCGGTCTCCTTCAGCGTCAGATCACAGCCGACATACGGCTGCCCGTTCGCGTCAGGCTCGACGACCAGAGCGGACGCCAGTACTTCGAACGTCTTGCTCGACCAACCGAGATCGGAATCGGTCCACTGAATGACGTCGCCCACCTGCGCCTGATACGCGGCGAGTTTGCAGCGCGCGACAAAGGTAATGCCCTGTCGGCTGCGCTCGATCGCTATCTTGAGAAGCCGCTGGCAGGTCGCGTGGCTGGTCGTGAAATGGAACTCGATGTCCAGCGGCAGCTCGCCGCCGTCCTGCGTGATGTACGTCGCGTTGCGAACCTGCGGCACGTCGGTCGGCTGCCAGTTGTTGACCGCCCCCATGTAGAGTCCGCGGCCGACGTTGAACAGGTCGGTCACCGCAGGCTTCAGCCTCATGCCGGTCAACGGTGCGCGCAAATCGCCGTCGTCGAATGAAAGCGTGGGTGTGCGGTACGCGCCCGCGAGAATCACCCACTTGCCCCCGATGTAAATGCACTCCCCGGCCATCGCGGCCTTGAGCATTTCGATCCCGTCAGCCGGCAGCGTGGCGGTCGAGATAACACCGTTGCAGGTATAACGATCCTCGGTTCCGCTATCGAGCGTCACGTCTTCGTCGCAAATGTTCGCCGCGGCGGTCAGTGCGGCCGTGTCGATCTCCGCGTCGAGCGCGCCAACGCCGTGATTGCGGACGATCGTCCCGGCGCTGTTGCGGTACGGCACGCCGCGAATCCAGTCTGCGAGGCACAGCGCAGCGTTCGCGCTCCACGTCCACGTTGCCGCGTCGCTGGCGCTCTGCCCGCCGTCGCGCGGGTCGTACACCTTGCGTCCTTTCACGAGGCAGTAAATCTCTGGGATGCCGCCAGGGAATAGGTCCGCGCTGACCTTCAGCCGGACGTAAAGGTACGCGATGCCTTGCAGCCGGTGATTGTTCGACCAAAAAGACGAGCCCAAGTCGGTTTGCAGCGACGTGTCGACAGTCTGGTTGTACGCGCCGGTGTGCTTCAGCACGCGCACGAAACCAGCATAGCGGCCGGTTGCGTTGCCGCTACCGTCGAGCGGGACCGTCTCGTCGTTGAACGTAATGGCTCCGAGCTCCTCGCATTCGTGGCCGGCGAGCAGTACGAGCAGATGCAAATACTCGTTGTTGGTGCCAGACACCCCCACCGGATACATGATACCCGAAACGCGGCGTTGGCCGTAGATGATTTGTCGCGGCGCCGCAGGGTCGCGCACGTTGACCTCAATGCCTTGAGCGCGCAGCGACGGGATCGACGGCTTCTTTGCTATTGCGCGAGAGACGGCGTAAAGCGCCGCCGTTTTTGCCAAGAAGGCAACCGCTGTCGACGCCACAACGTTCACCGCCGAAATGGCGGCGACGACCGCTTGGGCTGCTGCGACGACGATGGGCATCAGCCAACCCTCCATGCGCGCAGGCATTCAGCCAGCGGCACGAACGCTAGCCCATGAGGGCCGGCGAATGTAGCGCTGTCACCAAGGCAGATTCCGAGTGCCGGCCCGTGGTCGGTTTTCAAAGACACGATGTCGCCTCGGCGGGCATAGGGCAGCGTCGTCTCGGACCAGCCCAAACGCCTCCATGCGCGTTCAACGACTGCCTCAATGCCCCCGTGCCTCTTCAACACGCGAGCCGCGCCGCGCGCGTCGTCGTACGTGCCGCGCAGCTTCAGTTCGCGCGACGGGTCGACGCCGCAACAAAGGTCGATCCAGTCGCAGACGAACGTGCAACAGTCATTCTTAGACCACGTGAATGGCATCGCGCGCCGCTGCTCAAGGAACGCGTTCAGTCGCGCCGGCCAGTTGGACTGTCGCGCAGTCGTCATTACATCAGGTCGTCGTTGAGTCCACCGCCGCCAGGATTGCCGCCGCCAGCGTACGTCGGCACGCGTGTCCCGCCCCACGAGAACGGCGTCGACTGCGCGCGCGCCATGTATTCGAGCCCTTCGTCGGTCGCGAAATCGATCTTCTGATGCTCGTGCGTGTACCTGCGCTCGCGCGATCGGCGCAGATCCACGAGCCGCGATTCAGCGTAAACACGGATTACTGCCGTCGCCCCATCCTTGTCGAACTCGACGTTGTTCATCCGGCCGCTGAACACCTTGTCCGGGTCGGCCACGAGCGCGCCAGTCTGGTTCAGCGCGCCATCCCAAATAGAAACCTCGCGCCCGCTGTAGTTGTCGCCGAGCACGGTCGCTAGGAGAGCCGTCGGCACTCCTGACAGAGTCAGCACGACACCGTTCGCCTTTACGTCAGCCGTCTCTTCAATCGGCGAGACGGTGCCGAGGTAGCCCAGCCCAGTGTAGTTATTACCACCCCAGGTCTTCGTACCGATGCCATCCCACACGCGAACGGCCCCGGTCTGGAAGTCGAGAAACGCGAACCGCGCCGGGGCCATCGTTCCGGCGACAATCTCCGCGATGTATGAAGCGTTTAGCGAGCGAGCCATTTACGGTATGGAGACTGCGGAGAACCGGACGCCGTTAAGCAGCATTTCGTCGATGTCCCAATCATGGCCGTCGGTTGTCAGGCGGAACACGCCCTTTGGAAACGACGTCGCGATCGCCGCATTGTCGGCCCAGGCGGTGAACACGCGCGGCCATAGCGTGAGCGTCGCCTGTCCGCTTCCGTTGCTGTTCACGTCAACCAGGTTCTTGTATAGACGCGCCGTGCTGCCGCTCCCGATTTGAATCCAATCGCCAGCACGCAGAATGTTCGTAACGCCTGCGGTCCAGCCATCCGTTGCCAAATCTTCGCCGGTCTGACTGGCGCCATTGACGAGTGGAGTTCCGGTAGCGGTCCCGCGCGGCGTCTTGTTTGCACTGTCGCCGAAAAGGAACGTGCCCTCACGGCCATTCAGCGAGCAGAGCGCCGCGTGCATTGCCTCGGCGGTCGCGCGCGTAAACGGAAAATACGCCGCGTCGAGCAACCACACTTGGCCCTGCCTCCGCTGCACCTGTTGCTCAAGCGTGGTCGGCGATTGGCCGACGCCTACGACCGCATGCTGACGAATGCGAATGTGCTTAGTGTTCGTGCTAGGGATCGAAATTGGGAATGACGTCGCCATGTGGGGTTTATTTACGCGAACGCACGCTTGAATCCGCCGCCGCGGTTGGCCGCTTCCGCTACAGCGCGTTTGCTCGCCTCGACGATTGCCGGAACCAGCCCGGCCAATTCCTGCCGCGTTACACCAGAGCCGAACGAGTAATTGAAGTTGAACACCTGTCCACCGCCATCGGCTTGACCGGGCGTGCGAACGGATACCCGCTCGCCGGGCGTTGCTCTGAATGCTACGAGCTGGCTATCGGTTCCGCCCCCACCCCCTACGGTGAAATCGCCGCCTGTAGCAAACCCCGGCAACTTCATCCCGGCGGAAAACGCGCTCGTCAACCAATTCGCCACCGGCGTGGTAATGGTCTGCCGCACAAACAGGCGCAGGACGTCTTGCGCGAGACCACGGATAACCTCTGACAGTTTTTCTCCACCAACGATAGCGTCTTCAAAGGCGCTGCTGAAGGTCAGTCCGAGCTCGCGCGCAGTGTTAGCGAGTTCCTTCGTGTCTTCGTCAACCGTGTTGATGGTGTCATCGACGCGCTCGACGCTTACTCCGCTGTGATTCGGCGCGCCCTTGTAGAATGCATCCGCGACCGCTTTACGCGCAGCCAGCGCCTCGTCTGCACTCATAACCTTGCGCATTTCCAAGTCAGTGATGCGATCTAGTTCGCGATAGTAATCGCGCATCGGCTGAGCGAGGTCGCGATATTTGTTTGCTGCATCCTGTAACTTTTCAACCGAAGCTCCCTGCGCCTTTCTGTTTTCCTGTTCGGTTTTGATGTTGGCCGCGAGAGTACGACCATACGAACGAACGTCGTTCTCCAGCTCCTGAAGGCGCTGCTTCTCGTCTTTCCCGCTTTGCGCCTTCTTGAATTCCTCCAGCGCCAAGCTGGCCTTTTGGTAGGCTTCGGCCAGTTCGTTAGCAGCGGCGATTTCTTTTTGTGTTGCAGCGCGCGGGATTCGTTCTTCAACGACGTCACCCAATGGGCCCACGACTAGGTTGGTCCTGAACTTTGGCGCGTTGGCTTCATCGAGGTCGCGCTTCGCACGAGTCACGGCTGCCTCAAGCCTTATTCGCCGCTGGTCATCGGTCTCGCGAAGCGCTATCATTTGCCGCGTATATTCGAGCTGCCGAGCCGTGCTCTGCTCGATCTTTTGCGCCAAATCTGCGGCCTCCCGAAAGTGGTCGACGATCAAGTCTGCTGCCGTCTGTGCGATCTGGAACCCACCAAACAGACCAGCCCCCCTGAGGATGTCTTTGCCGATGTCGCCCAGCGACATCTTGCTCTTAACCTTCTTTGCCAGTTCACCAACCTCGCGATCGATGTTGTCAGCCGTGCGGCGCGCGACGTTCTCTGCGCGTCTGAAATCCGACACGAATTGCTCGATGTCGGCGATGACTTTGGCCGAGACTGGGGGAAGTGATTTTGCCATTGCGTCAGCCCTTTCTCACGTGCCGGCCGGATGACACTTGCTTCTCGACGGCCTTGTTCCACCCGCGCTCTATTCCCCGATAAAATCCTTCCGCCTGCTGCGCCTGCGTGGTCGCCACTGCCGGGCGAATAAATGGCCTGGGGGCCACAAAGCCGACGTCTTGGGCGGTCCCCTTCCGTCGCGTCGTCCCTTTCTTTGGCGCGACGGCGACGTGGCCGTACTCGATGAGGTGCGCGTAATTCGCGGGCTTGCGCTGGTTGCGCGCTAGCAGTGCCGTGAGTCGACCCCTCACTCGCTTCCCTTTCGAATAGTAATTGCGGTCCGGTCCCACGAGCCCCACGGCCTTCCCACTACGGGGATAGTTTGCTACCTTGCTCGTGATGCTTGCTTCAAGTGCGCCGGTGTCGCGGCTCCGACGGGCAAATCGTTTTGCGGCGATCTCAATCGGCTTCACCAATTCTTTCATGCCTTCCCGCAAAATCTGTTCGCGCATATCGTCCGATAGCGCTCGAAACGCTTTGATGAGCGCATCGTCGCCGGTGACATGTCTGTACGTCGCGGACCTCATTTTGGTTTCGCCGGAAAGGCTGCGCGGAGTTCGGCGGCAAGCTGCTGCTGAGCGCGTCTCTCTTCCTCAGACTCCTCCGCCTCGGTTTTTCTGTTCTGGCTCGCGAAGCACAGCGCTTCGTATTCCAGAGGAGCTAGCGACCAGTAATCGAGAAGCGCCGCGCCGATGCCCCCGTGCACCACGGCGCGCGCCCATGGTGCTAAGGCTTCGAGTCGCTTTTTTTTTCAGTGGTTCGTCTGAACAGCTCCGGGCGCGCGTGCTTGATTATCCTAACGAGATCCTTGATTGCCTGGGCGCGCGCCGCGTCGTCGGTTAGCCACTCGGCAACTTCCTCTGGTGTCTCCGGCGCGTGCTCCGGTCGGAGTGCCGCATGCAATCCGACGCACATCGCGTACATCGCCTTGCGTCGATTTCCGAGGCATTCGAACAACTCGGCGATGTCGAAACCATATCGCGACATGACCGCCTCGCTGCGCTTTGTCCACGCGAGCGGCAGTTCCGCCGCACCGAACTTGAGCACTGGCGTTGGGGTTCCTGGCTCCATGTGCTATTTACTTTTCCGACTTTGTCGCTGCCGGCTTCGCCTCGCTGATGTGTTTGGCCTTGAGCCAGAGTTCTACGACTTCGGCCGGCACTTCAGCCGGCACGATGTCGCCTCGCTTCAGGTACCATAGGCCGTTGTCGAGAACTTTTCGTTGAACGTAATAGGTTTTTCCGGAATTCATGTCGGGATATGATTACTGCGTGAAGGTTTCGGCAGTGTCGGCCTTGTACGTGAAGACCGTCTCAAGCAGCCCAGTCTCGGGATTCATTTCCTGCGGAATGAAGCTCGTGATGTATCCTGAAAACGCCCACTGCGCGGCCCCCGCATCCGGAAGTACGAGCGTGAGGTAATACTTCGTGGCGGCGGCGTACGCGGCGCGGATCGCCTCGTGATCGGTATCGGCCGGATCATGCGCCAGCCGCACCGTCAGCGAGGCGGTGTCGCGCAATGGCGCCGGAATGTATTCCAGCGTAGTCACGCTGTCGTGACACGTCGCATTGATCATCGCGCGCAATCCGTCACCCACTTGGATGCTTCGGATTCCGTCAAGGCTCGGTACAGGTGACGCCGAGGCGGCGTGCTTGATGATTGTGCCCTTGGTTGCGATGCGTGTGCTCATATCGTCAAATTGTGGTTAAATAGTGAATTCGTAGAAGCGTGCGTATCTCCCGGGTAAATCAGACGGCAGGTCGCCCCAGTTGGAGCATCGCGCACGGCGTGAGTTGAAGACCGCGACGTTGTCGAACGCCGAAAGAAGTTGAGCGCCTATCGTCTCGATCTTGTCGAAGTCGTCCGCCAATACCGTGAACTGAACGATGTGCGTGGCATCGTTCTCGCTGGCCGCCTCGGCGAGTGAATTGTTGGGGTCCGCAGTGATGACTTGCCACGCGACCGCCGGCAGCGCCTCGCCGTTCGGAATCTCGATTGGAAATATGCGATTGTCGATCAGTGCCTTGAGTCCTGCGTGTGCCGCAGCGACCGTGTATATATCGGATCCGAGGCTCATTTGACCTCCACGTCACGCGTGACGCATTGCAGGATAGCGCGCTCGCGACGCCCGATTTCTCGCGGCGGTGCGACGATATCGTAGACAGTGCCGTAATTGTCGATAACGCGATGCTTAGGCGTGAGGCCTTCGATCCACTCGTTAAGTTCAAACATCGTATTTGCCTCTGGAACGATCTGGACACCGCGCCGATTCTCGCCGCCCGAAACGTCTTCCTTCCGCGCCCACGGCTGCGCAAATAACTCCCACCGCATCGACACACCTCCGGCTGCGCCGCGATTTCGCACGGGGGCCTCGATTGTAAGCTGTCGGTCATAGTCGCCTGTCTGCGGCATCGGTTGTCACTCGAATTGCGGGATGCGCTCGACATCGAGCATGGCTTTCAGCGTGAGCGGAATCTGGTTGATGATATTGCCGATGTTGATCGGCTCGCGCTGGCGATACAGGTGCGCGACGTAGAACCTAACCGCGCCCTTGATTGTTGCCGGAACGCTCGTTGCCGCCGTGCCATACCCGGCCTTGTAGAGCACGCGCACAGCATTCGGGATATTGGACGACACAGCCGGCCAGCTCTCATCCTCCTTCAGCACCACGCATCCGACCAGGCTATCGGTGTCGACCGTGTACGAGTTAGACGACAGCGTTTGCAGCGCGTCGTCCTCGTCGTAATATGTGACACTCGTCACCGATATCAGATTCGGCCGCGGCAATTCGATGACCCGGTCGGGAAACCGCTTCGCGCGATCGCCGACTGCCGCTCGAACGCCGCATGTGTAGGCACTCGGGAAATCGTCGAGCGTGAACCGGTACGTCTGCTCGAGGAACGCGCGGCGCGTATACGCCTCACATGCCTCGCGCGCAGCCGTCAGGTAGTCACCGATGATCCCGTCCTCCGAGGCACTCGTCACGCGCAGATGCGCCTTCAGTTCGGCCACGGTGAGCGGCTCGACGGTTGGGGCGACTGTGCGAACCAGACCCATGCGCGGGTAGGATTACTCGGCAGCCTGGATGCCGCGCCGACCACGCCGCACGACGGGCGCAGCGGCAGTCTCATCGCCGTGGTCGCCCTCGGCGGTCTCGGCCTGGACGACGGCTTTTCTGGCCTTCGCCGCACCGACTTCCTCGGCCGCACCACATTCGATGAGCGCCTTGCAGTCTTCGTCCGACAGATTCGGCGTGAGCTTTCCAGCAGTCGCGGACCAGCGTGGGCCCGCCGCGTTCGTGAGCATTCTGACTCGGGGCATGGGTATTTATGGGTTTGGCTGCGCCGTGATTGGCTCAGCCGACAATTACGGTGAAGCTGCCTGTCTTGGTGTTGCCGCCTTGGGCGACGACCACCTTTATGCGATCCTTCGCGACGTGGACGGCGTCGCGCATCTTCTCCGTGCCGTTGAGCGTGGCATCGGCGCCGGCCTCGTCCTGAACCGGAACACGAGGATATTTTTTCGCCGATGCCGTTACGTTCGATTGCGTCCAGATCGCCTCGCCAGTGGCCTCTGCGGTGACAGTGATGTCCGCTGTATTATCGTACGGCGTCGTGCCGTCTTTCGTGTAGAAGACGCCGAGGACGCGACCGGTGATGGCGGGCGAGTAGCCGGTGCCGTCGCCCGATGCATCGGTGGTTACGCTGAACGTGTGGCGTTCGATGTGCATCAATTACACCGCAGCGCTGAACGGAGTTGCCTCCGTGCCGGTCGACGTCGTGACGCCGTGCACCTGCCACAGATCGGCGGCTATGTCCTCAAGGAGGAACCATTCGCCCTTCGCGCCGACGCCAGTCGTAGTTCGGTTCAGGGTGATCGTGTCCGATGTGGCGGCTGCGGCGAATGCCTTCACCGTGGCCGGATCGTCGGACATCGTCTGGATCTGTCCCTGCATCGTATCATCACCCGTCACCTGGATGACTAAGCTTCCGGACGTGAGGGTCGTCCCGATAACGATGCGGAATCGCGCGCCTGATCCGGTGGCCGCGGGAAGCGTGATCGTCGCGCCGTCGGCCTTGTTGACGGTAACCGTCTTGCCGTCATGCGTAGCCTCGGTGAGCGAGAGCGTGGCCGCAGTGAGATTTACAACCCTGGCCGACACGTCCGCTGCCCGATTGATCTCAGCCGCAGTTGCGGCAATAGCAGTGCCGGCGAGCTTCAGCGAGGCACCTGACTCGATGTCGAGCTCACCGCCCGATTCGACGTCAAGCGAACCGCCAGACGCGACGACCTGCCGTGCTCCGCCGTGCTCTTTGTAGACCTTGGAATTTTCGCCAGCCATGAGAGTGAAATGTTGAAAGTGAAGCGGCCCGCCAGGCGCGTATGCCTAACGGGCCGCACTGAGCGATTAGGCCGTGCCCTCCGCAGGCGAGATGTGCAACTCGCCGCCGACGTTCGTGCCGTGTGTAACCGGCTTCTTCGTCGCGCCGTGCTGGATGTAGATCGCGCCGGCGACAGTGGCGTTCTGCGTGCCACGGTCGACAACAACGCGAACGTACCGCTCGCGCGGACGCACGATCTCGATGTAGAACTCCTTTTCGTCGTCGGTGTCGGCGATCGTCTGCGCGGTGCCCTCTAGGTCCGACGCGTCGGACAAGTCCGAGGCCGCGCCCTGTTGAGCCTTGATCGACGTGACCGCGCCCGAAACGATGGCGCCGAAGCGCACCAGAATCAGCACAGCCTCGAAGCCGCTCATGTCGAGCGTCGCGCCGTTGATGTCAGACGTGCCAGCCGCACCATTCGTGATGGTGATCGCCTGCGAGATTTTGACGTTTTTGCTGAGATTCATGTGAGTGTCTCCTTTTTGTGGTTACAGGTTTGAATCTCAGGGTTACGCGAGCTTCACGCGGACGAACGCCTCGGCGAGAACCGGCGCACCGTCGCCCTCGTAACGAGCGATGAGGCCGTTCTGGTTCGTCTCGGCGTAGAGCTCGACGAGCGTTTGCACCGCGAGATCGAGCGAATCGAGAACCCAATAGTATTCCCAGTTCGCCAGGATACCGACATACAGGCCGGTCGTGAACGTGTTCGGCGCGTATTCGCTCTCGTCGACCGGAATATTCAGCAGTCGGTCAGGCTGGCCGGCAACGAGGCCGGGCTGCCAGAGATACTGGCCGTTTCCGTCCTTGAGTTTGTCGACCATCTTGATCGCGTCGCGGTGGAACAGCCAGCGCGCGCGCGCGCGGTGCTGCGCCTTCAGGGAGAACTTCGCGTTCTTCAGCCCGTCGGCGGTGATCGCCGTACTCGTATTGTCGGTCGATACGTCGCGCGTGGTTGGGACCCCATCGCTGCTGGCCGTGAACACGCCGAGCGGCTGGCCGGCACCCGAGCCGGTCAAGTACGCCTTTTCCTGCGTGATCCCGAGCTTGTACGCCAGCCGCTGATTGATCAGCGAAAC
>Ga0196964_10000962_pt1 | contig 15505 bp, 13 predicted proteins | sample S1_10metaG_FD_148615 | JGI IMG/M metagenome (GOLD analysis project Ga0196964, IMG submission 148615) | Soil microbial communities from Anza Borrego desert, Southern California, United States - S1_10 | ecosystem: Environmental > Terrestrial > Soil > Desert | place: USA: California | collected...
ACTGTGCAGATAATAGTGTCGGTACAATTTTCCTTGCTCCGTTCGGTTTAAATTGCCTGTATAAAAATCAAGCTTCGACTGGATGAGCTGGCTTACGGCAGCGCCGAGCTGTAATTTTTTACTGGTATAGGCCAGGCCAAAACCTGCATCCCCTTTAAAGCGGTTGTCTGTGGTGCCCAGTACGGGATCATTTCCCAGCGATTGCTGCAATTTGCCTTTGTCAAAGGAGAACTGCTGCAATCTTGCTTCGATACCGAGTGAAAAACTTCCGGTATTGCGGAGGGGGATATGGTAAGCATAGGCCATCTGCAAACCCATTCTTTTCGTGGGACCTGTAACATCGTTATACAGATACCCACCAATACCCAAATTGATCTTACTGAGATAGCCCGAGCCAAACACGGTGGTTGTCTGGGGACCGCCGTCAATACCCGACCACATAGTACGGAAAGATCCACCTATTATTCCGTGTTTGCTCACGCCGGTTGTCGCAGCATTGTGCAGCAGGCCCTGAAGATCGTATAAGGAGGACACGGTGAGTTGCTGCGCAGTAAGTCTGGTGGGTCCTGCACCGATAAAAAATAACAATAAGATTATGTTGCGTTTCATAATATTAATTGGTTAGCGAAGGATAGTCACATTCCCTTTTATGAATACGGATTTGCCATTGATTAATTTATAAGTAATCACATAGTAATATGTTCCGTCCGCCAATGGTTTACCGTTATAGCTGCCATCCCAGGTGTTTTTATAATCTTTAGATTCAAACACGCTGGCACCATACCGGTTAAAGACCTGCACTCTCGCGTTGGCCAGGCAATTGCCGTTTGTGATCAGCCACCTGTCATTCATTCCATCCCCGTTGGGTGTAAATGCCTCCATAGGTTTGACGCAGTAAGGAATTACAGTGACAGTCAGATCATCACTTGTCACACAACCCTGTGCTGTGGTCACGGTCAGTGTATACATGGTTGTTGTTAACGGCATAGCAGTTGGATTGAGCACATTGACAGCACTCAAACCCGTCGAAGGAGTCCATGTATAATTGCCTGGCGAAGCTGTCGCCTGTATAGTATAAACGTCTCCTTCTATTATAGTGGCATCGGGGCCGGCATTGACCAATGCACCCGGGATCACTGTTACTGAGAAATTATCTTGCACCGTACAAATTCCCTGAGTGGCCGTGATCAAATAATTTGTTGAACTCTGGGGTGAAATGACCGGATTGAGAATAGAAGGATTACTGAGTCCCGTAGATGGCGACCATATCACCGAGGACGCGTTGGTCGACACGGCACGGGTAAATGAAGCCCCGCGGCAAATTGTCGTATCTGATCCGGCATTTATCGTAAGATTATTCTGCAAGTCCACCGTGGCTTGTAAAGAGAATGTACAGGCAGAATTATCCCGAACCGTGATCGTATAAGTATTCTGGGATAATCCGCTGAATACATTGCCTGATTGAAAAGGTCCGCCATTCAGTGAATATTGGTAGGGAGCATTCCCACCAGAAGCCGTTACAACGATTGAACCGCTGCTATTGTCACAGTTTGTCGGGGTTGTAGTAGCTGTAGCCGCAGGATTGCTGGCTGTGCTGGTAACGCGTATAGTGTCTAATCCAAAAACCTCTATGTTGGGGTCATCGATCTTCGTGTACACCGATTTCACTAAATACGAATTGATCCCCGAAGGCACGCACACATTGTTGAAAGTAGCGTCCAGGATACCGTTTCCGCTATTCGAAGTGGTGCCGGTTGCGATGAGAGTTCCGCCCAGGGTATATAGTTCTACTCTTCTAAAAAGGCTGGCCCCTCCCGCGGGGACAAATCGCCAGGTTTCATTCATGCCAGGGTTGCCCCAGGGTGGGTCACTGGCCCGGCGCCCATTGACCATGATCCCCTGGTTCTGGCTGAAATTCTGCATTCCGATCATAGCACGGCCCTGGTTCCAACCTGAGCAAATCTGCTTATCGTAAATAAACACGTCAACGATGCCTGTAGATTCATACAGGATGATTTGGTGAGTGTTTTCGATCAGCGTGGAACAACTGAACATCGGCACCTTGTAATAACTGAGCACAAACTTGCGATGCGGCGAAGTCCCCACTATATTGTATTGAATTTTTTGCGTGGGAGAAGTGGGTAAGCCAGGAAAAAGATCATGATAAGGTCCCATGATCAAAGCTGGGTCATAAAAGTTACTGGGCAGGTTCTGTGGGGATGAGCCGTTCATTATTTCCCAATGCGAGTAATCCCCCGCCAATGAAACATCAAATGACAGATAACCATTAGTGCTTAATACAAGTTGTGTATAACTGGTCCCAAAAAAGGAAAAAGGAAATCCCAGTGCAATAACAGACGAATAGCGATCATCCTGATTGAGGTTGGATGGCGTCCCGTTTCCGCCTGGATTGATCGATCCGGGAAAGCAACCATTGGTAGTCGATGCGGGGTTGACCACGTAAGAACTGGATGATGCATGAATATCGGGGATCTTTGCGTTCAGGGTTATATTCACACAGTTGCCGGAATTACAACCGGAGATGAATGTATCCTTTGTGCAATTGAAAGTAAAATTTGTTTGGGCCTCTACTGAAGGGGCTATTACACTCAGGAGTAAGGCAAATACAACTTTCCTTCTCATAGGCAACAGTTTGAAGTTTAATAAAAATTCAAAAAGCAGGATATCGACCTGTCAGCCAAACCAAAAATATTATCAGGAAAATTTAATAGGGCAGGGAGTAATCAAACCTACGACAATTTCATATCAAAAAGAATATGAAAAAATATGACGCCGGTCGAACTTCAAATGAATATCACTCTCTTGCAGGTCGCAGCGGACAAGAAGAATAATGATGCTTACTGCCCAATAATCTTTACCAGCATTCCGGCTGTAACATTATCTGTCAGTTGCATTCCATTCAATATCGAGTATTCCTCAAGCTTTGATTCAGGAACATTGTGCTGACGAAAGAATTGCGCAAGCGTCATGGTTGAGTTGGCTGACCTGAGCCGGATCCGATCCGCTTTTTTATTGATAATGACTGGATCAGTGAGATTCCGAAAACCCTGCATGGTGTAATTAAAGCTCGCAACATAATTATTAAAGTCACTCATTGTAGAAACACCGATCAGGTGATATAAATTGTCATTGTGCTGAATAATATAAGATTGGGTTCTCAGTACAGGTTGGTTCTGATCCTGCGGTCGCTGATCTGCAATAAGAAAAACAGCTGGCAATCCATTGACAGTAATATTCCTCATATCAACCGGCGTCAGCCGGTACATTAACAGGATTGAATCGGTAGCAGACTGCAAGGAATTTCCAGGTGCCAGCCTCAGCATCAGCAACGCCTTTCCATCTACTGGAGCCATCTGGACCATCTGTGGTGTGTTCTGATAATTCCAATTAGCCGGAATGGGAAACTGAAACCTCAAAACGGGATGATAAAACACATTATTCTGCCTGAAACCTTCTTTTGGATCTTCCCCAAAGATCAATCCATCGATCCTTCTTAAATAAATATTTCGGTTGATTATGGGGTTAGCCAGGTTTAGTTTGTTTTGCCATTCCGCTGCCAGCCGGTTAACCGTCGTAAAGCGGTCACCGGGGTTTGGATGGGTGGACATGAATTCCGGTAATTCGGCCGCCTGTGTTCCAACTCGTTGTCTTTCGAGCGTATTAAAAAACCTCGCCATTTCACGGGCGTCATAACCGATCCTGGTGGAATATTCTACTCCCAGTTCATCGGCTTCGCGTTCTGCATCCCGGCTGTACTTAAGAAATAATAATTGAAGTCCGGTGGACATAGTACCTATCATATTGCCTAACTGCGGGACTAAAATAACTCCGGCAATAACACCCACCTGTCCCAGGATCATATTCCGATGTTGTGCAACAGCGTGCCTGTGAGTAACATGCCCGATCTCATGACCGAGAACTCCCACAAAATCAGCTTCACTATTCAAATAAGCCAGCATTCCCCGGGTTAAGTAAACATAACCGCCGGGTACTGCAAATGCATTTACCACTTCGGAATTCAAAACCCGGAAATTGAAATCCAGGTTAGGCCGGTGTGAGATGGCCACCATTTGCTCTCCCCGGGTGCTGATAAAGTTTTGTAAGGCAGTGTCCTGATATAATCCGAATTGGGCGATGATCTGCGGATCGGACTCCTGGCCAAGGGCAATTTCATCCTTTTCGGACATCAATACCACTTGTCTTTTTCCTGTTACCGGGTTTCGTGCACAACCAGAAACAAAATATAAACAGGCAATAAAACCGCTGATTAAAAGATACTTTTTCATACTAAAGGGGTTAAAATCACAAGAGAGACATACGCTCATTAACAAAGACATGCATATTAAATGCCATGATTGAATTAAAAGAGGAGGCTTGGCTTATTTACTGATAAACAATGAGTAGATGAGGAGGTAATAGACAAAAGCCGCTGTTTTCGACCCGCTATCTTTATGGGTTTCATGCTCTTTGGAAAGATTTTTGTTACGTCTTGTTGCTAATTATAATGACATGATCATGAAAAAGATTGTACCACTCGCCATTGCCATTATGTTTCTGGGAACAGCCTGCGGCGAGAAAAGCAGCACCCAGGAAAAGCAAGAAATAGAGGTGATGGACTCCACGGAGAAAGAACTTAAAAAGGCTGCAAAAGACCTGGAGGACCAGACCGAAAAAGTGGAGAAATCTCTCGAAAAGCTGGATAAAGAATTTAAAGACACAAACGATTAATTACTGTTATGAAAAATTTATTGATCAGTGCCGGTATACTTGTATTAGTAAGTAATGCCAGCCTGCATATTTCAGCCCAGGGCCAGGGAAAAGGAAAAAAAGAAAACGCTAAGAACGCTAATAAAGACGCTAATAACGCTAATAAAGGTCAAGGACAGGGACAGGGTAAGGGACAAGGTCAGGGACAGGGAAACGACAAAGGCCAGGGTCAAAATAAAGAAAAAATTAATCCGGGTAAGGGTGATGAACAGCGTAATGTAAATGCTGTTAAGCTCAATGCCCGTGATCGAGAAAATGTAAGAAAAATCATTGTCAACCACGGGAATGATAATGTGTATGTCTGGAATCGCGAAACATTTAAAGACAGGAACAACATCCGCAATGAAGGAAAAGTCACGGTCTGCCACAAATTTGGCCGCGCGGATGAACCACCTGTAACGATCAATGTTTCCAGGAACGCTTTAAAAGCTCATCTGGGTCATGGAGATGTGGAAGGTGATTGCCCTGCTTATACGGGAGATAGAACATTCAGTGATAATTTCCTGAAAAGGAGAAATGATTATTACAATACATATTACGTGGCGCAGGACCAGGTAGTCTACAGTCAATCGATCCTGGACTATGCACTTCAACGACTGACAGGAGCCCGTACGGAACTTGTGACCTTGCAATCTACCAATGCACCGGTACATGTTATTGAACGCAGGCAGGCTGTCGTCACGGAACTGGAAGATAATGTGAGCTTGCTCGAAGTCGCATTGGCTGGGGTTGCGGGATTCCTGGTGGCGAAGCTGGTAGATTAACATTAACCTGCTTTCTTGGTCCGTAATCATATAGCATCGGGAAAAGCGCCAAAAGCTGGCAAAGTACTATTGATCCCAACTTATTATTTCAGAAATTTACCGGGATCCTTTAACTTATGTTTCTTCATATACGCCCGAATAGCGGAATGATAAACGGATTGGCCTTTTTTAAGTTTCCTTTCGAAAGCTTTTTTCTTTTTGGGATCATGGAGGATTGTTCGGGCATAGGCTACTGCATCTTTAAAAATACTCTGCTTCATTTTTTGGAAACCTGAACGTTTAACCCTTTTCATATTTGGATAGGCCGAAACTACCGTCCCGTAACTGTATTGCTTAAAGACCAGTTGCTTGCCGATCGCCCCGCTGATCTGTTCAAGAAGTGAAGATTTGGTTACCCTGGCCATAATTATACTTAATTGTCTTATGATTATGTTCAAAGCCGGTTTTACCGGTACGCAGACTGTGTCAAACCCCTAATGAATTCCGTTCATCCTTCGTTCATCCTTCGATCACTCTGCGTCCTTCCTACCTTAAATTAGTAAAATTATTTGGGAAGAAAAAGTGCCCGCGCTATTTAATGGAGCTCCAGGGAGGCAGAATAAAGAATTCTATAAATATCAAGTCGTGAATTCTATTCAAAAAACTGCACTATAAATTTATACAACTCTTCTCCGATAAAAAAAATGTTGCAGGAAAAAATCATGGGCAGGGTATTAATTACTTCCCAATACAAAACTTGCTAAAAATATAATCCAGCATATCCTCATTACTAATCTCCCCGGTTATTTCACCCAAATAATGCAAACACCGCCTGATATCAGCGGCAAGCAAATCCCCCGGTAGATTCTTATCTAACCCAGCTTTTATATCATCCAGGGAGCGCTGTACTTCCTTTAGCGCATGATAATGCCGGGCATTGGTTACAACTGTGTCCTCTGTGTCTATATTTCCCTGCAGAACGCTGTCCACCATTCTTTCTTTAAGCGTTTCAATATGCGTTCCTTTCTGAGCAGAAATAAAGATCATTTGATCAACATCTGAAAATTTTTCCCTGACCTCCTCTTCTCCTGACAGATCTATTTTATTCCCTACTAACAAAAAATTCAATGCCTGTTTCTGTAGTTCAGACTTCATACTTCCTACCTCCGACTTCGAATCCTCGGCATCAAATAAGTATAATACCAGATCCGCTTCCTTCATCTTCTCCAAACTCCTTTCCACACCTTCTGTTTCTATTACATCGGTAGTGTGTTGCCGAATTCCCGCTGTATCTATCAGCCTGAACAGAATACCGTCTATATTAATTATCTCTTCGATCGTATCTCTTGTGGTACCCGGTATAGCACTTACGATCGCTCGATTTTCGTTCAGTAATGCGTTTAGCAAAGTTGATTTCCCAGCATTTGGTTTACCAATGATGGCCACGCTCACTCCATTTCGAATCACATTTCCTAACCGGAACGATTCAATCAATCGTTGAGTCGTAATGCTGATCTCATGGATCAGATCATGGAATTGCTTTCGGTCGGCAAACTCTACATCCTCCTGGGAAAAATCCAATTCTAATTCAATCAATGCGGAAAAGCGGATCAGTCTTTCACGTAAAGCTTTTAGTTCAGCGGAAAACCCCCCGCGTATCGTATGAAGAGCGGTTTTAGCAGATGCGGCTGTATTACTGGCGATCAGGTCGGCCACAGCTTCCGCCTGCGCCAGGTCCAGCTTACCATTGAGAAAGGCGCGTTGAGTAAACTCACCCGCTCGAGCTAGCCGGGCTCCTTTTTTTATACAGGCATTAATGATCTGCTGCTGAATGAAAGGTGAACCATGACAACTGATCTCCACCACATCTTCGCCTGTATAGGAACGCGGCGACCGGTAGACCATCAGGACCACTTCATCAATGAGTTTTTCATCTTCTTTTAAAAATCCAACATGAATGGTATGAGAAGGTTCTTGTAATAAATCTTTCGACGGAAACAGGTCATTTGCAATTTTAAAAGCATTCTTACCACTCAAACGAATGACAGCTATAGCTGCAACACCCGGCGCGGTAACAGGAGCAACAATAGTATCATCCCATCCGGAAAGTTTGTTCATCGATCAAAAATAACTGAAGAATGTAGAACTGTAGAATGTAGAACCGCAGAATGTAGAACCGCAGAAGAGAGAACCGCAGAAGGGAGAACTGAAGAATGAAGAATTGAAAAAATGAAGAACCGAAGTATGGAGAAACAGGCTAGCACTAACTAACTTCTGTATTCTCCGTTCTTCGGTTCTAAATTCTTCAGTTCTTCGGTTCTAAATTCTTCAGTTCTTCGGTTCTACATTCCTCACTCCGACTGCACCACAAACGTGATCGGTTGACGGCGATAGGCTTTTACATGCCTTCCGTTCTGAACTGCGGGTGTCCATTTAGGTCCCCTTTTGATAACCTTAACGGCTTCAGCCTCCATGCCATAACCATGATTGGTAAGTGCACGTACATCACTGATGTTACCTTCTTTGTCTACGATGAACTGTACCATCACGGTGTAAGTACCCTCAGGAGCTCCTTCATCAGCGGGTGTCTGGGCATTCAGGTTTCTTTCCAGGAACCTTCTCCATGCACCATCACCACCAGGGAATGAAGCATCGATCTCTACTTTATCGAAGATCTTATTTTCATCTTCTTCTTTCTTTTCCTCTACGATCTGTTTTCCCTCGTCGATCTGTGTAGGTGTTGCGATCCCTTCATCCTTGATACCTTCCTGGTCCACCACGTCGATCTTAGCTTCCTTTAATTCTTCCTGCGGTGGTGGGGGTTTCTCTACTTCTTCATCTTTTTTGATAACAGGGGGAGTGAATTGCTTCATTTCCACTTTCGGCGGCTCCTGTTTAGGAGGCGGCGGTGGTGGTGGAGGAATATCTTTCTTTTCCTCCTGCTTGATATCCTGCAATGTGATCTCATCGAGTTTCACCTTGTTTGAATTTCCTTTTTTTAACTCGCTGGCGAGTAAGGAACCTCCAATGGCGAGCAGGGCGATCGAACCAGTGATGATCAGGGCCCGGCCTATCCGCTTATTATATGACCTTCTGAGTTCATAAGCCCCATAGGCCTTGTTCCTGTCCTCAAACAAAAGGTCAAGTAAATCAGTTGATAATATTTTATTGGCTTCCATGTAGTTAACCGTTTTTTATTAGATGCTTGTGGGTTTCACATTCCATAAATCCTGCCGGGTTAATTTCCTCCACTGGCTTCTTCAGTTTTTTTGATCAATTCATCTTCCTGTTCCAGGATTTTAACAATCGCATAGCGCTCCACCTGATTGATGGTCATTTCGTCTAATATATCCACCGTGTTCTTATAAGTGGCTTCCTTTGTAGGCTTAATGATTACGACCAGGTCCTTTTGTGCACACTCAGGGACATGTTTTCTCCTTTCTGCAGGCAACTTGGCATTTTCATTCCTGATCCTCTCTGCATCAGCCTCGCATTCCGGGTCGGGCCTGTAATTGGCCATCACGCTTTTTTTCTTATTGATGATGATGTCACGGATCTCCTTGAAAGTAGAGGCTTTGAAATTGTTCCCCGTGGCATCTACTTTCAACTGGCCTTCATAATAGAAAACGTGATTGTCCTTGCCCAGCAGGATCGTAAGCGCTCCTGATTCCTTTGCCTCAGTTTGATCTTCCGGATTCTTTATATCCTTCGGCATGTTCAGGTCCAGCGCGGTTGGACTACTCATTGTAGTAGTGAATACGAAGAAAGTGATGAGCAAAAAACCAAGGTCCACCATGGGTGTCATATCCACTCTCGTAGATAGTTTCTTGGCTTTTTTTACGCCCGGGCCTTTCTTATGACCACCATCGCCTCCACCGGTATCTATACTAGCCATATGAAATGATTTTGTTTAATTATTAATTACTTTCCCCTTTGCTTTTTCTCCAGGTCACTTCCTTTAGGCACATCCTCCAGTGCTGTAACCAGGTTATATTTGAATTGCTCATTTCGTTTAAGCGCGTCTATCACTGCCGCAAAAGTCGGATACTTCGATTCAGCATCCCCTTTGATCAGGTATTTCAAAGGCCGGCCGGCAAATGCTTCCTTGGAGGCGGCGATCCACCAAACCAATTCATTGTTTAAGGAATCACTTACAGGGATGCCGGGTTGATTGACTTTCTGAGCTTGTTCGGGATCCATACCCAATAGGCTTTTCAATCCACTGAACGGAACACCTACTCCATAAATTTTTTTGAAATTAGCCATCTCTGCATTTGAAAGATTTAGGGAGCGACTACTATTCAGATTTTGGATCACAGCAATGATCCGTTCTGGCTCTCTTTCCGAAAGAACGGTAAAGAAAACCCGGTTTGTCGAATCAAAGGAAATCATAACAGCATCTGAGGAAGGCAATTCCTGCGTAAGCACCGAACCCGGGGTTGTTATCTCCACCGGCTCCTGGGGTTTGAACTTGGTCGCCATGATAAAGAAAGACAGGATCAGGAAGGCCACATCCACAAACGGCGTCATATCCGTATCCGTGCTTTTCCTTGGTATTTTGACACTTGGCATGCTTTGTAATTATTTAGGATTGAGATGAATAGCTTTCATTTTTCCATACAAAATCCCGCCCTATTTATACAGGGAAGCGAAACTTTGTGTTAATGTAAAGCCTGATTCGTCAATACCATATGTAATATTATCGATCCTAGTGGTAAATACATTATACATAATAAGTGCCAGTGCGGATGTACCAATACCCAGGGCCGTATTATACAGGGCCTCGGAAATACCCACTGCCAATTCGCCTGCAGCACCAGCGCCCCCTTCTGCACCTAACGCAGAGAAGGAACGGATCATTCCCATTACCGTACCGAGAAGGGCGATAAGTGTACCCACCGAAGTGATCGTAGAAAGAAATACCAGGTTTTTTTGAAGCATCGGCAATTCCAGGGCGGTAGCTTCTTCTACCTCTTTTTGAATAGCCAGCACTTTTTGATCAGTGGTAAGTCCTTGTTCGTTTATCATTTCTTTGTAACGGCGAAGACCAGCCTTCATCACATTCCCAACAGAACCCCGTTGCCTGTCACATTCCGATAAGGCAGCATCCACATTCCGGTTAGCCAGGTGATATTGTACTTTCCGAATAAAATCAGCAATATTACCATTTCCCAATGCTTTGCGAATGGTGAGGAATCGTTCGATAGAAAATACGATCACCATTAATAACATGCCGATCAGCAATGGCACGATGATACCGCCTTCGTAAATACGGGAAAAATCATTTAAAGGGTCTTTATGTTTCGGCCAAAGAAAACCTTCTGCTGGCTGCCCAAATCCCTTCGGATCTCCCATGATATAGCGCCAAATAACAAAGCCGGCGACTAAACAGAAAATAGGTGCTATCCAGGAGATAGCGTTGCTGGTCTTCTTTGCCTGAACCGATGTAGCCTTGACCGAGGCGGATGCAGTTGGTCTAGTCTCTGCCATGATCTTAATTTTTTAAGTTTTTTAAATTTTAGAAGTAAAATCCAGATTTAAAGTGTTGCAATGCTAAGAAAAAAGTTTTTAAAATATATCTCTTGAGGCATATTTCTAATGCATCAAGATAAGGATTTTTTTAAAGGGGCCAATTCATGCACAAATAATTGACAACTAGTTATTCCCCGCTGCTGCAGATTGGGTAGAATTATTCATACCGAAGCGCGTCAATGGGGTTTAATCGTCCTGCTTTCATGGCGGGGTACAACCCTGCAAGTAAACCCACAATAGTGCAAAGAACTATACCATAAATCACCCAATTCCAGGGCACGACAAACCCGGTTTTCAACACGATGGAAAATAAATTGCCCACCATCACTCCCAGGCCGATCCCGAAGACAGCTCCCAGCAAACTGATGATCACCGCCTCCATCAGGAATTGCCGGGTGACCATGTTCTTTTTTCCGCCGATGGCTTTTATAAGACCTACTTCTCTCGTTCTTTCGGAAACAGATACAAGCATGATATTCATCAACCCAATTGCAGCACCGATCAGTGTGATCAGCCCGATCACGGTTGCGGAAATGGTGAGAAATCCAAGACTGTTCATTGCTTTTTCTGCAATGCTGTCGCTCCGGTCGAGAACAAAATTATTTTCTTCAGTAGTGTTCAGTTTGCGGATAGCCCGAAATATTCCTTCAGCTTCTCCCATGGCTTCATTTACCTGAATGATATCCTCAGTCATTACAGCAACCACAAAAGAATAGTTGGAGGGAAAATTTCTATCGACATTTTCATACGAAGTGATCGCCAGGTTATCCCGGCTGAAACCAAAAGTGGATCCCCTGCTTTCCATAACGCCGATCACGCGATAGGGGATATTTTTGATCCGTACCACTGTATTGACAGCAGACTCTACCCTATTTTTAAAAAGTCGGTTCGCCACATCATAACCCAGTATACAAACGTTTCTCCCGGTCTGGACGTCCATGCTGTTCATGTTTCGTCCATACTGGATATTAAACCCGTTCAGCAGCAGGTAATTTTCATCTCCCCCAAAAAGCAAAACATTCGGGCTTGTCTTTTTACTTTCATAAGAAATGATGTTATCCCGCCCGGAGAAGCGTGAAATACTCCTAATCGACGGATATTCATAATTCTTTACAAACAGTTCCGCTTCTTCCATTTTAATGATCTTTCCCAGGCTGGACCTTTTCTCCTTTCTTTTTCCTTTCTTGGACAATTTTATTTCGGTGTTATTATCCCCCCCGAAACGAATATTGCGCTCCTTATATCTTATGGTGAAGGCGTTTGCACCCATGGTGGAAAAACTTTCCTTGAATTTCTGGTTCATGGCCTGGATAGCTGTTATTATACCCACTAGTGCCATGATCCCAAATGCAATAATTGCCACGGTCAGTCCTGTTCGTAGTTTATTGCCGCGTACCGACCGAAATGCGAGGGATATTATATCGCGGAAGTTCATAGGGTAAAGGTAGTTATAGCGAAGTTTTCAACTTTCCGTAAGGTAGAAGCGGGTGCAGATCTCCTGCTAAAAGTTGAAAACTTCGCTTCATATGACCTTTATCACTAAAAGTAATACCAGTATAACAACAGGTTCGGAAAGATCCCTAATACAATCACCAAAGCGGCTAGAATAACCATTGAATACTTGAAAACAGGAGTAACCTGTATCACCTGGGCTTCCCCATCCTTGAAGTACATGGCCTGGATCACCCGGAAATAATAATAGACGCCTACTGCAGCCATCAGCACCGCAAAGATCACCAGCCAGAGATACCCCCCTGTTGCCAGCGTGGCTTTAAGCATATAAAATTTAGACAGGAAACCCGCAGTAAGAGGAATGCCCGCTAAGGACAAAAGAAAAATCGTGATCGTAGCTGCCAGTACCGGTTCCTTACGGGCGAACCCATTAAATCCCTCAAAGCTGTAATCGTTCATTTTGATCAATACGGCGAATATTCCAATCGTGGCAAGGCTGTATGCAGTAGTATATAAAAGCAGTCCTTCTTTGGCTTCTGTATTCATCGCATAGATGGCCATCATCATAAACCCGGCCTGCGCAATGCTGGAATAGGCAAGCATCCGTTTTACACTCTGCTGAAAAACGGCGGTAATATTTCCAATGAACAAGGTGATGGCCGTCAACACCGCGATCAGCAATTTCCAGCTGCCGGGGTAAAAACCAAATGCTTCATCAAACAGGCGCAGGAAACCAATAAAAACCGCTGCCTTCACGATCGTAGCCATGAACGAAGTAAATACGGTCGGGGCACCGTCATACACATCAGGGGTCCAGAAGTGAAAAGGGGCCGCCGAAACTTTAAAGGCCATCGAAAACAGGAGCAACACCATTCCGGCAATAAAGATCGCGGTCGGGGCTCCTGCAGGGAAACTGATGACACGGGTATCGAAAGAACCTTTTGCCCCGTAAAGCAGGGCGATCCCCATCAACATTAATCCAGTGGAAAAAGCGCCCAGCAAAAAATACTTCAATGACGCTTCGTTGCTCTTGAGGTTTCGTTTGTCACTGCCGGTCAGTATGTATAACGGGATCGAAATGATCTCTATACCCAGGAATAAGATCAATAAGGAACGGAAGGAAGTAGTTAAACAGATCCCGCAAAGTATAAAATAGATGAGCGCAAAGAATTCCGCATAATGGACGCTCACCTTTTCCATATCACGCGCCGATAACACAAAATAGATAAGCGTGGATGCAAATGCGATCGTGTTGAACAGAAGAGCAAACCGGTCAAAATCCATCATCCCGCGGGTATCTATATTGAAAAGCATAATGCCCCGCATTTCCAAAAAATTCACCATGATCAATCCGATCAAGCCGGCAATCGCAATTGCCCGTATGACGGAGCGCTGTTTTATAAACAGCCCGGAGAACATCATAACCACGCCTAATACAGCCGATAATAGCAGTGCATTCATATCATTTCTTTTGCTCCGTCAGCAATTCCCTGACCATTTCAAATTTTTGGTTGATCGCAGCCGACACTTCCCTGGATTCATTCAATGCCAGTTGCGGATAAATGCCCAATACCAGGATCAACATGATAATTAATGCCAGCACCAGTTTTTCATTGGACCATGCATCTCTTGCCGACTGTGTAATTGAATTCATTTCTCCAAAAAACACTTTTCGGATCATATTCAAGGTATAAACGGCACCGATGATGATGCCCAGCCCGGCCAGCACAATAAACCATACATTGTATTTTGTCAGCGAATTGAAGATCCCGTTGAACATCAAAAACTCTCCCGGAAATGCACTGGTAAGTGGCAGAGCAATATTAGCAAGTGAAATAACCACTAACCCGATCGCCAGGGCAGGTGCTTTTTGTGCGAGGCCCCCTAACTCCGAGATCTTTTTCGTACCCAGCTGTTTTTCGATAATATCCACTACGATCCAAAGTCCAATAATGATGATACCATGATTGAACATTTGGATCATCACACCCTGTAAACCGCTTTGATTTTGAGCAAATGCTGCCGCACACATCAACCCCATATGCGCAATGGATGAATACGCGATCAGTTTTTTCAGGTCATCCTGCCTGATCGCTATTAGTCCGGCATAAATTCCACCGATCAACGCCAGCGGCGTGATGAAATCAGCCCATTGGAAAGAGGCTAGTGGAAGCACGGGGAACAACCATCTCAATAATCCCAACAATCCCATTTTTGCCATCACGGCATTCAGGATCATCGTTGTAGCCGAGGGTGACTGTTCATAAGTATCCGGCTGCCAGGTATGAAAGGGAAAGACCGGCATCTTCACAGCCAACGCTATAAAAAACAACCAGAATAACCAGCCCTGTTCTTTTTTGCTTAGCGCTGCTTGATAAAATGCTTCAATATCAAAAGACCGGCCAGGGGTTTGTGAATAGATGTACAGGATCGCTATCAGCATTAAAACCGATCCGACAAATGTGTAAATAAAAAATTTGAATGTAACCGCAATCCTTTTTTCACCCCCCCATTGCGAACACAGGAAATACATCGGAATCAGCGCCAGCTCCCAAAAGAAATAAAAGAGCAGCGCATCCATCGCCAGGAATACGCCCATTAACCCGGCTTGTGCCAGGAGCATCAGGGCATAGAAATTATGTGATTTCCTATAGCTCGTTTTCCATGTGGCAAAAAACACCAGCGGATAGGCCATGGCGGTCAGTAGACAAAGCAATTGTCCCATTCCATCTAATCGAAGCGAAATACTGCTGCCAAGTCCCGATAACCAATCAGCCCGGTATTGAAGCAAGTCCTGGTCTTTTATAATCGCAATTCCTGCAATTGAAATCAGCAACGTAACAATACATGAAAATAATGACCAGGCACGGACAGCGCGCTCATCTCGGAAGGCAAATGCAGCCAGCCCGCTTAGCAAAGGAATTAATATCAGCAATACAACGATCATAGATTACCTGATAAAAAACTGCAAAACAAAAATCAGCAGCATG
>Ga0196964_10000963_pt1 | contig 15504 bp, 14 predicted proteins | sample S1_10metaG_FD_148615 | JGI IMG/M metagenome (GOLD analysis project Ga0196964, IMG submission 148615) | Soil microbial communities from Anza Borrego desert, Southern California, United States - S1_10 | ecosystem: Environmental > Terrestrial > Soil > Desert | place: USA: California | collected...
CAGATCAAACTGAACGCGGCCGAGCTTCTCGAGATACTCTTCGAAATGGACCTGCCAGATCTGGCGGTACTTTTCGACGCCCCACTTCTTGAGCACGAACTTCAGGCGAGCGTTCGTGCGGCTGTCGCGGTTGCCATACAGGCGATGCGTCTCAACGGTGGCAGCGCACGCGGCAGGAATTTCGCTCGCCGGAATGTAGTCCGACAGTTTCGTGGCCAGGATCGGCACCGCGCCGAGTCCGCCGCCGACCCAGAATTCGAAGCCGGGGCCTTCCGCGGCGACGCGCGCGGCGTTCTTTGACGGGAACATGCCGATGTCGTTGATCGCGTACTGCCCGGGATGGCGCAAGCAGCCGGAGAGCTTGATCTTGAACTTGCGCGGCAGGTTCAGAACCGAGTCGTCGGCGAGGAAGTGGTCGTACAGGTACTTCCGGATCGGCTCGATGTTGTAGACTTCGTGAGGGCAGACCTCTGCGCAAGGGACGCCGCAGATGTTGCGCACGGTATCGCCGCAGGCGCCTTTGGTCGTGAGGCCGACCTTGGCGAGATCGGCCATCATCTTCGGCGCGGATTGAATCGTGACGCCGTGTAGCTCGATGTCCTGGCGCGTGGAGAGATGATCGACGCCGTTGCCCATCTCCATGGCCATGCGCGAAACGGCCGCAAGCTGGTCCAGCGAGATCAGGCCGCCGGAGATCTTGATGCGGACCATGAAGTACGGCGCCTGGCGCTGCTTGTAGAAGCCGACCCACTTCAGGCGCGCGAAGTCGTCCTTGCTGATCTTCTCGAAGCCCGCGGCCGCGAGTTCGTTGATATCCGGGATAATCCGGACGCGTTTGACTTCTTCTTCGTGACTGGCCATGGTGACCGCCGTTCCCCTGCCAAAGTGCTTTTGGGTGCGAGCAGACGTCGAAGCGTGTGTCTGCGCGAGCGGAAAATCGTAACAGATCGGCGCCGCGCTTCCAGTTATGTGGCGTCAAACTTTAGTTTGCGCAGCCGCGTATTGAACACGAGTTCCGGCATATTCTATGCGCCGTTAGCTCCGGATGCGTCGAGATTGTCGTGACGCGATCGACCGGAGGAAAGGCTATGAAATACGTGCATATAGCATTGGCGCTCGCGCTCGTGGGAGCGGTTGCGAATGCTGAGACATCCGGGCCGCCGGTCGTCGTGCGCGGCGAAGCTTTCCCTCGGCGGGTCGAGACGACGGTCGGCGTGGCACGTGAAGACCAACTCGATCCGAACACCGGGATACCCGTCTCGTTCGAACGCGAGCAGCCGATCCAGACCGCAGCAGAGGGCGCGGCTCCGGCGCTGCAGGTCCAGTTGCCGATCCCGCAGACGGCTGCGGAGGCGACGCCGCTGCAGCAAGCAATCAACAATCTGCGCATGGATGCGGCGCTCGAACGCAGCAAGGCTGAAGAGACGCTGCGCCAGGCCGGCGACGTGGGATTGGCGGCGCTTATTGAATGGGGTCTTTATCATGAGCTGCCGAGCGTCCGAACGCACTCGGCGCGGCTCCTGGGAGTGTGGGGCGGGCAGCGCGTGTTGAAGTATCTTGTCGAAGCATTCTATAGCGCCGCGTTCCCGACGATTCCGCCGTACCAGGTTCAGTATGTGGCGACGCTGGATCAGCAGATCTCGAATTTGACGGGACAGAACTTCAGCTTCCCGGTGCGTCGCGGATCGCAGGCGCCTGAAGTCGCCAACAAGACGGTGCTGTGGTGGACGGCGAACTACGAGCAGCTTCCACAGCAGCTCGGCGAGCCGAACCTCGACCCGCGTCATCCGCAGTTCCGCGATCTGCTGCGCGAAGTCCGCTCGCTGACGCTGCGCAAACGCGAGTTCGCCGGCGCGAGCCTGCCGCCAGACATCATGCCGACGCCTGAGCAGACGCTGGGCGAGCGCGATGGGTTGATCGATCTCGTGCCGCGCGTGCCGGGAAACTTCGGCGTCGATCGCAACATCTCGACGTCGCTAACGCCCAGCGTTCCAAAGGTGCCGGCTCCCGAACGCGACGCGCCGGGCGAGTTCCGGCGCCAACTCTACGAGACGAAGATCCGCGACCGGATCAGCGTCCCGTAGTGACTCTAGTGAAGAAGGCGGCAGCTTGACGCGCGCCCGAACACAGGGTAGGGTGCAGGTTCCTCGGGCGCTTAGCTCAGCTGGTTAGAGCGCGTGGATCACACCCACGAGGTCAGGGGTTCGAGTCCCTTAGCGCCCACCATCTTTACCCGTGATCTGTAGCTTTGATCCTCCTTTGCAGAAAAGCGCGGGACGCGAAGTCCCGCGGTCGTCTTCGGTAGGGACGGCTGCTTACTTCATCAGCTTGCGCAGGTGTTCGATGCAGCGTGCCCGGAACGCTTCATCGCCCATGTAGTCTTTCGGCGGCATTCGCTGCTGGCCGATCTGCGTGACGATGCCATTCAGGAAGTCCTGCGCAGCTTTGGCCTCCGGCAGGTCTTTCTTGCGCTCAGCCAGGTTCCACAGCGTCGTGGCGATTCGGAAGTCGACGGCGCCTTCGCCGGCACGCGGCAGCACCAGGTTGGGAATGATTTCGTTACGGCCGAAGTACACGGTGCTGCCATCCGGCTCGCGTGCGTCCAGATCGAAGAACTGGTAACCGTAGACGCAGTGATACATCCACTGCATGCGCCCCTTGACCCCTTGCCGCATCGCCGCGAACTGATACGCGCCGAAGGAGTAGCGGCTGTAGCCCTGGTTGTAGATGTGGATCTCGCGCCCGTGTTCCTTGGCCTTCTCGAGGTCCGTGGGCGTCCAGAGATTCAGGCCCGACCACGTCATTGTCTTGAAGATGTCCTGGATCGCGACGTGCAGCGGATCGTTGTCCCAGTGGACGGAATAATAGCCGCCGGTGCGAACGAACGGCACCGCTTCGCGATAGGCCTGATGCAGTTCAAGATGTGCGCGTGCGTCTTCGATCACGCGAGGTTCATCGAGCATGCCCCAGTTGATGAGGGGCCAGCCATTCTTTTGGCCATGCTGCTGAATGTCGGTCCAGACGATCTTCAACAGCTCTTTGAAGCTCTTCCCGGTCGTCTTCTCCCAGTTGCGGCCGGTTTCGCCGATGATGTATCCGTCATGCAAGCCAGCCAGCGCCGGAGCGCCATAGCCGTAGATGGACCGTGTAAACCCGCAGTCTTTGCAGGCTGCAAAGAACTTATCGGCCTCGCTGTAATCGATGTCCGGCTTGCCATCCGCTTTCAAGCCTTTGAACAGCAGCGTGGGCCCGCCGGAGAAGCTGTTCATGCCATAGCTCTTCAGCAACTTCATCGACTCGCGCAGGCCGCTCTCCTGTTTTTCAGTGGAGAATTCGCCTGATACACCGATCCCGAAGAAGCCGAAGTCGAATTCAGGCTCGTCGACATGGATATCAAGGACCTCGAGCGAGATCGGCACCTGGACCGACATCTCGCCGGCCTTCAACGTAACGGTGCCTGAATACTTTCCGCCTTTCGCGTCCGGAGGGATGGCGACGCCGACCCAGAACTGCCGCGTGAGGTCCTTCGCCAGCTTCAGCCCCGACCCATCTACCCTGCGCAGGCCGATTGGCTGGATGGTGTACGAAATTTCATTGAAACCGCGCTTCATCAGGTGGTGGACGTAGCGCAGATCGACGGCAGAAGCCGGGATCTTCCCGCCGCTCGAAGTGAGATCGGACGCGCTGAGCTTCACCTCGCCGAAGTCCTTCAGCGGCCGGACAGCAAACGGGAATGAGACGCGCTGCCCCTTTGCCGCCACTCGCGAGTGCGGTTGAGGCTTCCCCGGCGCATCGGTGAAGGTGATCTGGTCGTCGATGTCGGGGTAGCCGAGCCACCAGCCTTGAGTTTGCGCATCGGCTGGAATGTCGAGCTTCTTTGGATGCGGACCCATGTACACCGCGCGGCTCTCGAACTCCTTCTTGTTTTTCTCCATCAGATCGGCGAGCCACTTTTCAGCGGTCGGCTTCTGGGACTCGGGATAGATCACGATGGCGGAAACTTTGCACGACCAGGCGGCGTCGGCTTCCAGCGCGATCCGCAGCTTGCCGTCCGTGACTTCAGCGCTGAACGTTGCGGGTTTGAACAGATCCTTGACGTACATGTCCCAGACGCTGATGCCCGGGGTAGGCTCGAGATGCTCGAAGCGGAAGAGCGTCTCAGCGCCGCCTTCTGGGCGATCTTCCTGCCAGGCGAGCGTGCCGTTCGCTGTGATGGTCCGCCGATGATGGCGGGCGTATTCGCCGCCCCAGTAGCCGCAGTCGCAGAACGTCAGCCAGACGTGATACTTGCCGTTCGGAACGTCGACGATGAACTCATTGCCGTACTCGCCGAACCAGACGAAATCCTGGAACAGACGCGTCGGGAACGTGTCATTGCGGGCGCGGTTCGCGTGAGGGCAGGCTTTCTTGAGACCCGCGGTGCGGCCCTCTTGTCCATAGACCGTGTTCCACGTGATCGGCGTGAATCCGGGGAAGACGGCTTGGCTCGCGTCGCCGAAGTCGAAGGCGAGCAGCCCCTTCGGCAGCGGCGCGCCTTTAACGAGGCGGCCATTGTCGAGATACACGGCTTTGGCTTTGTCGCCGCAGGTGAAGCCCAGATCAAAACGCACGATCTCGTTGGTCTTGACGTTGTACTTGAGGTCGTTATTGATGCTTCCCGCTTCGCCGCGGTAGAGCCCATTGACTGGAATCGCCAGAGTGCCCTTTCCGCCTTGCAGCTTGATGTTGGAATTGTGCCGGTTCCAGTAGGTCTTCTTTACGTCCCAGTCCTTATCGCCCACGACCAGGGTGACATCGATGGGGCCCGGACCATCCACGAAGACATCGACCTCGAGCGTCTCATACCCTGACCAGTCCAGCGGCTTTGCGTAACGGATGTAGCCGTCGGGGGAAAGTTTGTAGGATTTCTTTCCCACAGTGGCGTGTTCATCGCTCTGCGCTGCGTTGCCGGCGCACGTTTCCCAGGCTTTCAGTTCTGTCGCATCTTCGAAGTCGAAGAGCAGTTTCGCGTCCTCCGCTATCGCAGCGAACCCAAAGAGAAGTGCGCACAGCACGAGTGTTGATCGAAGCATAGAGCCTCCCTGGTCCGGTATGGGAACCGGACTACACGATTCCGCCGGCGCTGCTCTTCAGCAGCACCGGCCGCGGCACAGCACAAGAACTGCGGGAAATCCAGGCCGCCGGCAGCGCGATGCGCTGCACCGGCCGCGATGGATGCTTGAGTCGTTCGCACAGAATGCGGACAGCTTCGCACGCCATCTGTTCGGCAGGAATGCGGATCGTCGAAAGCGGCGGAGACACAAAAGTGGCGGTATCGCCGAAGCCAATCACACTCAGGTCGCGTGGCACGCGCAACCCGTGCTCGAGCGCCGAGAAGATCACTGCGCTGGCCATTTCGTCGCCCGTGCAGAAGAAAGCTGTCGGGAGCGTGCCCTGCTTCAGCAATTCGTTCATGAGCCCGTAGGCTGCATCCGCAGAGTACGAAATCCTGTAAATGAACTCCGGCCGGATGGGCAATCCAGCGGCTGCCAGGGCGCGCTCGAAGCCCTCGTGGCGCTGGACGACAATGCTGTTGGTGCCCTGGCTTTCCATGATTGCAATGTCGTGGTGGCCCCACTGAATCAGAGAACTGACCGCCTGCGCCACCGATTCAACGCACTCATGCTGGACTTCGTCGAGAACCGGACCGTTTTCCGGCTGAACGCTTTCAAGCAGAATCACTGGAATGGGAAGGTCCGCGAGACCATGCAGCAACTGCTGATCGTCCATCCAGATCGCGATGACGCCTCGCAGCGTCTTGTCCTCTCTCAAGCGTGCGACGAAAGACGTGTGAGGTTCATCGTACGCGCAGTACGAGACGCGCAGATCCTGGCGTTCGCACGCCACTTGGACGGTATGAAGGAAGCGTGACAGCGCAGGGCCGGCTGAGGCCAGGTCACATCCGGGAGTGACGATTGCGATTGTTGCGCGTCGGGAGCGGCGAGCGGGGCCGTAGGATTCTCGCACGAACGTTCCCTTGCCGCGGACACGCTTCAGCAAGCCTTCGGCTTTGAGTTCCACAAGCGCACGCCGAACGGTCTCGCGGCTGGCGCCAAATTCACCTGCGAGGACGACTTCATTCAGCGGCATGTCCGCAGCGAAACTGCCGGCGGCAACTCGCTCCCGAAGCGCCTCCCTGATCTGCGCGTAGAAGGGCGAGGGGTGAAGTCTCTGTGTTTCTCCCATATTCAGGCTTACACCGTTGCTGTCGAGCACCGCAGAATAAGTGTAAATTGACTCTTTAATGTATTTGCAAGTTGTTGATTTAACAGATGTTAAAATTTTACAATAGTATTTCAATAGTATTGGACGCTGGGCAGAGGTCTCAAGCCGAGCAATCCGCATGTAATGTCCATGAACCTCGCTATGCTATGGCTTCGCCCAACATCGCGGGAGGTTCCATGGACGTCACGCTCTCGAACCCGTACGCAGAGGCGCCCGGCCACGAGTATCTTTGGCTGCGCGGAAACCTCCACGCTCATTCGACCCGTTCAGATGGGCGGCGCGCACCGCAGGACGTGATCGACGCGTATGCGGCGCGCGGCTACGACTTCTTCGCGCTCAGCGATCATGATGTTCTCGCCAGCTATGAGGGTCTCGACAGCCGCGGCATGGTGCTGATCGAAGCCAACGAAGTCAGCGCGTCGGGCCCGCACATGCTCCACGTCGGCGCGCGTAAGTTAGTGAAGCCGCATGCTGACCGCCAGCAGGTGATCAACGACATCGTAGAAGACGGCGGCTTTGCGATTATGAACCACCCGAGCTGGACGATGAACTTCAACCACTGCAGCTACGAGAAGCTCCTCGAACTAAAGAACTACATCGGCATCGAGATCTACAACGGTTCGTGCGAGGCGGATCGCGGGTCCGCGTACGCGCTCGATAAGTGGGACCGCTTGCTCTCCGCCGGTCGCGTGCTATGGGGATTCTCAAACGACGACGCGCACTACGCCGATCACGACGGTAGAGGTTGGAATGTGGTCCGCGTGCCCAAGTCGCAGCGAACGCCGGCGGGCGTGATGGATGCGCTCCGGCGCGGAGCCTTCTACGCATCCACCGGCGTGAACATCGAATGCATTCAGACCGTCGGCGCAAAGCTGCGCATCGTCGCGCCCGGCGCGGATGCGATCGAAATCATCGGAGATCACGGATGGCGGCTTTGCTTCGTTGAGAACGGTGAACTGACCTGGGATGCAGGCGCGTACGCAGGCAGTTACATTCGGGCGCAGTGCTACGGCCGCGCGGGCCGCATGGCATGGACACAGCCGTTCTTCCTGCGTGGAGGAACGTTCGAGCGGCTCCGTGAACTCGGGCGCAAGAAACCGGTTCTCACCGCCACGCGCGTCAGGCAGACGCCGAACCTGAACGACGACGCTGCGTTCGCAAATGTTCCGTCTGATGCGACGTTCTATCGTAACGGCGACGCCGGCGCACCGGAAGTCTCCACCTCGGTGCAGGCGCTCGTTTCACCCACGCATCTGGTGCTCGGGTTCAAATGTGAAGAGCCGCTGATGAATCAGGTCCGAGCCGAGTGCGGCGACGACGACCCGAACATGTGGAACGATGACGGTCTGGAGGTTTTTCTCGATACCGAAGGCAAAGGCACCGACTACTACCATCTGATCGTGAACGCAGCGGGGAAGGTCGTCGCTCTGCATTCCAGCAGAAGTGCTGAGCACGTGAAGGTCGAGCGTCATCTCACGAAGACTTCTGCCGGCTACGCAGTACGCCTCGCGATTCCATTGAAAGCGCTCGGCGACGGCCTCGGTGCGCCGGGCTCAAAGATTGGATTCCACATCTGCCGCAATCGAATGGCGGCAAAGCGCCACTACTTCTGGGCGTGGGTCGCCGGTTCAAACCATAATCCGACGGCGTATGGAATCCTGCAATTCTAATGTTGCCGGCATTGAGTTTCGGACGAGCTGCGCAAGTGAGTTAGCGAGTATGACCGATCTCACCAACCCGCGCTGGATCGTCGCTAAAGGAATTCTCTTCGCGGTTCTGGCGCTGATGTCCGGCGCCGGAGTGGTGTTCGACGACGATCCGTGGCACGAACTTGCTTTGCTTCTGATTTGTGTGTGGTCGGCGTGCCGCTTTTATTACTTTCTGTTCCACGTCCTGGAGCGCTACGTCGGCGTCGAAGGCCGCTATGCGGGCATCGGCGATTTGCTCACACGGCTCTGGCGTTCACGCAATCGCAGGTAATTCCTACGTTCGTTTATACGCGACGGCGTAAGCGAATTTGTGCGCGCCGCTTCGGTTAGGTTCGGACCGATGCCATGTGTAATTCGTAAAGAAGAGTGCATCGCCAGGCGACATCGGAATGAGTATCTCTCTTGCCTGATTGGCCTTGTTCAGCGGGATGCGGTGGCGCATGAACGGTTTGAGCGTCTCGCCATGGCAGATCCTTGGATCATCGTAATAGCTTTCGTGCTCGACCAGTTTCCAGTCTCGCTGGCTGCCCGGAACGACGGCTAGGGCGATGGCGTTTTCACCCACGTCATCGCACGCAACCCACGCATTCGCGCCGAGTTTTGGTTCCACGCGCCAGTACCACGAATCCTGGTGGTGATACGTCCGGCCGCCCTGCTCGCTTGAAATCCAATTCACCTTATTCAGAGTCTGGTCCGTGAATAATTTGGCAGGTCCCTCGAGCAGGTCAGACATCGCCCTTTGCATATGAGCGTGACAGGCGAAGCGTTCAAACACCGGATCATGTCTCGCCGGGCTTTGCACGCTCACAGGAACCGGCTTATTGCTGGGGTTCAGGCACACAGAAGGATCAATGACGTGCATCAACCCGGGCTTCCAGTCACTGTAATCGCCCTCGACGATGTCCACGAGGCGCTCGCGCACGCTCCTGACAACATCTTGAGGAATCAGGTTCTTTATGAGGACGTAGCCGAGGTCGGCGTATTGCTCGATGTCCTGCGCACGAAGAAAAGTGGAAGTACACGGCGTCATCGGGAATCCTCCAGTGTGTCGATGTGGAGATTACCCTGCCAAAGCAGATTGAAGAATGGATGGGACGGTCGAAAGGATGGACAATCTTAGCTTAGTTCAGCAGCTCCGAAGCTCGACGCGCGAAGAATGATCCGCTACGGCTCGCTGCCAGCGCGCGGTCCCGACGTCGCATGCACCGTATACGAACCCGTCGCCTGTGCGACCTCCGCCCGCGGCAGCAAATCGTCATTCAGATAGATGCGCAGATAGAGCTTGCCGCTGGTGGACGCAGTCAGGCGCTTTTCACTGCCGATCAGGAACGGTTCGCCGTCCTCACCGAAACGGCCGATTAGCGCGCCGCCCAGAAACTGCCGGTTGTTCAAATTGTTCGAACCATCGGGCGAGCTCTGGGTTGAGAATACGTTGATCTGACCGGTCGCAGATATCTGGACGGTATCGCCCTTCAGGACTTCCATGCCGGTGTCCGTCCAATCGCGCATCCCGTCGGTTGCCTCGAGTTTGACGGTAGCTTCGCCGCCGGCGGCGAGCCACCGGATGCGTTCGACGTTATCGTAATTCAGCTTCAAATCGCCAAACTTGCTCGCGAGTTTGAACTCGCCGAGATCGATGGTGCCCGAGCCGCTGAACTTCGCCGCCGAGACGCTGTCGCGGGAGTCCTCCGCGGGCGCCGCGGAAGCGAGCACCGTCTTCAGCACGGCGTCGATCCGGGCCCGCGCAGAACCGCTTGCCTTGGCACGCGCATCAAACAACGCATCGACCGCGCCGCTCCCCATGTCCTGCAGCACCTTCGCGGCTTTCGCACTCGCAATCGCGTCGTCCCCGGTCAGATCTTTGAGGGCGGTGGCAACGGCATTCTTGTCGCTGCCGCGTTTTCCGTGCGTGATGGCATGGATCTCGGCGATAGGAATGGTCAACGTGCCGTAGCGTGTTTTCAGCGCGACAGATTCAAAGCCGCTGATCTCACCGCGGATGCGCGATCCGTCGCGCAGCACCACTTCCACGTCTTTCGGTCCAAATTTTCGTTTGGCCGCATCCGTGGCAGGCTTCAGCTCAGTTTCAGGTTCCGGCTTGCCGACTTCTTCGAGGGTGGAAGCAGCGGCGATGGCAGGAATCGCCAATAGTGCCAACGTGGCTCGTATCATTGCTGCGAAGCCTCCGCGTCCAGATTCTGCTGTTCCGCGTTCTCATTTGGTTTGTCCAATTCGCCGACGCGGACGCCGGTGGCGACGCGGACCCGGTAAGAGCCGGTGGGAGGCTGGCGATGGAGCTGCCTCAACTGCTCCGGACCGCAGAAAATCTTGACATACAGCCGGTCGCGAACGGCTCCGGTCCATTTCTTTCCGTCGCCCACCAGGAATTGCTCGCCGTCCTTGCCGACTCGACCAATTAAACTACCGACCATGAATTGAGCCACGGACCAGTTGTTGCTGCCTGTGGGGGTTACTTGATAGCCAAACAAATGGATCGAGCCGGAGGCAGTTACCCCAACCGGTTCGCCGGGTGAGACATTCACGCCTGTATCGATCCAGTTCTCCAATCCTTTCCTGGCTTCGATGTTCACGACTTTGAAACGACCACCGGCCAGCCAGCGAACAGAATCAACATCCTCAATCTTGACGGTGAGTTCCCCGAACGGGCTTTTGAATCGAAATTCCTTCAGGTCCAATAATCCAGTCACATCCAGATCGGCGGCTGAGACCTGGTCGTCGCTCTGATCGCCGCCGTCCTTTTTGGCCAGCCGCTTCAGCACGTGGTCGATCCGATTGCGCACCTCAATCGACTTGCTGGCTTCACGCGCGGCTTTCAGAGGCGTGACGGCACCCGCGCCGAGACGCTCGAGAATCTTCTGTGCCTCGTCGCGCCGCCCGAAGTCATCACTGTCCAGCAACGCGATCGCTTCCTGAATGCTGCGCAGTTCCTTTTCCGCCAAACGAAGACCGAACCGTATTTGGCGCAAGTCCGTCACAGGGAAGGTAAGGACGCCATAAGCAGTCTTCAGCTTGAAGTCAGCCGGCGCGATAAGTTCACCGTGCATCTGCGAGCCATCCCGCAGCCGAACTTCAATATCGAGCGGCCCGTACTCGGAGTTGTTGTCGCCCGCAGCAAGTAGATGAAGTGAGAACGCGCAGGACAAGACGATGGCCAGACGAAGCATACAGTCCTCCTCGGACTAGCCCCGGATCATTTCACATACAGGAGGTTGACGGACCACGTCACGATATCTTGCTGTTTTTTCCATTCGCGTGCTGAATTCTGCTGCACGGTGCAGGAAAGCGACGACTAAATGAAGGGGGCGGGAATCGAACCCGCGACCAACGGATTAAAAATCCTACCGCCTAAGTTCGCCGGACTTCGTCCACGCTTCGTTTCATAGGTAAATCAGGCTTCGCAGTTCGCCGGACTGTACCGCCAGTTCGGCGAAACCGCCTCACAACCGCCTCACAGCGCGCTACGCCGGCTGATGCACTGCCTCCGGATACTCTTGCACCGTCCGAAGTAGAGCACCCTTCCATCGCTCAAGCGTGCCGTGCATAAACGTCCAGGGGATACCGATAACAATCATCAGCTTAAACAGAAAGCTGACATGCCACAGGCCGCTCAGGGTCAACAGCACTGCGTGTAGGGCCTCTTGCTTCAGTCGCTCATCGTTCAACCATGGCACGGATTCCGTGTCGGCCGCCTTAAGTTGCTGAAGGGTACGAACCAGTGACCAGTCATCGATCACGTAAATGAGGCTGTTCAGGTACTCGACCAAGTGACGGACTGCGGGATCCTCCATTCGGAGCTCACCCTTTAAGACACGAATGTAGATCCGGTCCCGCAATCTGAAAATCGCTTGACGATTTTGAAAGACTAGAGCGCGCTTTAGTACGGAGAGCGCGAGGGCGAGGAGTGTGAGCGCAATAGCGATGTGGGCGAGTATAGTCATGGCGTCCCCTGTTTCTGTATCGGTAAAGGTGCGGTTGTACTTTGGCCGATCACAGGTTGCCGTGCACTGCTGATGCGTCCCGGAATCAACGCCTCCTGTAAGTTCCGAATCATGTCTGCCTGCTCTGCGAGCCGCCTACGAAAGGCGCGGATGAGAATATAGAACGCCAGCAGCAAAATTACAATGGTCACAATCAACCAGAAGACGAGAGGCTGCATCAAATCCTTGCGCATCTCTGGAAGGTCTGCGTCGGGCCACTTCAGCGCGAAAACCAGAAGGATCAGGCACGCAGTAAAGGCTGTCAGCCCGACAATCGTCTTGTCGGCGAGGTTTGCCATCAGGTTCGAGACGTGAACCATGAAGTCCCAGAAGCCGGTCTTTGAGCCTGGCTCTACGGGCGGCTTCTTTTTCTTGGCAGGCATAAGGACCCGCGATCATATACGAACTTGCACGTTTCGCGTGAGCTTTTTCAGTACCCCTTCGCGTAGCGGTTCTCGTCGTTTGGTTCTTCACGTCGCCGAACAGATTCTTATCCGCGGCCCTGCGGGAAACGGCTTAGCAGGGCGATTTTCGAGCGGCGAACCGGCGTTGAAGATCTTCAAATCCTGGAAAGTCGTCGCGACAGCAAATGATGAATTCTCGGGCACGAGAAAACGTCTGTCTGTTTATCTGTCGAACATCCTCGTATGAAGCAACTGGGGGGACGTATTTCAGCCGGGGCGCTGAGGCGATGACGACGGAAACTAACGAGGAGATCGGACAGCTATAGACCGTCTGGTTGTTCGACGTCTCCGCGTACGCAGGAAAGTCGGACGTAATGAACGGCGCGTCTGGTGTCGTCTTGATGAACTTCCAGGTCATGCCGAACAGTTCCGCAACGCGAGCGTCTGCACGCTTCCCAAGGCCATCCAGAACGAATTTGTTGAATCGTAGTTTCGCCTGTCGGTGATTGGGATCCTGCTGAAGAGCATTCGCGAGATCCCGTTCCTCGGCATTAAGATATTGCCACACGTCCGTGTTCGGAGCCGACAATCCTCGACGCAGCACCTCCATCGTCTGCGGATTTCGAGAGACAAGGTAAGAGATGCAGCGAGCGACATGGATTTGTTCTTTTATGTCGAGCGAGAGGCACCCTTCAGGCGTAGCGGCCTTCCGCATCGGCTGCAGGAATTCAGCATCGCGCTGCTTGAAAAACTTCGTTTCGTACTCATCTGAGACTTTGCCTTCGGCTGGCCCCGGGACGGCGTACAGGTCGGTCTCGTACCCAATGCCATTAGGCGTTCGACGTTCTGCGTTCCATCTTCCATCATCAAAGTCAAAAACCCGGATTGTGTCCGAGAACATCGGTGCGGCGAAGTTCTTCTGATACGACTCTGCAAGGAAGTGGTGTCGCTTCGAACGTGCCATGGTTTGCGTCTACTCGCGGCCAGTAACGTCTGCTTCGTACAACGCCCTTACTTGGCTTGCAATGATCTCCTTCAATGTTTCTCGTGCGGTCTTAAACTCCTTCAGGTGTGCTTCTACCTCTTTGAATGCATCCATCATCGAACGCCCTTCTTCGCGCGCTTGAGGTCGACTCCGCTCCATGTACTCAACTTCTATAGTCGCCAAAATGTTGTTCGTCGCCTTCATGAGCGAGTCATAGATGTTCGGTGTGACATCTGGAACAAACGGCTCGTTGTATTGAAAAACTCTCATGAAGACTCGAATCGCTTTGGAAGCCGCCTGCATTCGCTCAGGTGCGACATCGATCCAGTTCTTTCCATCGGGCAAACGATCGAAGACCGGCATTATCGCAGACAGCTGCCATTCCAATTTGGTAGCAGCTCGATACAGCCGCTCGTAAACCAGATACTGTTTCTGAAATTGAACAGCATGCATCTGGAGATGCTTAGCGTGTCCTGCCTTTATTCTTTCGGTCCGCTCTGCGGTCCAAGCTTTGAACGCCTCAGTCTGCGTGTTCAACTCGGCCTCGAGTTTCTTGAGAGGTGAGTCCAACAGCAAACGTCCTATGAGAGTTACGATGCCACCGCCGGCTGCGCCACTTACGACAGACATGAAGAAAATGCCGGCATCCATGAACGCCTCCTAAAAATGCTCAGGCTGCAGATGACACCCGTGCTCCAGCGCGATGAGCTCGCGGTCGTTTGCCACTGCCAGAAGCGCGCGTCGCCTGTCCTCGAGCTTCTGTCGTTGCGTCTCCAGGTCGTCCGCCTGTCGGCCGGGCCCAAGCCGGTCACGCGCCGCGGCGATTGTTTTCATCCGCACTTCCAGTTGAAGAACCTCTTCCACCAGTGACAAGGCGCCCCATTCAATCAGGAGCGCGGCGAAAAACAGCGTGTCGAGAGGCTGAGCTGAAATCGCCTCACTCGGCGCCTCGAAACCGGTTCTCCCGGTGATACTCTAGGTACGGAAGGTGCTTCGGCGAAACCGATCTGAGCGTGGCCAAAGGGTTTATCCCGATCTTGATGGCCTCTTCAGCCGGAAGTTCCTTCGACAGCAGGATTTTTCCTTCGTCCGTGAACGTGATCAGACCTTTGTCGAATGCGGAGTCGTATGCAGGCGACAGCAGAAACCCGTTATACCGATCGAGTTTTTCTGGATCTGTAGACAGAGACCACGGCTTGCTGTGTGAAGCGATGAGCATTGAAACCACCGCGCAGCCAGTAACCGCACAACGCGATTGCCACAGGTCTTTGAGATCGTCCCGGTATTGCCCCTGCCCCTCACGACTTCGTACCAGCGCCCACCGCATCGTGTCCGGAAGGCCAGGCTTGTTCTTGATCACATCCGTCGCAATGTCGTCCGTGGCAGTCCTGACCGCACCATCGCAACAGGTCAGCAGAAAATTGCCGGCCTTCTCAGGCAGAGGGTACAGATAGCCCTGGTTGCCGGTGTTATTGACGTTCAGCGGGGAGTACTTGTCCGCTAGCAGGGGTGTGAGCGCGTGAACGATGTCCTCAACTCTAATCGGAACCGCGAGGTCCTGGTAACGAACGTCGACCTTCCGACCGTTTGTCTCCCACTGGCTTTCGGATCTCAGCGATTCTGGTTTCGGGGCGCGGTAGGCATCAGCGATCGCAATCGAGACCGTTACAATTTTCTTTCCTACGTACGAGAAGACTACGTCGTTGCTCCGGACGTCACTCACACACTCCCAGTGCGACGGCACAAACGTCCCGGACTTGTCCTTCTCAGGTGCCCAGAGAAACCCACCCTCTCGCTCTTGTTTGTACGATTTGTTTTGATTGACCCACCAGAAAGCCATAACGCCCCCCATTCGTAATTTAATTTTCAACTTCGGATGAACTTACGTCGCCGAACAGGTTTCTATCGGCTGGCATCGGGTTTTCATAGTCGTCGATCCAATACTTCTCGGCCTCGGCCTTGTACGGCCGATCAGGAACGACGTTGACCAGGACGGCGCCGTCCCTGAGGAAATGCTTCATCCCCCGCCCCAGCTTTTTGCCTGCGCGCGTGTGTTTGTCGAGCCCGTAGTCCGGAATTTCCAGACGTAGCCCTCGCTTCCGGCGGCCGCGTATGACGCACTGGAATTCATCGGCGTGGCGTGA
>Ga0196964_10000964_pt1 | contig 15503 bp, 18 predicted proteins | sample S1_10metaG_FD_148615 | JGI IMG/M metagenome (GOLD analysis project Ga0196964, IMG submission 148615) | Soil microbial communities from Anza Borrego desert, Southern California, United States - S1_10 | ecosystem: Environmental > Terrestrial > Soil > Desert | place: USA: California | collected...
CCGCCGCATGGTCACCATGCGCGACTTCGAGGACGCCAAGGACAAGGTCCTGATGGGCGCCGAGCGCAAGTCCATGGCCATGAGCGAGGAAGAGAAGAAGCTTACCGCCTACCACGAGGGCGGCCACGCCCTGGTGGCCCTGGTCGTGCCCTCGGCCGACCCGGTGCACAAGGCGACCATCATCCCGCGCGGCCGCGCGCTGGGCATGGTGATGCAGCTGCCCGAGGGCGACCGCTACTCGATGAAGTACCAGCAGATGGTCTCGCGCCTGGCCATCATGATGGGCGGCCGGGTGGCGGAAGAGATCATCTTCGGCCCGGAGAACGTGACCTCCGGCGCCAGCTCCGACATCGACGCGGCCACCAAGCTGGCCCGCGCCATGGTCACCCGCTGGGGCTTCTCCAAGAAGCTGGGCGTGGTGGCCTACGGCGAGAACCAGGACGAGGTGTTCCTCGGCCACTCGGTGGCGCGGACCCAGAACGTCTCGGAGGCCACCGCCCAGATCATCGACCAGGAGGTCAAGCGCCTGGTCCAGGAGGGCTGGGACCACGCCAAGAAGATCCTGACCGAGCGGATCGACGACCTGCACAAGCTGGCCCAGGCCCTGCTCGAGTTCGAGACCCTCTCGGGCGACGAGATCAAGGACCTGCTGGAGAAGGGCGTGAAGCCCAACCGCGAGGAGCCGGTCGACACCTCGCCGAGCGGCCCCGCCGTGGCCGTGCCGGTCACCCCCGCGCCCAAGGGCGAGCCCAAGATGCCGCCGGGCGCCATGCCCGCGCCGGCCTGACGGACCCGGGGGCGGACCGCAAGGTCCGCCCCTTCTCCTTCCGCGCTCCCGCCTCGCCGCTGCGCGCCCCCTCGCCCGGGGGCTGCGGAAGTGGTTAGAGGACGCATGTCCTTCGCGCTTCCCAAGGTCATGGGGGTGGTCAACGTCACCCCCGACAGCTTCTCCGACGGCGGGCGGTTCCTCGGCGCCCCGGCGGCGATCGCCCATGCGCTGAAGCTGGTCGAGCAGGGGGCGGACATCCTGGACATCGGCGGCGAGTCGACGCGGCCGGGCGCCGAACCGGTCGACGCGGCCGAGGAGCTGGCGCGGGTGCTGCCGGTGATCGAGGCGGTGCGGGCGCGCTGGGACGGGCCGATCTCGGTGGACACCCTGAAGCCGGCGGTGGCGCGCGCCGCGGTCGCCGCGGGGGCCGGCGTCTGGAACGACGTCAGCGCGCTGGCCGGCCGCCCGGACAGCCTGGAGACGGCCGCCCAGCTGGGCTGCGAGGTGGTGCTCATGCACATGCAGGGCGAGCCGCGCACCATGCAGGCCGACCCGACCTACGGCGACGTGGTGGCCGAGGTGGCCGCCTTCCTCGCCCACCGGGCCGAGCAGGCGATGCTGGCCGGCGTGGCGCGCGGGAACATCAGCCTCGACCCGGGCGTCGGCTTCGGCAAGACCGCCGAGCACAACCTCGCCCTGCTGCGGGACCTGGACCGGATCGTCGCGCTCGGCTTCCCGGTGGTGCTGGGGGTCAGCCGCAAGCGCCTGATCCAGGCGGTGGACGCCTCCGCCGCGGACCCCGCCGACCGCCTGGGCGGCTCGCTGGCCCTGGCCCTGTGGGGGGCGGCCAGGGGCTGCGCCGTCGTGCGCGCGCACGACGTGCGCGAGACGGTCCAGGCGCTGAAGCTCTGGGCGGCGGTGGCGGGGGGCTAGGCGAAGGCCCGCCGGTAGTGGTCGGTCACCTCCTGGTCGTTGGGCAGGGGGTAGACGAAACGGCCGCCCTCCAGCGCCTGCTCCAGGCCGTCGAGGTGGACGTGCCAGCCGTGCCCGTACTCGTGCGCCCGGCCGCGGTCCGGGGTGCGGTGGGTGAGGATGATGCGGGCGCCGTCGCCGTCCGGCTCCAGCCGCCAGGTCACCACCGAATCGTGCTCGCCGGCCTCGGCGTCCCCGTCCCACGCCCACTCGAACAGGGTCGGCGGCTCGAAGCGCAGCACCTTGCCGCTGCCCTTGACGCCGCCCGCGTGGTGGAAGGTCTGGTCGATCCGGGCGCCGGGCCGCGGCTCGAAGCTCATCTCGCAGAACCAGGCGGCGATGCGCTCGGGAATGGAGATGGCGGCCCAGACCTTCTCCAGCGGATGGTTCAAGCGGCGCTCGAAGCGCAGCTCCACCTGGCCGTCGCCGAGGTCGACCAGCTCGCCGGCCTGCCTGGGATCGAAGGGGGCGTCGTACATGGTCACTGCTCCTGATCCAGATGCTTCTCCAGGGCGTCGAGGCTCGCGCTCCAGAGCTTTCGGTAGGGGGCCAGCCAGGCGTCGATCTCGGCCAGGGGCTCGGGCCGGATGCTGTAGAGCCGGCGCTGGCCGGCCTCGCGGACGCGGACCAGCCCGGCCTCGCGCAGCACCCTGAGGTGGCGCGAGACGCCCGGCTGGCTGATGGTCAGGACGTCGCCGATGGCGCCGGCCGGCTGCTCGCCCTCGCGCAGGAGGTCGAGGATGCGGCGGCGGTTCGGCTCGGCCAGGACTTCGAAGGCGGGCGTGTTCATGCCCGCTGTATACGGTTTCAGTTATATAACGTCAAGGGTATATAAAGGCGCCGCTATGAATCGGCGGCCTCGCCTTTCTCGGGCTTGTCCAGCACCGCCGGCGGCTTCAGTTCCGGCATCGGCGCGGTGAACATGCGCTGGGCCTTCACCGTCTTCGAGTCGGTGTACATCCAGGTGGTGAACCAGTGCGGATCGGTCACCTCCTCGCCGGTCGAGCGCAGCCGGTAGGTGCCGGGCTTGGGCCGGGTGAAGCTGTTCAGCTGCGGCGGCAGCACCATCATCTTGCCGTTGAAGGTCTTGCCCAGAATCTCGAGGCGGATGCCGTGCTTCGGGTCGGCGACGATGACGCGCCCGTAGGCGTGGTCGTGCTTCAGCAGTACGCCGGCCGCGTCGTAGTGCTGGATCTCCACCACCGTGATGGTCCCCAGCAGCTGCTCGCGGGCGTTGTCCCAATCGAGCAGCACCGGCTCGGCGAAGTGACTCATGTCCGTCATCGCGATCCTCCCGCGGCGACCCTAGCCCAGCTTCGCGCGGGCCGCTATGCGTCCGGCATGGGCGAGCATCTCGGGCGCGTGCTGATTCTGGCCGGTTCCGACTCCGGCGGCGGGGCGGGCATCCAGGCGGACATCAAGGCGGTGACCGCGCTGGGCGGCTACGCCATGACGGCGATCACCGCCGTCACCGTTCAGGACACGCTCGGCGTCCACGACGTCCATCCCGTGCCGTTGGACGTGGTCGAGGCCCAGGCGCGGGTGGTCCTGGCCGACATCGGCGCCGACGCCGTCAAGACGGGCATGCTGGCGACGGTCGAGGTGGTCGAACTGGCCGCGCGGCTGCTCGACGGCCCGGCCGGAAGCGTTCCGGCGGTGGTCGATCCGGTGATGGCGGCGAAAGGCGGGGCGCGTCTGCTGGAGGACCGCGCGGTCGCAGCGGTGCGCGAGCTTCTGGTCCCGCGCGCGACCCTGCTGACGCCCAACGCGCCCGAGGCCGAGGCCCTGACCGGGATTGCCGTGACAGACTTCGACGGCCAGCGCCGGGCCGGCGAGCGGTTGCTCGGCCTGGGCGCCCGAGCGGTGCTGGTGAAGGGGGGGCACGTCGCGGGCGGAGCCGTCGTCGATCTGCTGATGACGCCCGACGGCGAGACCACCTTCGAGGGACCGCGCCTGGAGACGACCAGCACCCACGGCACCGGCTGCACCCTGGCCAGCGCCTGCGCCGCCGGGATCGCCCAGGGCCTGCGCCTCGAGGCGGCGGTCGCGCGCGCCTGGGCCTATACGGCCGAGGCCATCCGCCAGGCCCCCGGCTTCGGCGGGGGCCACGGCCCGCTCGACCACGCCTGGCCGCTGAGGGGGCGGGCGTGAGCGACGAGGAGCGGCTGATCGGGATCGTCCGCGCCAGCCCGCGGCTGATGGCGGTGCTGGAGGGCCTGCGCGAGCTCGCCATGCCCGACTGGTGGGTGGTGTCCGGCGGCGTCTACCAGACGGTCTGGAACGCCGTCACCGGGCGCGAGCCCGATTACGGGGTCAAGGACTACGACTCCATCTACTTCGACCCGGACACCTCCTGGGACGCGGAGGACGCGTGGATCAGGCGCGCCGCCGCGCACTTCCAGCCGCCGCTGTCGGAGATGGTGGAGGTGCGCAACCAGGCGCGCGTCCACCTGTGGTTCGAGAACAAGTTCGGCGAGCCCTACGCCCCGCTGGCCAACGCGGCGGAAAGCCTCGAGCGCTTCGTCTGCCCGGCGTTCTCGGTGGGCGTCAGGCTGGAGCCCGACGACACGATCTCCATCGCGGCGCCTTACGGACTGGAGGACGTCTTCGCCATGCGGCTGCGTCCCAACCCGACCCGGCCGCTGGCCGGCGGCTGGGGCCGCGTCACTGCCTCGGCGAAGTCGCGCTGGCCGGAGTGCGAGATCGTCGGGCCGGCCTAGCCGCCTCGCAAACGCCGCTGCGCCTCCCTACCTTGGCCGCAGTCAGGATCGGAAACCGCCATGCGCCAGTGGACCGTCGACGCCTTCGCCTCGGCCCCCTTCAAGGGCAATCCCGCCTGCGTGGTCGAGCCGTTCGACGACTGGCCGGCCGACGCCTGGATGCTGGCCCTGGCCAGGGAGAACAACCAGGCCGAGACGGCCTACCTGCGGCGCACCGCGGACCCGGACCGCTACGACCTGCGCTGGTTCACCCCCGGCATGGAGGTGCCGCTTTGCGGCCACGCCACCCTGGCCTCGGCCCACGTGCTGATCGAGGAGCTCGGCGTCACCGCCGGTCCGGTGACCTTCGCATCCCGTTCGGGCCCGCTGATCGTGACGCGCGCCGCCGCCGGCTACGAAATGGACTTCCCGGCCGATCCGCCGAAACGGACGCCGGCGCCGGCCGGCCTGGCCGAGGCCATCGGCGTCGAGCCGGTCGAGGTCTGGGCCGGCGCCTACCTCGTCGCGGTGGTGGCGGACGAGGCGACGGTGCGCGACCTGTCCCCCGACATCGCCGCCGTCCACCAGATCGCCGGCGAGGCGACCGGCGGGCGGGGCAACCTCGTGGTGGCGGCGCTGGCCGATCCGGGCTCGGCGTACGACGTGGTGGATCGCTTCTTCGCGCCGGGATCGGGCGTGGCCGAGGATCCGGCCACGGGCTCGGCCCACTGCATCGTCGGGCCGCTCTACGCCGACAAGCTGGGCCGCCCGACGGTGCGGTTCCTGCAGGCGTTTCCGGGAAGGGGCGGGGAGATCGAAACCGAGGTGAGGGGTGATCGCGTCCTGCTGCGTGGCCGGGCCCTGACGACGGTGGAGAGCCGGCTCAGGGTCTGAGCCGGCTCCGTTGGTCACCACATGTCGCGCTCGGCGGCGATGCGGGCGCTGAGGTCGTCTAGGCGCCGGTCGAGGTCGCCGCGCTCCCAGGCGCTGATGCTGTCGTCGGTGTCGCGGTAGTCGGACGCGATGGTCGCCACCGCGCGGTGCTCGGCGCGCAGCATGTCGGCCTGGCCGGGGCTCAGGCTGCCGTCCAGCCGGCCGGCGTTGATACGGTCGTCGAGGTCGTCCGGGCGGTCGTCGATGCTGCGCCAGGCCGCGTAACCGCGATAGGGCGCATCATCGGTGTAGACCCCTTCATAGCCAGCGACGTAGTCGGGATCGACGGGCTGGGCCGAGACGGCTCCGCTGCTGGCCAGGACGGTGGCGAGGGCGGAAACGGCGATCGAAAAGGTCTTCATATCTTTTACTCCTTACTGCTCGGTCGTGGGCCGAGTAAGCGGAAGGCGGCCCCCCGGGGAGGGGGGCCGCCTCGACGCGGTCGGAACGCCGCCGCTAGTAGCGGTAGTCGCGGTAGCCGCGGTAGTCCTGCCAGTCGCGGCGCTCTTCCCGGATGCGGGCGCTCAGGCGGTCGAAGCGACGGTCCAGGTCAGCCCGTTCCCAGGCGCTAAGGCCGCCGCCCGTGCGGCGGTAGCGCGCTTCGAGGTAGGCGATGTTGCGGAACTCCGCCCGCAGACGCATGGCTTCCGAGCGCGTCAGGCTGCCGTTGCGGACGCCGACGTCGATCCGGCGGTCGAGGTTGCGCTGACGGGCGTTGATGCTCTGCCACTGGCCGTAGCCGCGGTAGCTGTAGTTGTCGCGGTACTGGATCTCGATGACCTGGGCGCTGGCCGGCGCGGCGGCTGCGATGGCCGAAACCGCGAGCACCGAAGCAAAGATCTTCTTCATGACGTTGCTCCTTCGTTTTCGAGCCGCCTGTGTCGGCGACTATGGGAATGCTGGCGGAACGGGGCGAAGCCGATACGAAAGCTCGAAATCGCCGCCCTTCCGACAGCCGAGACGAAAACGCCGCCCCCCGCCTTGGGATGCATGAACACCAAATGAATGAAGGGCTTGCGCCGTTTCGGGGGCCACGGATGATCGCGCGGCGCGTCGATTATCCCAGGTAATTTCGTGGGATGCACGGCGCAGCTTTTAAGCAACAGCGGCGCTTTGCGAAGAATATTCAATAATTTGTGAGGGTGACGAACAAGCGGCGCGGCCTCGGGACCGCGCCGCCATGGGTCGCCGGGTCGCCGCCGTCAGTAGCGGCGTTCCTGGCGATCGTGACGCTGGTTGCGGATCTTGCGGCTCAGCACGTCGAAGCGGCGATCCAGGTCGCGGCGCTCCCATGCGTTCAGCCCACCGCCCGTGCGGCGATAGCGGCTTTCCAGATAGACGATCTGGCGGAATTCCGAGCGCAGGCGCACCGCCTCGGCCCGGGTCAGGGAGCCGTTGCGAACGCCGACGTCGATGCGGCGGTCGAGGTTCGCCTGACGCTGATTGATCGATTGCCAGGACTGGGCCAGGGCGGGCGCGGCGGCAGCCGTGACGCTGGCGAAGGCGGCGAGAGCGACGATGGCTTTCTTCATGGTCTTTGTCCTCTTGGTCGGGCCGCCTGAGAGCGGCCGATGGGCCCGTTCTAATCGCCCCTGCCTGACATCGACCTGAACTCACCACGTCAGTTTATGTTCATTTTCCGATACTTACACGGATAAGAGCAAACGGCGCGGGCCTTGCGACCCGCGCCGTCCAGTCGATACCGGTCTAGGCGCCGCGCGCTCAGCGGCGCTCCCAGTCCCTGCGCTCCCAGCGGATGCGGGTGGCCAGGATGTCGAACCGGCGGTTCAGCTCGGCCCGCTCGGCCCCGGTCAGGCCGTTGCGGCGGTAGTTCTGCTCCAGCTGAGCCAGGTAGGTCCACTCGGCCTTGAGGCGCGCGCCTTCCGCCCGGGTGATCTGGCCGCGGCTGACGCCGGCGTCGATGCGACGGCCGAGCTCGGCCAGACGCCCGGAGGCGCCGTACCACTCGTCGCGGTCGTTGCGCTCGACGCGGATCTTGCGGCTGAGGATGTCGAAGCGACGGTCGAGTTCGGCCCGCTCGGCGCGGCTCAGGCCGCCCGAACGACGGTAGGTCTGTTCGAGGCGCGCGATTTCCTGGAACTCCGCGCGCAGCCGGATCGCCTCGTCGCGCGTCAGGGCGCCGCTGCGCAGGCCCTGGTCGATGCGCCGGTCGAGGTTGGCCTGGCGCCGGTCGATGGACTGCCAGTTGCGGTCGTCGTCGTCGCGGCGGTCGGCGCGGATGCGGGCGCTGAGCGCGTCGAAGCGGCGATCGAGGTCGGCCCGCTCGGCGTTGGTCAGGACGCCGCCCGAACGGCGGTAGTCGACTTCCAGCCGGGCGATGGCCTGGAAATCGGCCCGCAGGCGGATCGCCTCGGCGCGTGTGAGGTCGCCGTTACGCACGCCCTGGTCGATGCGGCGATCGAGGTTGGCCTGGCGCTGGTTGATCGATTGCCAGTTGCGGTCGTCGTCATCGCGGCGTTCCGCGCGGATCTGACGGCTCAGGAGATCGAAGCGGCGGTCGAGGTCGGCGCGCTCGACGCTGGTGAAGACGCCGCCGGAGCGGCGGTAATCGGCTTCGAGCGCGGCGATGGCGCGAAATTCCGCGCGCAGGCGCGCAGCCTCGGCCTGGGTCAGGTCGCCGTTGCGCACGCCTTGATCGATGCGCTGGTCCAGTTGGGCTTGGCGCTGGTTGATCGACTGCCAGCTCTGAGCCGCGGCGGGCGCGGCGGCGCCGGCGAGGGCCGTGGCGGCAAGCAGGGCCAGGGTGAACTTTCTCATGGGAGAACTCCGTTGGTCTTGGCCGCGGTGCGGCGGTGGGGGGCATAAACGGCGCCGCACATGACGCGCGCGTGAACCGGCTCTGCAGGAACCCGGCAGAGCAGCCAGAACGCGTCGAAACAGCTGAGGTTTCAAACACGAAGGGCGCGGCCCCGAAGGACCGCGCCCCTTAGCTCCGTGTGATCAGTCCGCGATCAGTAGCGGCGGCGGTCGTCGTCGCGGCACTGCCGGCGGATGTCCGCGGCCAGGCGGTCGAAGCGCTGGTCGAGGTCGTTGCGCTCCCAGCGGTTCAGGCCGCCGCCGCTCATGCGGTAGGTCCGCTCGAGGCGGGCGATCCGGCGCCACTGATCGCGCAGCCGGTCGGCCTCACGCCGGGACAGGCAGCCGCGGCGCACGCCGCGGTCGATCTGGTTCTCCAGGCGCTGCTGGCGCTGGTTGACGCCGCGGCTGTCCCAGTCGCCCCAGCCGCCCCAGCGGTCCCAGTCGAAGCGGTCGCCACGGTCGCGGTCCCAGCGGTCGTCGTCGTCGCGGCACTGGCGGCGGATGTCCTGGGCCAGCCGGTCCATCCGGTTGTCGAGGTCGCGGCGTTCCCAGTCGTTGAGGCCGCCGGAGGCGCGATAGGTCATCTCCAGGGCCGCGATGGTGCGGTACTCGGCGCGCAGCCGGACCGCTTCCGAACGGGTCAGGCAGCCGCGCGCCACGCCGCGATCGATACGATCGTCCAGCTCGCGCTGGCGCTCGTTGATGCTGCGCCAGCCGGGTTGGGCCAGGGCCGGGGTCGCGACTGCGCCCAAGGCGGCCGCCGCGAGAACAGTAATAAGCAGCTTCTTCATGGTCGCTCCTTCCGATGCTATCTCCCTGCCAGCTCGGCTTTTATCGCAAAACACCGTTCCGTGAACCCTGTAACCGGTCACATGCCCCCATTCGACAAGCCCTCGCGCCGGCCCGAACGTCCGTGGTTCTCCTCGGGCCCCACGGCCAAGCGTCCGGGATGGAGCCCCGAGGCCCTGTCGGGCGCCCTGGTCGGGCGCAACATCCGCGCTCCGGCGGTGCTGGGCCGCTTCCGGCAGGGGGTGGAGATGACGCGGGAGGTGCTGGAGGTCCCGGCCAGCCACCGCATCGTCCTGGTGCCCGGCTCGGACACCGGGGCCATGGAAGCCGCCATGTGGGGCATGCTGGGGGCCCGGCCGGTGCAGGTGCTGGCCTACGAGAACTTCGGGCGGCAGTGGTCCGCGGACCTGCTCGACCACCTGGCGGTGGGGGCCGAGGTGCTCGAGGCGCCCTTCGGCGAACTGCCCGACCTCGCCCGCGTCGACCCGGACGCCGACCTGGTGTTCGTCTGGAACGGCACGACCTCGGGCGTACGCGTTCCGGACGGCGATTTCATCTCGGCCGACCGCAAGGGCCTGACCATCTGCGACGCCACCTCGGCGGCGTTCGCCATGGACCTGGACTGGGACAAGCTCGACGTCACCACCTTCTCCTTCCAGAAGGCGCTGGGCGGCGAGGCCGGCTGCGGCGTGGCGGTGCTGTCGCCCCGCGCCATCGAACGGTTGAACAGCTGGACGGCGCCGAGGCCGCTGCCCAAGGTCATCCGCCTGCAGGCCGGCGGCCGAGTCGACGAGAACCTGCTGGACGGCGGTTTGATCAACACCTTCTCGCTGCTGACCCTCGAGGACTGGATGGACGCCCTGCGCTGGGGCGCGCGCATCGGCGGCCTGGCCGAGCTGAAGCGGCGCACGCGGGCCAACTTCGCGGTCATCTCGGACTGGGTCGAGCGCACGCCGTGGGTCGACTTCGTGGCCCGCGATCCGGCCTGCCGATCCGAGACCTCGGTCTGCCTGGAGATCGTCGAGCCCGCGTTCCGCCAGGCCCCGGAGGCCGAACGGGCCGCCGTGCTCGCGCGCATGTTCTCCAGCCTGGAGCAGGAGGGCGTCGCCTTCGACATCAACGCCCACCGCTCGGCTCCGCCGGGGCTGCGCATCTGGTGCGGATGCACGGTCGAGACCGCCGACCTCGAGGCCCTGACGCCGTGGCTGGAGTGGGCCTTCGCCGCCGCCCGCGAGGAATCCGCCGCCGCCTGAGGACAGGGCGACCGAACCGGGCTATAGGCGAGCCGCATTCCATCAGAGGTCTCAGGCTTTGGCGAACGTCGCGGTGGTCGGCGCCCAGTGGGGCGACGAGGGCAAGGGCAAGATCGTGGACTGGCTGTCCAACCGCGCCGACATGGTCGTGCGGTTCCAGGGCGGCCACAACGCCGGCCACACCCTGGTGGTCGGCGAGAAGGTCTACAAGCTGTCGCTGCTGCCGTCCGGCGTGGTGCAGGGCAAACCCTCGGTCATCGGCAACGGGGTGGTCGTCGACCCCTGGGCGCTGATGGACGAGATCGCCCGGGTCGAGGCCCAGGGCGTGCGGATCACGCCCGAGCTGCTGATGCTGGCCGACAACGCCTGCCTGATCCTGCCGCTGCACCGCGACCTCGACTCGGCGCGGGAGGCCGCGGCGGGCTCGAACCGTATCGGCACAACCGGCCGCGGCATCGGCCCGGCCTACGAGGACAAGGTCGGCCGGCGCGCGATCCGCGTCGCCGACCTGGCCGACCCCGCCTCCCTGGGCCCCAAGATCGAGCGCCTGCTCGCCCACCACGGGGCCCTGCGCAAGGGGCTGGGCCTGCCCGAAATCGACCCGGCCGAGTTGCTGGCCCAGCTGGGGGAGGTGGCGGCCATGGTGCTGCCCTACGCCCGGCCGGTCTGGCGCGACCTCGACCGCGCCCGCCGCGCCGGCGACCGGATCCTGTTCGAGGGCGCCCAGGGCGCGCTGCTGGACGTCGATCACGGCACCTATCCGTACGTCACGTCCTCAAACACCGTGGCCGGCCAGGCGGCGGCGGGCTCGGGCCTCGGCCCGCGCTCGGTCGGCTACGTGCTGGGGATCGTGAAGGCCTACACCACCCGCGTGGGCGAGGGCCCGTTCCCGACCGAGCTCTTCGACGAGATCGGCCGCCAGATCGGCGAGCGGGGCAAGGAGTTCGGCACCGTCACCGGCCGGGCGCGGCGGTGCGGCTGGTTCGACGCCGTGCTGGTGCGCCAGTCGATCGCCGTCAACGGCATCGACGGCGTGGCCCTGACCAAGCTCGACGTGCTCGACGGCCTGGAGAAGCTCAACGTCTGCATCGGCTACCGCATCGGCGAGCGGGTGCTCGACTACCTGCCCGCCGCCATGGGCGAGCAGGCGGCGATCGAACCGGTCTACGAGACCCTCGACGGCTGGTCGGCGTCGACCGCCGGGGCCCGGTCTTGGAAGGAGCTCCCGGCCGCAGCGATCAAGTACGTCAAGCGGCTGGAGGAGCTGATCGGGGCGCCGGTCGCGCTGCTGTCGACCTCGCCGGACCGCGACGACACCATCCTGATGCGCGACCCGTTCGCGGCCTGAGGAGCCGCCGCGGGGAAAGGCCTTGCGGGGGCCGCCGACGGCGGCGCGCGGGGCCGCCGGCCAGGCGCGTCATCAAGGCGATGTTTACCCTGTCGCAGTAGGATTTCGATCCTTCGTCCGGAGCATTCGCTTGTTCGCCGCCGACCCCAAGCACATTCAGCGCCTGGAGCCCGTGATCCGGCGGGTGCTGATCGTCGATCCCCACGTGGCCTCCGCGCGCATGCTGGGCGAGCTGCTGAAGGGCATGGGCGCGCGCCAGCTGGCCTTCGAGCCGGAGGAGCGGCGGGCGCTGGAAATGGCGCGCGACCTGGATCCCGGCCTGATCTTCGTCGAGCGCTCCGGGCCACGGCTCGACGGCGAATCGTTCGCCAAGCGCCTGCGCCGGTCGAGCTACGGCTGCCGCCGCGCCCCGATCATCATGGTCACCGCCGACGCCACCGCGACCTCGATCAGGGGCGCGCGCGATTCCGGCGTGCACGAGTTCCTGCGCAAGCCGTTCACCGCCGGCGAGGTGCTCAAGCGCGTCGAGGTGGTGGCGCTGAAGCCGCGCGACTGGATCGAGGCGGTGCAGTACGTCGGCCCCGACCGCCGCCGCTTCAATTCCGGCGAGTATTCCGGCCCGCGCAAGCGCCGCGCCGACGCCGGCGCTTCGCCTGCGAGCGTCCAGGCCGACACCGTCGACCGCTGCCTGCGCATCCTGCGCGCGGCCGTGAACGGGTTCGAGGGCGACCGCACGCAGGCGCTCCGGGCCATGGCCGATCAGACCGTGCAGCTGAAGGCCATGGCCGCCTCCTCCGGCAATGCGAGCATGGCCGTGGCGGTGGCGGGGCTCGAGCTGGCCCTTTCGGCCGGCGCGCCGTCGAGGGAGACCCTCGCCGGCGCCGTGGCCGAGGTGATCCAGGCGTTCGGCGGCATCAGGGACGCCGCCTAGCCTCAGGCGTCGACCAGGTTGCGCTCGGTCGCGGCCGCCCGCATCGCCTTCTGCAGCTTCTCGAACGCCCGCACCTCGATCTGGCGCACGCGCTCGCGGCTGACCCCGTACTGGGTGGCCAGCTCCTCCAGCGTGGTCGGGTCGTCCTTCAGGCGGCGCTCGGTGAGGATGTGGCGCTCGCGGTCGGTCAGCTCCTGCATGGCCTCCTCGAGCAGGCCCATGCGGATGTGACGCTCTTCGGACTCGGCGACCTGGGTCTCCTGGCTGACGGCGTTGTCGTCGGCCAGCCAGTCCTGCCACTCGCTTTCGCCGTCGGCGCGCAGCGGCGCGTTCAGCGAGGCGTCCGGGCCGGAAAGGCGCCGGTTCATCGAGATGACGTCGTCGTGGGTGACGCCCAGCTTGGTGGCGATGTGCTCCACCTGCTCGGGGCGCAGGTCGCCCTCCTCGAAGGCCGAGATCTGGCTCTTGGCCTTGCGCAGGTTGAAGAACAGCTTCTTCTGCGCCGCCGTGGTGCCCATCTTCACGAGCGACCAGCTGCGCAGGATGTATTCCTGGATCGAGGCGCGGATCCACCACATGGCGTAGGTCGCCAGGCGGAAGCCCTTGTCCGGGTCGAACTTCTTGACGGCCTGCATGAGGCCGACGTTGCCCTCGGAGATGACTTCCCCGATCGGCAGGCCGTAGCCGCGATAGCCCATGGCGATCTTGGCCACCAGGCGCAGGTGGCTGGTGACCATCTTGTGGGCGGCCTCGGTGTCGCCGTGTTCCGTCCAGCGCTTGGCGAGCATGAACTCCTCGTCCTTCGCCAGCATCGGGAACTTGCGGATTTCGGTCAGGTAGCGCGACAGGCCGCCTTCCGGCGAAAGCACTGCGAGAGAATTGACGGCCATGGTGTCCCCTTCGAACTCTACGAGCGGGCGCTCCGGTCGCCGCCACCGGGATGCACGGCGACCTGGCCCCTCAACCGTCCACTTAGGCGATCGTTGCGGTCCTTTTTAGACGGCGACGGCCACGGTCGTGTCCAACCGTGGCTTTATCGTCCCACTTGAAACGGCTCGGACGCTATATACAGCAGGGTCCGTCCTTTTTCAAGACTGACTTTCTGGACAGACCCACGCCGGTTGAGCAACAGTGTTCGCCGAACCGTGGGAGGGCTTTCATGACCACCATCAGCCGCCGCCTCTTCGGCGCCATCGCCGGCCTCGCCCTGGTGGCGCTGGCCGCCTGCAACGTCCAGAACATCAGCGCGCCGGGCCTGGCCAAGGAGAAGGACGAGGCGGCGCGGGCCGTGTTCGCCGCCTTCCAGAAGGGCGACCTGTCGACGCTTCAGCTCGGCGAGGAGATGACCACGCCCGAGGCCCGCGCGGCGATGCCGCAGATCGTGGCCCTGACCCCGAAGGACACGCCCACCAACGTGCGCCTGGCCAGCTGGCGGACCAACTGGACGGCGCTGTCGGGGCCCCGCACCGAGAACATGGAGACCATGCACGAGTACACCTTCCCGGGCGGGCGGATGCTGCTGGTCGAAACGGTGATGGCCCGCGACCTCGACGCCGCCGGCAAGGCGGGGCCCTGGCGCGTGCGCGGCTTCCACATGAAGCCGCAGGGCGGAGGTGCGGCCCAGCCCGGCCCCGGCCCTTCGGAACTGGCTCCAGCCCCGGCCGCGGACGCCGGCGCCCCGCCGGCCGAAGCCGCGGCCCAGCCGCAGGCCGTCAGCGACGAGGCCTACCCGGTCGGCGGCGACGCCGCCTCGGGCAAGAACACCCAGAACTGACTAGCGGAAGTCGACGTGCAGGTGGTCGTCGTGGCGGGCCGCGGCGCAGCCGGCGAAGCGCACCTTGGGATGGCGTGAGAAGCCCAGGCGGGTCTTCAGGTGCGGCTCGATGAAGACGCGCCGCACGCGCGGGTCGTCGGCCAGCAGGCGCACCAGCTCGCGGGTGCGCGCCTCGTCCAGCCGCCAGCGCCGGTCCCTCGGCGGATCGGACCGGTCATTCTTCGTCGTCCGCCCGCCCCTGCAGGCGCGCTCGACCTCGCGTCGCGGCGGTTCGTTGGCGCCGTAGCCGTCGAGCGTCGGCGGACGCGGAAGCGGCCGACCCTTCAGGTCGACGTAGAACAAGGTGATGTCGATCTGCCGGCCGTCGCCGTGGGACAGGTGCGGCGGCATCGGCCGGCGGCCCTCGGGCCATGACGCCTCCATGAACTGCACCTGGGCGCCGGGGAACCGCCGCGCCATGGCCTCGGCCGCGTCCTCCAGCGCCGCCTTGGCGCGCCGGGTGACGTAGTGGCGCTGGCCCACGCAATAGCCGCGCAGCACGGGCCTCAGGGCCCCGTCCTCGGCGCAGGGCAAGGCGACCAGGCCGGGGGCGACCCGCGCCGGATCCGGAATAGGTGCGGCCCGGTCGACGGCCTCGGCGGCGTCGCGCACCTTCGCCGGACCCGCCCAGCAGCCGGCGAGCACGAGGGCCGCCGGCAGGGCGGCCGACAGGATCGGTCTCAAAGCGCTTCCAGCGCCCTCTCCAGCGCACGCATGTCGTCGGGCGGTGCGGTCTCGAAGCGGAGCGCCTCGCCGGTGACGGGATGCGTGAAGCCGAGCACGGCGGCGTGCAGGGCCTGACGGTGGAGCCGTGCAGTTTCGATGGCCTCGCGCACCGCCCTGGCCGGGGCGCCGGAGCCGTAGACGGGATCGCCGAGACAGGGGGCGCCCTTCGACGCCAGGTGCACGCGGATCTGGTGGGTGCGGCCGGTGTGCAGCCGGCAGGCGACGCGCGCCGCCAATGGCCGGTCCGCCGGACCGAAGGCGCGCTCGACGGCGTAGTCGGTGATCGCCTCGCGTCCGCCGGCCTTCAGCACCGCCATCTTCTTGCGGTCATGCTGCGAGCGACCGATGCGGGTCTCGATGCGGCCGCGCCGGGGCTCGGGCGCGCCGCGCGTCAGGGCGACATAGGCCCGCTCGATGTCGTGCCTGGCGAAGAGGGCGGCCAACCCCCGG
>Ga0196964_10000965_pt1 | contig 15494 bp, 11 predicted proteins | sample S1_10metaG_FD_148615 | JGI IMG/M metagenome (GOLD analysis project Ga0196964, IMG submission 148615) | Soil microbial communities from Anza Borrego desert, Southern California, United States - S1_10 | ecosystem: Environmental > Terrestrial > Soil > Desert | place: USA: California | collected...
TCGACTCACGACTCACGATTCACGATTCACGACTCACGACTCACGACTCACGACTCATTTCAATTCATCCAACACCTTAAACATTTTACTCACCAACGTCGACGATCGGCCACTATAATTATTCACCAGGAATGAAAAGATATACTCTTTTCCGCTTTTGGAGGTATGATAGCCACAATATCCTTTTACATCGCTGATGGTACCGCTTTTTATCTTCATGCTATTGTATTCAGGGAATGCATCAAAAAAATATGGGAACCAGTCCTTTGAACGAGCATATTTCAGGATCTCAACCTGCGCATGTGTAGTGATCCGGTTTAAGGGGGAAAGTCCAGAGCCATCATAAATATTCAATTCATCTTCATCAATTCCTTTTTCACCCCAGAATTTTTTTACAATAGCTGTCCCACTATCAGTCGATCGAAGGCCTTGCTTTTCGTATGCAAAGGTTTTAACCAGTGCTTCTCCATAAAGGTTGATGGATTTTTTGAGAAACCAGTAAATTATTGAATCTAATGTAGGGGAATACTCGATTTGTAAGGCTACTAAACCGGGCTTTCCAAATTTTGGCGCATCTTTTAATCCGGTACCTCCTAACGGCTTTTCGTTCAACCCGATTCTGGTTCTTAAGGATAATGTATCAAGGAAAGTAAAGAAAAATTGCTTTTCCGGATCTGGGAAACTGCCGGAGATTTTGAAATTCGCTTCACCGATAGGAATGGTGCCACGGATAGGTGCGTTCTTGTTGTCAGTGGGAAAATAAATATAAGCATTGTCTCCAGTTCCTTTTGCGGCCGATACAACTTCTGAATATAATTCGAGATCAATCGGTCTAGGGTTCGTGCCCACTATAGTAACTGAATCGCCTATTTTATTTCCAGATTTTAAAAAAACATCGAATTGGTTTTCGTGCCAGTTGAATACAGCAGCACCTGCTCCGTAATAATTTCCGATATCCTCCCAAATCCAACCGTTTGGAATAGTTTGAGTTCCCCATGCATCAGTCAGAATGAATGATCCAGTGTAACTTTTGATGCCAGTCTTTTCTACAGCATCAACCATACGCTCTAAAACTTTTTCGGCCTTTGTGTTTTCCCAACGCCAACTCCCCAAGGTCGGATCCCCACTGCCAATAAAATAAAAATTTCCAAAAAGCTTTTTCTCCTTAATATTCCCCTCGTACCCCAATTCTGTTTTGTACCGAAAGTTTTTCCCTAGTAACTCAAAAGCCGTCGCCGCCGTAATAATCTTTTGAGTTGAAGCCGGTGCCAAACCAATTTGCGAATTCTTATCAAACACAACTTCTCCGGTCTTTGCATCAATTACATACAGGGAAGATATCGCATGCTTCAACTGCTCATCATTCTCAAACTGTTGGTAAGTTTTTTGCAGGCGGTGACTAGCTGGCTGTCCAAAAACACTGCTAACTATAAAAAATAAATTAAAGACTGTAAACAGCACCTTCATGATGGATTGATTGTATTTTGAACCACTAAGCCACTAAGAATGCTAAGAAACACGAAGACTTAGCGAACCTTCGTGTCCTTGGGGCTTTCGTGATTCAATCTCTTTCCAAAATTAACCATCTCCTACCTTTGCAAACCATGCAAAAAGTTAATGCTTCAATCATCTCGATCGGGGATGAACTGCTGATAGGCCAAACCGTGGATACGAACAGCTCTTTTATCGGGCAGGAACTGATCAAGATCGGTATTTGGGTGAACCGAAAGGTTACAGTCGGGGACGATTGGGATAGCATCTGGAAGGCTTTGGATGAGGAAAGCAAACAATCAGAAGTAATCATTATGACGGGCGGATTGGGTCCGACAGCCGATGATATTACAAAGCCTCTTCTGTGTGAGTATTTCGGCGGCAAGTTGGTGGAGAATAATCAGGTCTTATTGCATATAAAATATCTTTTTGAAGAAGTTTTCAAAAGACCCGGACCATTATTAGAACGAAACAGGCAGCAAGCTGAGGTGCCTGATAATTGTATCGTGTTGATGAATGAAAAGGGGACGGCGCCGGGGATGTTGTTTACTCCACAACCCTCTAAGGGGGAAGTTCAACGATTTTTTATTTCATTGCCTGGCGTCCCATATGAAATGAAAGATCTGATGCTTAAACAGGTTATCCCTTATCTGCAAAAAAACCTGGCTTTACCGGTAATAATCCACCAGAACCTGCTTACAGTGGGTGTAGGTGAATCAATACTGGCTGAAAAAATAAAAGACTGGGAAGAAGCCTTGCCTGGTCACATAAAACTTGCCTATTTGCCTCATTTCGGAACTGTAAGACTGAGGTTGACTGCAACAGGTAATGAAAAGAATAAATTGGAGGAAGAGATAGAAGAGCGATTCCAGGAATTAAAAAAACGGGTCAGTGAATGGCTGGTAGCTGAGGATGATCTAACCCTGCCACAGGCGATCGCACAATTATTAAAATCAAGAAAAGAGACCGTTGGTACTGCTGAAAGTTGCACAGGCGGTTACCTGGCCCATCTTCTATCACGGGATCCCGGCTCTTCAAGCAATTTCAAAGGAAGCATTGTAGCGTACGATAATCAAGTGAAAATTGACATTCTTGGTGTTTCTTCCAAAACATTGGAATCAGTGGGAGCCGTTAGCGAAGAAACAGTCACTCAAATGGCAAAAGGAGCATTAAAAGAATTGAAAATAGATTATGTTGTTGTGACATCCGGGATCATGGGACCAGACGGTGGCTCAGAAAAAAAACCCGTGGGACTTGTATGGATCGCAGTGGGAAATAAAGACAATATCATCGCAAAAGAATTTCACTTTCGTTTCGATCGCAGCAGGAATATCGAACAAACCAGTACAACAGCCCTGAATATGCTGCGAAAACTGATTTTAGAACGTTAATCCGTTAATAAGTTAATCCGTTTATCCGTTCTTTACGAATGATGCCTTGACAGATTAACGGATTGCCGGATGAACGAATTAACGAATAAACCAATTAACTTTGACCGTTTCAATCTTCTGAAATTAAAACATATGCCTTTAGTAGACCTGGTCATGCCAAAAATGGGAGAAAGTATCATGGAAGCCACCATTCTTAAGTGGCATAAACAACCAGGTGAATCGATCAGGCAGGATGAAACACTGCTTGAAATAGCCACTGATAAAGTAGACAGCGAAGTTCCCAGTACGGTCAGCGGTATCGTGGAAGAGATTTTATTTAAAGTGAATGCTGTGGTTCCCATCGGGACCACAATTGCCCGAATAAAAACAGGAGTTGAAACAAGTGCCGGAAAACCTGAAACAAATAACCCTATTAAGGATCAAGGAACCAGGCACAACGATCAGGGGCCTTTGACTGGCGAGGAAGAATATGCAGAAGTGGAAACTGTCTCCCATTTTAAACCTCAACCTAAACCTCAACCTCAACCTAATATTACCTCTCAACAGAACGGCAATCGTTTCTATTCTCCATTAGTTCTCAATATTGCAGCCAGCGAAGGGATCAGTTTATCGGAACTGGAAAAGATCCCGGGTACCGGTAATGAAAGTAGGGTGACCAAGAAAGATATTTTGCAGTATTTGAGTAAAAGGAAGGCTGCAAACGTCAAGCCGCAAGCTTCAAGGTCTCAAGAGGAAGTCATGGTAGTTCCAATGCATCAAATAAGATCGGAAGAAGAGGAACAAAGGGTGACCAGCAACCAGCAACTAACAACGTACACTGGCAATGTAGAAGTGATCGAGATGGACAGGATGCGAAGGCTGATCGCCGAACATATGGTGAGAAGCAAGCAGACCAGTCCGCATGTGACCAGTTTTACTGAAGCGGATGTGAGTAACCTGGTCATGTGGCGAGAAAAGGTAAAAAAGGATTTTGAAAAAAGGGAAGGTATAAAGATCACTTTTACTCCTTTGTTCATTGAAGCTATTGTTCGGTGCATCAAACGCTTTCCCCTGGTCAATTGCTCGATCGACGGGGATAAGATCATCATCAAAAAAGATATCAATATCGGGATGGCCACGGCACTGCCAAATGGAAACCTGATCGTACCTGTGATCAAAAATGCTGACCAGTTGAACCTGGTCGGGTTAAGCAAGCAGGTAAATTCCCTGGCCGACAATGCACGCAACAACCGACTCAGAGCTGACGATACGCAAGGAGGCACCTTCACCATAACCAATGTAGGCACTTTCGGAAGTTTGATGGGCACACCTATCATTAATCAGCCACAAGTTGCTATCCTGGCTGTTGGCGCTATCAAAAAAAGGCCGGTCGTTGTAGAAACACCACAAGGGGATAGCATAGCCATCCGACACATGATGTATCTCAGTATGAGTTATGATCATCGAATTGTTGATGGGAGCCTGGGAGCCACTTTCCTAACTGCAGTTGCTAAAGAACTAGAAAACTTCAATGCGGAACGGGAGTACTGATCGAGCTGCAACTACAAGCCACAAGCTGCGAGCTTTGAGCCTATTGCCTATTGCCTATTGACTATTCAGGGTTTGAAGGATATCCATACTTCCTTTTTTCCAATAAAAATCGTTTCCCTTTGTGACGAATCAGGTAAAGATTGTCGTATTCGTGATCTTTGAGATCACTTAGATCAGTTTTACCGGTAAGTCGGTTGATAATATCATCAATCGTATTGGAATGGCCTACGACAAGCACATTTCCCGTCATGGTCTTGATCACATCGGCGAGCGAATCCCTGGAAGCATAGGTTTCGATCCTGACCCCTATTCGGCGACTTAAGGGCTCTGCCGTGGAAATGGTACGGATTGTGTTTGTCGAATAAATATGTTTAATATGCTTACTGGCCAGCTCGTCCCGCAAAACAAATGCCCTGACCTTCCCGGCTTCGGAAAGTGGGAGATCATTGGGCAACATGGTCGTGATCATCTTAACCGTGGTATCCCCCGGTACCACTTTTTCCGCATGCCGGACCACATAGATCTCGCGGGCGGGCGTGCAGGCAATGATGAATGCCAGTAAACCGGCCGGGATGAGCTTCTTAAGCATATTTAACATTTGTGGATTCAACGGTATTCTTTTAGAATTTGTCTTTTATTAAATTTATGGATAAATCCAAAATCATTCCAAGATGAATAAGCTATCCGAGACCTGGTTTGCCGAAGGGTATATTGATTTTGAGCTAAAGAAATATACTCTACTCGCCTACTTGCAGGAGATCAACAAGTATTTTTCCGCAAGCAAACTATACCCGCAACTGGCTGATGTGATCTTTCACTATAATAATATTGTCGCTTTCCGTGAAAATAAAAAATTCCTGCAGGAGCATTTCCCTAAGAAATTAACCGGTCTGCAGCTTGAAAAATTACAACTGCTCTATGAGCAAATGATCGAGGATGACGAATTGATGCAGGAACTGGAAGAGATCATTCATTATGCAGCGGCCAGGATGAAATTGACCATACACAACGGTACTGAGATCTATGAATTCATTGAGGAGAAATTAAATATTGCGCCGGTGGGAATTATTCCCTTGGATGTGAAGGAAGGCTATTTCTTTTTAAGCAGCGGGAATTCCACCAGTACGAGGGTATATGCTTACCGGCTGTCTTTTTTTGAGAAACACGATGAAAAATACAGGAGCATCAAAACGGCTTTTATTGGGAACCGGCAACGAAGCCTGGCCAATACTTACGAACACATCAAATCTGACCTGATCAAGTACCTGGCCGAGATCCCCAACCCCGCTGTTTATTCAATAGAAACTGAATTGACCTTCCCGGTGGATGAAACATTGCTGCCCATAGCAAAAAGAAGTCTTGTTAAGTTTATCAGCATACCGGCAGCTTAATAGCTATTCAACCAACAGCCAGCAGCCTGGTTTAACAGTTCTCAGTCTATCAGTTCGCAGTTTGTCAGTCAACACTGAGTGGAATGCTTATCCCACCATGACAATAAACTATAAACTACAAACGAAAACCGGAAACAGGAAACCCTGAACTGGAAACTAGTCAATTTCTAAACCCCAATCTTTTCCTTTCCTGACCGCCGGAACACCTTCAGTGATCCATTTTGCCGGACGTTCATTCTTTAGTTGCCAATCGAAGAACTGCTGCATGCGGATGTGATAGTCCCTCATGTCCTGGCGCTGGGTAAGGCCGTGTCCCTGTCCATTGTAATTGAACATCCATACCTTCTTTCCAAGGCGTCGTAATGCGGTAAAAAGTTCAATGCCCTGGTACCAGGGCACAGCACCATCCGAATCATTTGCCATAATGACCAGCGGGGTGGTTACTTTATCTAACTTAAACAGAGGAGAATTTTGGATGTATAGCTGGGGTTTTTCCCAAAGTGAAGCTCCAATTCGGCTTTGTGAGCGCTCGTACTGGAATTGACGACTAACTCCACTCTCCCATCGTATGCCACCGTAAGCGCTGGTCATATTCACCACAGGAGCACCGGCCCAGGCCGCTTTGAACAATTTGGTATACGTGATCAAAGCGAGGACCTGGTACCCGCCCCAACTATGTCCTTGTATGCCAATACGAGTACTGTCTATAAACCCCTTTTTCACTAATGCCCTCGCTCCACTCACTACGTAATTGTAAGCATCCTTTCCAGGCTGACCCACCGTATAATGAATATCCGGAAGGAAGATCACGTAGCCCTGGCTGACGAAGAATGGAATATTGATCGCGCTGCGAATGGGAGCAGGCGCATAGTAATTGTGAAGATTCTGGCTAAGCTTTTCATAGAAATAACATATCATGGGGTACTTTTTCTTGGGATCGAAATTTTCCGGCTTGTAAACGATACCAGTTGCTTCTTTCCCATTATATGCTTTCCATTTGAATAATTCGGCTATTCCCCAGAGATATTGAGTTTGCTGAACATTAATTGAAGAAAGTTGGCGTTCATCATTTTGACTGATCATCCCAGCCTCTGTTTTCCGAATTATATTTTGACCACGATTTACATAAAGATTCGGCGGGTCTTGAAAATTCTCCTTCGTGTAAATAAAATGTTCGATGTTCTTGGCACGGCTAATATTGCTATAGTTACATTTACAACTATAAAAAGGTGAAACTGTTACTCTGGATAAATCATCGCTATCTTTTAACCTGGTTAACCACAAATTGAAAGTTTTTTGCTTATCATCAAACACCCGAAACAAAATCCTTTGATTTTCAGAAATAAATGTTTCTTCAGGATCTAGTCTAATATATCTTAGCGCAATTTTGTTTTTCCGGTGCTGTTTTTCTTTATATAATATTTCCGTTTTTGCTTGATCAAGAAACACTCGCCAAACATCATATTTATCATAAACATACACAGCAGAGTCTTTTTCATGCCAACCCATCACCCCATACGGGTTCGCATCTTCGGGCAACTGGCTGTCTTCATTCCAAAGTGGGACCCTGATCGATTGAGTCAGGTTACGGGTTGTCTTTCCATCCCAGGCAAAATAGTTTTTGGCCCTGCGATCGTACCAAAGAATGTATCGTCCTGTTGAAGATGGATAAACCTGCCCGAATAAATTTTCTTTGACAAGTTTCTTCTCTCCTGTTCGCACATTGATCGCATAAATATCTCTCAGCGGAGTACCCGTCCATTGTATTTCTATTCTTTTGCCAACATCTGTAACCCCCACAAAAACATCCCCATCTCCTTCATTGGTTTGCAGAACCAGCGGAATCTCCCGGCTGCCCAATTGCTGAATAGTTTTGTTTTCCAGGTCGTATACCGCCAGAAAATTCTGTTGCAGGTCGTTTCGTAACCGGTTAGGAAAAGTTTGGACGGTTTGTAAATAATCCTCATTGTAATGCCAGATATCCAGTTTTGGTTTGTCAATCTCCACGATCGAGGTGTCCTTCAGGGGCTGGACCGGCGCCGTCCCAAAAAACAAGCGGTTACCTGATTTACTAAAACTAACGGTACCAAATTCACTTATGGTGAGACCTATTTTCATACCGGCCGAATATTTATCCGCCAATAATACAGCGCTATCCATCCCATCTTTATAATGCCATAGCCTGTAAAGTCTCGGCTGGTTTTTTACAGTATCCCGTTCAGCGAGATATGCCAGCTGCGAACCATCTTCAGAGAAAGCAAAATTTCTAAAATCATTTCCTCCGCGAGCTAAAGCGAATGTCACGCTCGTCGCGGTATTGTGTAATAAGACGGATAATTTACTTAGACTGTCTTTGGGATTCCTTGCTTTTTTCAAAAGCAATTTTCCTCCATTCTTGCTGAAATAATAATCCAGGATATTGCTGAAAGATTTTTCTTCACCAGTCAACAAATTTCTAAGCACCAGTTCTGAACCCGCATCTGCTGAACTTTCATCCCCTTCAGCATAAATAATATCGTCATCAAACTCCCCTCCCGAAAGATATCGGGACTCAACCCCTAACTCAACCTCATCTCCATTCTTATTCTTTTTCTTCTTTTTCTTAGGCATGCTCTCTAACACCCTTTGCAATGAATCGATCACCCGGTTGAGACTGTCAACCCGATTAATTGAAAAAGTTTCCTGTGATTTGGTCTTCGATTGTGATTCAACCGGCTTTTCGAGCAAATAGGCAACCCATCCGGCTCCTTTTTGCGGAGTTTTGTATGATCGAATTCTTGCTTTTTTCCAGATATCATTTTTACCCAGTTCCACAATGCCGATAGAATCTTTTGGGAAATCTTCCGCTTTCCTCTTTTTGATCCTGGCTTCGCGGGTATCCTGATATAGTGGTTTTATTTTGAAAACAACAAACCGGCTATCTTCAGTGAGCACTGCGCTGTATCCTCTCTGAATGGTTTTTTTGTAAGACGCTTCAGTGGATTGGATCACTAATTCGTTGTCTCCCTCCTGCGGATCGATCGTGTACACTACCCACTTCCCATCAGGACTGATCATTCTTTCTCCAATGGATTGCCAGTGATCATACACAGTATGGTCCAGGGGTTTTTTCTGGCCTTGAATGTTTGAAACCTTAAACAGGACGATAAATAAAAGGAACAAGCCCTTTTGCATGGTTCGCATCCCCTAAAGATAAAGCAGTTGAAAATTTATTTTTTAATCGCTGTTATGATACCATATTGCCAGAGTTCTTTTTTCATACCAATGTATTGATGCCAGCAGGCCCGAATATTATCCCTTTGTATTTGAGTGGCCCGGTTTGAGAAAGTTAAAGTTCTATAAGCCAGGTAGATCTTTCCCAGGAAATAAAATTTCAATAACCGCCGGGAAGAATGAGCAACAAATCGGGAAATATTTTCATATTTAATTTCTGAAAAATCATTCTCCTTTAATATTTGCATAAACCTCCCGGAACTTTCCAGGTAGTTCACCTGCCAGCCATCCAGCCATTTCCGGATGGTGGGATGATCATTGTTTTCAAAAGTAGTGACAAATCCATCCGCCACTACCAGTCGGCCTCCGGGTTTTAACAACCGGGCAGCTTCCCGGGTGAATTTTTCTTTATCCTCGGCGTAACAAATACTTTCACAACCCCAAACTACATCGAAACTAGCAGGTGGAAGCCCGGTGTTGGAATAATCCAGTATTTTAAACTCAATCAACTTTTCAACGTTGTTTTTTACGGCATTCTCTTTCGCTTTTTTTACCTGTCTCTCGCTAAGACTAATACCCGTCACCCTGCAACCTGCACTCCGGGCCAGGAATATGGCAGATCCACCCACCCCACAACCGGCATCCAGTACATGATCCGATTTTTTTACTCCCACTTTTTCCATCATCACTTCATTCATTCGTATTAATGATCCAGGGAATGAACGAACTTTTTTATCCCAGTAACCAAAATGAATGGAAAGGCTTTTATCCAGGTCCCAGGAATCTTTATAGGCATTCTCGGTGGCTGAATAATAATCAATGATCCGTTGTTGATAAAGGGTTGGCTGCATGACTGGTTAATCTTTTTTCTTTTTGCAGAAGCATGAAAACATGGATCAGCAAAGAAATGGCGATCAATGCAAATCCCAGGTAGAACCATTTGCTCAAAAACTCATTTTCCTGGTAGATCAAAAATGCGAGGATGATCCCATACACCGGCTCCAGGTTAAAAGAAAGATTTACCGTAAAAGCTGATAGTTTTTTGAGCGCATTCACCGACAATTGGAACGCCCATACGGAACAAACCCAGGCAAGGAACAACAACCACCCCAGGTCTTCCCAACTGGGAAGAATTGTAGTTACGGGAAATTGCTGCAGGTAAAAAGGCATTGCCATGGACAGGGTTAGAAATCCGCCGGTCAATTGATAAGTCAAGATGGTTTCGGGATTAATCCGGTCAAGGAATTGCCTGATAATAATAATGACAATGGCAAGCAAAACAGCGCAGATCACACCCAGTATGATCCCCGTTTTATACTTTGGATCAAATCGAAAAATAATATAGATGCCTGCGATCACCATCAGTCCCAGGAATACCTCCAACCATTTGATCTTCGTTTTCAATATAAATGGTTCGATCAAAGCAGTAAAAAAACCAACTGCAGAAAAACAGACGAGTGCGACAGAAACATTTGCATATTTTATCGAGCCGTAAAAAGTGACCCAGTGTATCGCAGCGAGAAACCCAATGCCTGTTAGCTTCAATATATCTTGTACTGATATTCTTTGCAGTTTACCCAGAATGGAAAAAAGTAGCCACATAGTAGCCGCGCTGATCAGTAGCCTGTACCAAACCAGCAATCCTTCGTTCAGGGTGATCAGCCTGCCGAGGATACCGGTAAATCCAGCCAGGAAAACGGCGATATGAAGCTGTATGAACGCCTTTTTCATTAGCGGTACAAGCTAATTAAAATTAGTTGATATGTTAAAAAAAGGGCAAGTTGATAATGCATAAAACCCCCAGTGGTCGCGCTATTCAATGAGGTTAATGAAGGGCGTGGTTGGATACAGGTAACGGGATGCGGGCCTGCCAGTCGACTGTGTGCGCTGAAGCGAAGCAAAAACAAAATCTTTAGCGAAGGCTGGATGCCGATGCGGGATGTATGATGCGTGATGGCATGCGGGAACGGGATTCAGATTCACAATGGCCTATTCTTTATTGCCTATTGCCTACTCACTCCGAGCTAAAACTTTGTCGGCAGACACGGATGAAACTCCATCCACTTCAGTATTCTTCACCCGTTTTCGGTAATTTGTAAACCAGCTATACCAGCGCAGTTTTAAAACACCCAACATACCTTCCTTGATGATGCCTGTATGCATTTTTGAACTTCCCTGAGTCCTGTCCTGGAAAATGATAGGCACTTCTTTTATTTTAAATCCGAGTTTCCAGGCGGCAAATTTCATTTCGATCTGGAAGGCATATCCCACAAAATGGATCTCATCGAGGTTGATGGTCTCCAGCACTTCTTTTTTATAACAAACAAAACCAGCGGTCGGGTCCCTCACCGGCATAAATGTGATCATACGCGTATATAAGGATGCGCCTTTTGACAACGCGATCCGGTTTTTTGGCCAGTTAACAACTCCTCCTCCTTTAATATAACGGGAGCCCACGGCTACATCTGCGCCTTGGTATTTACAGGCATTGTAAAGCCGGGGAAGATCCGCGGGGTTGTGTGAAAAATCGGCGTCGATCTCAAAAATAAACTGGTAGTCTTTTGCCAATGCCCATTTGAATCCATGAATGTATGCAGTGCCCAATCCCAGTTTACCAGTTCGTTCTTCCAGGAAAAGAATGCCCGGATAAGCGGACTGCATTTTCCTCACGATCAGTGCTGTACCATCAGGAGAACCGTCATCGATTACCAGGATATGAAAGCCGAGGTTGAGATCAAAAATGGCCTTAAGAATATTGGAGATATTCTCTTTCTCATTGTAAGTTGGTATGATCACTATTTTTTCCAAGGAAAAGCACCGGCCATTCTTACGAATTTACGATAATCGACAAGACAGTTGTGTTAATCTTCGGGAACGTCAGGCTTTTTTCAACATGGTGCGGGTGTAAATCTCTGTAAGCTTGATCTTGGTATGCTGTGGAAAATCACCTTTCATCATCCAATCATAATACTGCGGTTCAGCCTTTAATATTTCAGCAACAGCTTTCCCTTTGTATTTGCCGAAATTGAAAACTTCGATCCCTTCATTCATCACAAATCGACGGGCCAGGTCGACGATATCATCTTCCCCGATGACTTTGAAAATTGATTCGATCGTATTGCCGAGATGTGGATAGCGTTCTAACTGGGCGATCAGGATCTCATGCGTGGCACAGGCATCGTTCTCTGCACAATGTGCCCCTTCAAGTTCCTTATTACAATAAAACCTGTAAGCTGCACTGAGTGTTCGTTGTTCCATCTTATGAAAGATATGTTGAACATCGACCAGCTTTCTTCCTTTCATATCGAATTCTACGCCTGCGCGAAGAAACTCTTCCATCAGCAAAGGAATATCGAAGCGATTTGAGTTATATCCAGCCAGATCGCAACCGTCCAGCATTTGTTTCAGCTCATGTGCCACCTGTTTAAAACTGGGTGCATTGGCGATCATTTCATTGGTATAGCCGTGAACATCGCTTGCCGCCTTGGGTATTGGCCTTTCGGGGTTAATAAGCTTACGTTTGATGGTTTTGTTTCCATCAGGTAATATCTTGACAATGGCAATTTCAATGATACGATCTGTACCCAGGTTGGTTCCGGTAGTTTCCAGGTCTATAAATGCCAGGGGTTTGTTCAGTTGAAGCATCGGGTCAGTGATTACACTTAGTTTCTGGGTTTCAAGAGTGGCAAATTTAAGGGTTTGCTAGCACTTACGTTGAATAAAGATAATCAACTATTTAGCGCTTGTTTTATGCCTTCCCAGGCTCCAAATTTTCTTCCGGATAATTTCTGGTTCTAATTATCTTTGCGCCTGATAAAATATTTACGAGAATAAACCGTTTTAGCAGCGTAATTAACGCCCAATTCATATGAAAACTAAATTACTTGCCGCCTTCATGCTGATCGCTTTCGCTGTAGCATTCTCTTCCTGTTATTCTTCCAGGAAAAGTGGATGTCCTGTAAGCCCAACAGCGAATTATAAGTTTAAAGGCTAACCGGGCAATTGCCTACATCGAACATTCTTCATGGGTCATATACCATAAGGTCATACACGACATGACGGTTGGCTCAATATTCCAATCATATATGACGTATATGACTGAAAGGACATCTCCAACTTTGAAACTCCCGCTATATGACCAATATCGCTGGGAATCTTCAACCTCTGAGCTCATCTGTATTAGCCACTGTCGCTATTTTTTTTCTAAAAAACCTCAGTCGACGTCGGGCACGTTTTTCTTCATTCTTCCTCATAGAAAGATAAACACTGTATAATTCCACCTCCTGTTGTTTACCTCGCAACTGGAAATTTCCAAGCTGATCTACTTTTAGATATTTAGGCAGGTCGAGATGTTCTACCACGTAATCGGAAACAATAAAGTCAGCATCCAGTTCGTGGCATTTGCTCAACATTCGGGCCGCTGTATTCAACACATCCCCGTGATAAGCGATTTCGGATTTGTATTTCCCAACCTCAGATACTACCACTTTCCCTCCGTGCATGGCCCCTTTGAACTCGGGCACCCTTCCATATCTTTTCAAATACTGCTTTTCATACCGGCGGACCTGTTTTTGTATCGCAAAGAAGCAGCGCAGGGCCACAGAATATCTCATTCCCTTTTTTAAAGGCCAGGTCACTACGATTTCATCTCCCACATACTGGTACACATTCCCAAAATACCTGGCGATCGGTTCGCTGATATCATAATAATAATCCTGCAGGAAATGACTGAATTCAAGTTCTCCCATGTCTTCCGCGATCTCGGTAGAATGATTAAGGTCGATGAATAAAAAGAACCGGTCTTCCTGTTTGATCTGGTGATATTTTCCAAAGATCAGGTTGTAAATGGCATCTCTTCCGAGTTTCCGGTGTAATTCATCCATAAAGTTTGAAACAAGTGAAATGCCCAAAGAAATGCCCAGGAACTCGAATAATTTCCGGGTTGAAAAAAAATCATAAAGACTTTGCGGGAATATCGTTTTATAAGTACTTATGTTCAGCCAGATCACGATCAACATGATGATAAAGAATAAGACCATGAACCATACCATGATCCGGAACGTGCGGTAGACCAGATAAGCCCAGAATTGAATCCTGCGATGCCGCCTTCGAAATTCCATCGCCTGGGTTTCAAAGAATGCGATCGCGAAGCCAATCGGTACGCTAACGAACAGTGATGTGCTCAAAGCGATCCAGTTGAAACCATGCTGGGCAAAGGCATAAAATCCAAATAAAGCGACGGACAGGTAAATGATATAAACATTATCCCGGGAAATAGCTTTCCAGGGTCGTAGCAGGTCAAATCCCTGGGACTGGTTACGTTCCATATAAAACCCGGGGCCAGTGGCGGGTTCTTTTTTTACCTGTTCTATTCTTCCCATCTTGTAATTCAATCTAATTTAAAGAAATAAACTGTTTCATATCCCACCAGGGTGTTTTAAATCTATCGCATATATTCGAGGTTACATTGCCATTTTACCAAATCCTTTACATGAAACTAAAAATCGCACCTGAGAATTTATTGGAACGGATCGCCCTTCGTTTCAATCTCGCTCCTACTCCATTGGTAGATACCCAGGTAGCATTCAATGCGGCAAGAGCAATCATGGCAGGTGCTGCGCTGGGCATTTTTGAAGCGATCGGAAAGGACAAAAAAAATGAAGCCGAAATAACCGATGCTTGCAAAACAGATCCTGAAGCAACCCGACAGTTGATCGATTGCCTGGTGGGGATCGGTTATTTGAAATGGTCAGGAGGATATTATTCTCTTAGACCGAAATACTATAAATGGTTATTAAAAGAATATCCATCCAACCTGCTGGGCAAACTCCGCTTCCAATTTAGCGAATGGAACTGGATGAGCGGACTTGAAGAATATGTGCGAACCGGTCAACCGATGGAACTACATTCCGTACTGAGCGCTGAAGAATGGTCTTCCTACCAGGAAGGAATGCGGGATCTTTCCATAAATGCATCAAAAGAACTGGCAAAAAAGATAAAGCTTACTACGAGCGCAAGAGCTATGCTGGATGTAGGCGGATCGCATGGGTTGTATTCCATTGAACTCTGCAAACGGTATCCTTCGCTCCAAAGCACAATCCTGGAATTACCAGGTGCTATGGACAGGGCCAGCCAGATCGCTGCAGAACACGGACGTACTGACCAGGTAAAATATAAAGCTGGGAATGTTTTATTTGATGACCTGGGTAAGGATCAATACGATCTGATTATGATCAATAACGTGGTACATCATTTCACAGAACAACAAAATAAAGAATTGGCGAAAAAGGTCATTCATGCTCTCAAACCCGGTGGACTTTATGGAATTGGGGAGTTCATCCGGCGGGAAAAACCGGGAGAAGGAGGTGCCGTAGCCGCCACATCAGGACTGTATTTTGCCATGATCAGTTCCTCAGGAACCTGGTCAAGAGAAGAAATGATGGGATGGCAGACAGAAGCAGGTCTAAAGACAATGAAG